>OGHB01000513.1_pt1 | contig 22141 bp, 20 predicted proteins | sample 1571451 | NCBI WGS metagenome assembly OGHB01 (sample SAMEA2582071, study PRJEB24529) | metagenome | biome: Human gut stool | place: China | collected 2011
TTTAGTCGCATTAGCAAATTTCTTAACAAGGCGTTCATTCTCAAGCATCATTTCTGAGAACTCTGCTGTTCTAAATATGGTACCTGTTCGGCACCTATGGCCTGTACAGCATCAGAAGATTGCACCAGACCTACTGTAAAATTAATCATTTATATAGATTCCTTTAATTATCAGTAATAATCAACCAATCCAATCACCACTCCCCCTTCTTCCTAACCTCCAGCCATTTTTCCACCCATTCCCCAGCCAATTTCCTGATTTCGTCATCATCCAGTTCCTCCAGTTCATCGATATAGTATCGCAGAAGAGTTTCGTATGTACTAAGTGAGGCGTTACACCCTTTTTTTTAAGTCTATGTACGTGGATGGAGAAATATGCAAATCCTTGCAAAGAGTTTCAATAGTGACTCCACTCTGTTTTCTCGTTCGCTCGATAAAAAAGCCCAATGAAGGGTGAATAAAATTTTTGCCCATTTAGATAAATTTTAAGTAATTAGATAGAATACTATGTTATATATTGTTATTATTTACTTTGTTCCTTTAAAATCTTTCTTACATGTGGGAAAGATTCAACGAAAGAGAATGAATACCTTTGAGCCAACTATTTAAACGTATAATATGCCAAAATCTTTTAAAATGTCGCTTTTCATGCCACCCATCTCACCGATGAAGGACGGAGCGACCGGGAAAATCGTGAAAAGCGCCACGCTTACCCCCCTGCGTACTTTAGAACTGAACGAAGTTTACCAACTCATCACAGCCAACAAACGGCTGATCACCCTAACACAAGCCATCCGCGAAGCTGCCCTACAAGGCGATGATAACAACTGCCGGATGCTGAAACAGCAAACCTTACCCTACGTCACCCCCTGCGGCGTATTCACCCGACGACGGAGCGACTGCCTAAAGCTACCCTCCGGACTGGTGGTGGTGGACGTAGACCATCTCGACTCGCCTGACGAAGCCGGACGCCTGAAGCAACTACTGTTCAAAGACCCTTACCTCGCACCGGTACTGGTGTTCATCAGCCCTACCGGACGAGGTGTAAAGGCTTTTGTACCCTGCCCTATCGGAAAAGACAGCACGGAGGCGGTGCGCTGGGCCATGAACTACGTCCACTGCATGTATGACGCCGAAAACACACAACCCGGAAAAGGAGTGGACACTTCGGGGAAAGACCTCGTACGCGCCTGTTTCCTCTGCCATGACCCGAAAGCACTGCTCAGAAAAGTTGTGAACTTCGAATTATGAGTCATTGCAAATCACCGACTACAAATTACTAATTATAAATTACCAAATCCGATGGAACCACTATCTTCATTGCACCTTCTGGCCGAAGCAGTCAGAAATGCAGGAGCAGACATTGCTCCAACCTATCAAGAATATATACAACTGGCATTTGCCATTGCCACCGACTGCGGAGAAGCAGGACGGCATGATTTTTTAAGTCTGTGCAGCCTGTCGTCCAAGTACGACCAACGGGCAGCCGACAAGCTCTTCAGCAATGCCCTGAAGACCGGCCGTAACGACGTGCATCTGGGAACCGCCTTTCATCTGGCCGAGCTTTGCGGCGTGAAGATTCAGCATGAAGCCGCACCCGCCATTGGTACACTTGGTACACAAAGTTCACCCCTCTCTTCTACCTCACACACACGCGCACGCGAGGAAGAGTCCACATCGGGCATTGAACCACTGTCTCCATTACCCACTTTCGACGAACACCTCCACTGGCCTTATCCCCTGAATCGCATCATGAGCTGCGGAACCTCCCTCGCCCAATACGATGTACTGCTACTGGGTGCCATCACCGTATTGGGTGCCAGTATGGGAAAACACGTCCGATGTTCCTACGGAGGAAAAATGATGTCCCCCTGCCTGCAAACCTTTGTAGTAGCCCTACCTGCATCCGGCAAAGGAGTGCTCTCCTTGGTACGCCTGCTTGCCGAGCCCATTCACGATGAAATACGTGAGCAGGTAGACGAAAGTATGGCATGTTACCGCCGCGAAAAAGCAAAATACGACACACTGGGCAAGGAACGTGGAAAAACGGAGACTCCCGTAATGCCTCTCAACAAGATGTTCCTCATCTCGGGCAACAACACCGGAACCGGCATCCTGCAAAACCTGATGGACTCCGACGGTACCGGACTGATATGCGAAAGCGAAGCCGACACCATCTCCACCGCCATCGGTTCGGAATACGGACACTGGAGCGACACCATGCGCAAAGCCTTCGACCACGACCGACTGTCCTACAACCGCCGCACCGACCACGAATACCGAGAGGTAAAGAAAACTTATCTTTCCGTACTTCTGTCAGGCACCCCCTCACAAGTGAAACCACTGATTCCCACTGCTGAGAACGGGCTCTTTTCCCGCCAAGTATTCTACTACATGCCTGCCATACATCATTGGCAAAACCAGTTCGACCGCAATGACAGCGATCTTGAAGATACCTTCAAGGCGCTGGGCATGGAATGGAAGGACAAACTGAAAACCATTGTCATGAACGGAATATTCACCCTTCACCTTACGGACGGACAGAAAGATGAATTCAACCGACTCTTCTCCCGGCTTTTCGTACGCTCCGGACTGGCCAACGGAAACGAGATGTCAAGCAGCGTGGCACGTCTGGCCATCAACATCTGCCGCATCATGGAAGTAGTGGCCATGCTCCGCGCAATGGAACAAGGGGAAATCACCGCCTCGCCTTACGTGTCGCCCGACCCTCACACAGCCACAGACAATCTGAAAGACCACATTGTCAGCCGATGGGATCTCCTCATTGCTTCCGATGACTTTCATGCCGTACTCTCACTGGCCGAAAGCCTTTACCGGCATACCACCCATATCCTCTCCTTCCTGCCCAACACCGAAGTGACAAGCCGCGGCAATGCCGACCGGGATGCGCTGGTAGACAGCATGGAAGAAGAATTCACACGGGCCTCTTTCCTGCAGAAAGCCGGAGAGATGGGCATCAAATCGGAAACCGCCTCCACCTGGCTCAAACGCATGCAGAAACACGGGCTGGTAGAAAATGTAGATGGCAAGGGAAACTACCGGAAACCAAAAGTCTGACATTCACTTCGCTTCACGCACGCGTATGTGTGTGAGGCGAAAGGATGGATGAACCTCTGTACCAAGTGTACCAACCTCACCTTTACGATTCCCGGCCTGACCTTTACGCCATCCAACCTCAGGTTTAAGGCTCTCCAAGTGCAGCCACTATCAGCCGCACTTGGGCAGGCGTATAAGAGCGGGAACGGGAAGAACCGCCCAAAGCGGAAAGTCCGTCACGCAAATCGGGACAAAGGTCTATCCAGTGTTTCAGTTTGCGGAAGGCAGCCTCCGGACAAAGATTGGGACAATAGATTTGGGCCAATTCGGTACGCCCGTATGTACGTATGACAAAAGAATCCATAGTTGACAGTTACGATTTATATTTCATCAAAAGTAACTATAAATCATGACATTATCAAACTTACAAGCGTAAATAACCGACTAAAACAGACCCAAACAGACGAGAACCTGCAAAAACCGACAAACGCCCGTATCCACAGCCTTATCTTTGCATCGTTGAGTTCAACACAGCAAATGTTTTTATCCTTTAACTTCTAAATTTTAATTGTATGATTCGTTACAAAAAGTATCAAGTGACGGGCGAAGACAGCCCACTGAAAGGCCTCTGGTATGCACGCCCCGTAATCGAAGAAACCTTCGACATCGAAAAATTGGCCAAGCACATGTCCAATCACAACACCCCCTATTCGAGTGGTGTCATCAAGGGAGTACTGGCAGACATGGTTTCCTGCACTAAAGAATTGATTCTGGACGGCAAGAACGTGAAACTGGATGACCTTGCCATCTTCTCCGTAGGAATCGTCAGCAAGAAAGGGGCGCAATCCGCTGCCGACTTCTCGCTGGCCAACAACGTGAAGGGGCTGAAGCTCCGCGCCCGTGCCACCGGCGAACTGAGTAATGCCCAAATCAACCTGGATGGACAGCTGAAGGAATCTTCCCTGTACACCGTAGGCGGAAAAGCTCCCGATGGCAGTGGTTCCGACGGCGGTTCCGGAGGAAGTGACGGCAATCAGGGCGAGAATCCGTTAGGATGAGAATAATTACAAATTACTAATTATCAATTACCAGTCATCATGAGTGAAGACAAAAAGTCAAAATCCGTATGGGGCATTGTCCTCAAAGTAATCATCACCGTAGCTACCGCCATAGCGGGAGCTTTAGGTCTGGGCGCTTGCAAATAGCCATGCGTACGATTACCCTGCTCATTGTTCATTGCTCAGCCACGCCTCAAGGCGTGGCCCTGGGCTTTGAGGATTGCCGCCGCGACCACATCCACCACCGCGGCTTCCGTGACATCGGCTATCATTTCTATCTGACCCGCAACGGCGAAATACACCGCGGCCGCCCGTTGGAAAAAATAGGTGCGCATTCCCTCAATCACAACCGCCATTCTATCGGCATCTGTTATGAAGGAGGACTGGATGCTGCAAGTTTTCCTGCCGATACCCGTACATTGGAACAGAAGGCTTCGTTACTGGCACTGCTACGTGAGTTGAAGCGTATCTTTCCACGGGCGCTGATTGTGGGGCACCATGACTTGAATCCGACGAAAGCGTGTCCGTGCTTCGATGCGGAAAAGGAGTATAGGGGGCTGTAAAAGGCTCCCTATAATCCTTTATTTGAGTCTTTATATTTCAGAACCTAAAGTAATCAACTTTTCCATATCCATTACCTACGAACAAAGATAGAAAAATAAATTCCAGACCTCTATTTTATCTTCTTATTTTTATCAAGCTAACCATTCACGTACTCCAATGCAAACCTCGTCCCTTTCTCCAAATCCCGGTTCACGTTCTTTCCCAATATATCTTTCAGATATTTGGGGTGCAGGCCGAAGCCCGGACGGACGGAGCGAACGTTCCGCTCCGTAATCACTTCTCCGGCCTTCATATCCTCGGCCACATAGAGAGAACGTGATGCGGAACGGCTACCTCTCATTTTCTCCGTCAATTCGTAAGTCGTTTTCCCCAAAGATAACTCAGCCATGCGCACATCTTTTACCATTTGGGCAAAATCTTTCTCTTCCATAGAAAAAGAACAATCCGGACCACCGATGGAACGATTCAAAATAAAGTGCTTTTCTATCATACTCGCACCTTGAGTAACCGCCACAATGGGAGAGACACTCCCCAGGGTATGGTCGGAAAGTCCACTTTTTACCTGGAAACGTTCTGCCAAATCACGAATCATACAAAGATTGGCTTCCTCAACTGGAGCCGGATAAGAAGAGGTACACTTAAGAACCGTAATATCATTATTTCCCATTCTGCGGCAAGCTTCAACAGCCAATTGAATATCTTCTTCGGTGGCTATGCCTGTAGCAAGTACCATCGGCTTATGCTTCGAAGCCGCGTATTCTATCAATGGAATATCCGTAATTTCGAAAGAAGCTATCTTATAAACGGGACAGTCCAAAGCCTCAAGCATATCGACGGCTGTCTTATCAAAAGGAGAAGAAAAACAGATCAGTCCTTCTTCCTTGGCCACATGGAACAACTCTTCATGCCACTCCCAAGGAGTATAAGCCTGTTCATACAAATCATAAAAATATTGCCCGTCCCATATAGAGCCTTCATTAATTATAAAATCAGGCTTGTCACAGCGAAGCGTAATGGTATCAGCCCGATAGGTCTGCAACTTGACGGCATCGGCTCCGGCACGTTTTGCAGCCCTGACGGTTTCAATGGCTGTTTCTTTCTTACCGTTATGGTTGGCAGACATCTCAGCCACAATCATACACTTATCTCTCATGTCTTTACTATTTAATCGTCCTTAGAATACTTTCAAGCTCTTCCATACTATCAGTCTGAAGTATGATATACCCTAAACGGTCTAAAGAGTTTTTTATTTTTTTTTCAGAATAAGGTCTTATTTCAGACCGAAAAACAGCCGATGACCGGGAAGAGCTTAGAAAATCCACACAACGCTGATAGTTGAGCGGATTAAGGAACTGTACCGCTGAGCATTTTTCATGTTTGCGAAGGACATCAACGGGCAAACCAAGAGAACAGTTCACCAGATTTCTCAGCATATCTATCCCGGTTGACAATGGAACCAAATCAGAGGTTATATAATCTCCTCCAAGCCGACAAGCAATTTCTATGATATAAGCGCCCGATTCATTCAGCTTTATTTCTGTATGCGAGGGGCAATTATTAAGTCCAATCAGGCAAAGTGCTTTTGATACGGTCTCCGAAACCAGCTCCCACTCCTGTTTCGTTATACGCGCCGGTTCAATGTGCGTATCTTCAACAAAGAAGCCTTCTGCCTCACCGATACAAAGTTTCTCCGTAATAGTGACAACGAGAGCTTCGGAAAAAGCAAGTACAAGTTCTTTATGATTTGTAACCTTTTTTACTCCGCGGCTTGCAGAGGAATCTACCGGTTTGACAATATATGGATAATCTTGCAATGTGCCCAAGTCCGTATCTTTATCACAAAGCATGAAAAATGGTACATCAATCCCGTTGGCCGCAAACATTTCCCTCTGCAAGTATTTGTTTGTACAGATTTTTGCGACCTCAGTGGACATGGACGGAAGCCCCAGCTGTTCCCCGACATAGGAAACCACATTTACAGGCGCGTCACTTGTAGTAAGTATGCCGTCAACAGAGTGACGTTTGGCACATTCCAAAACACCTTCCTTATCCATCGTGCTGACAAGAACCGGTTCCGAGGCGTACCCCATTCCCGGAGCATTCGCATCCATATCTGCGACTATGGTATGCAATCCCATATCGTTCGCCTTTCGGATGACAGGAACCTGCATTTCACCTGCGCCCAGTATCAATAATCTTTTATTCATATAACCGAATTTATCACATCACAGATCTTTCTTGCCTGTGCTTCACTGAACCGGAAATCATTAAACAAATTGACGATATGCTTCGCCTCCACTTCCGCAACAGGAGAAGAAACACCTTTGAACATGTATGAAACCGAAGGGAAATTAGTCCCGGCAAACAGACCGGCCTTGAATATTGCGTCAAGAACCTTCTGCCGGTTCTCGATGACAATCATGAACCTCCAGTTCTGGAAATCATCTCCCATCTGAATCGATTCAGGAAGCAGATTCCTGTATATCTTGTTTATTTTCTCTTTTTCCGCAATCACTTTTGGGAGCTTTCTTTCAATGATGTCAAAATATTCCTCATCGGTCATTTGCAAATTTGAGGCGTCCAGCCAAGGATAGTCAGCCGGAAGCATATATCTGACATTCTCCAGGAGACATTTCCTTATATATACCGAATGCTTTTGTTCACTAATGCTATCATACTGATAATCAACAACTTCGTACCCCCCCCTAAAACTTGCATAGCCACCATAGGAAAGTTCTATGAATTTGGCATATCCGGTACTGTAAAGGCAGAGATCCACATTTTCAGGCAAGGAATCTGCCAATTCGGGAATGCACAAGCAACAATCATCAATGATACAAAGATTTGGATCGAGACTTTTCACTGCCCGGTAAAATTCTTTGTTGTCATACTTTTTCCCGTAGGCATGCACAAATACAAGACCGGAATATTTTCCCGCCTCTATAGCTGTCAAACATTTCTCGGTTGACATGGCATGGCTTTCATCTATGTCTATAAACTCAAAACCGACACCTGCTTTCATAAACGACAGGGGCACTACAGGACACACATTTGCCGGCAATAAGAACGGTTTATCAAAATGGTTGCCAGACAGATAATTATACAATATGGCCGAAGCTCTTTGTGAAGTTACTTGCATATCAACAGACTTTTAAACAAATTGACAAACCGTTTGGGAATATCCGGAGTGATGGCATGTCTTTTACGAATGGCCATCTTATCCAAATTCTCAGCAACAAGAGTAAAGGCAGCGGCATCGGTATAATCACCCGCCCCCTGAATCAGCCCTTCACGCAAAAACATATAATAGTCGTGCTCCTGATTATCAACATAATACCCTCCTATAACAGGAGTTCCACAGGCCAATGCCTCATTCATCATCGTAGAGGCAGGCAATATGGCGACATCTACAGTACTAAACAAGTCTGCAATGGAACCGGCAGACAAATTCTTCTGATAGGTTACTTTGGGGTCATCAACCATATTCTCGGCTGCATACGAATCACCGACAATTGCCGTTATCTTCTTCACATTGTCTTTGGCTTTAATTGCATGAATGGTCTGATACGTCAAATTCAAGAAATCAGAACCACCAAAAGCCACCAATACATATAAACCTCCTGAATAATTGTTCCGTTTATTCTGCAGCGCAACATTGAAGAAAGGCCTCCTCAACAATGAAAATTGAAGCCCAAAGGCAAATTGAGTATATGGTTCACACGAATAGTCATCACGCGTGTAACCCAATCCCTGATTGACTATAAGATCAGCCACATAGTGCTTGTCGTGCATATCATCCACACACACCAGACAGCAACCTTTTTGCTTGATGGCACGCTGGTAATCAGTAGTAAAGAAATAGTTGTCAAGTACCACAATTTCGTCACCTTGCAAAAGGGAAAGGAACTCATCATAATGTGATTCTTCCTGTAAGGGGATGAAAGGACATACCTTCTCCATCTCACTCACCTGATAAGGGGTAGGATGGCAAGTAAAGAAGGTACAATCAAAATCGTCCTTCAGCATATCGGCCAAAGCCAGAGTACGAATAAAGTGACCGTAGCCGATGGCAGCACTTGCATCGGCACGGAGATAGATTTTCTGCATTACATCATTTATGAAGCAACTCATACTTCATCTCTGCCAATGCCCAGTCAGTCTGTGTATCAAGGTCCTGCACTTCAAGTTCGGAAAGTACCAACCCGGCTGTATTCTCACCCCAAAAAGTCCGGCTCTCCACAAAGGGAGCAGTGCGAGAGAAATAGAACTGACCGGCATCGTGATAAATCGGTTCTAAATCTTGGGAACGTGCATTTTTGTATTCGGGATAAACCATACTAATTTTTCCATCCACGATGTGAAGGCTGCGCTGTATAGGATAGGAATAAGCCACACAAGTGAAAACGGAATCTATCTCCGAATTCATTTTTCCGTATGCTTCCCGGAGTCTTTCGGGAGTGACAAAAGGAGCCGTTGAGTAAATGCAACAAACCGTTTCAAACTCCCTGCCTTGCTCTTTATACTTCCTCAGTACTTCAAGAATTACATCATCAGTACCGGCATATTCATTTGACATCTCGGCACTCCGCATAAAAGGAACTTTGGCACCATACTTACAAGCTATTCCGGCAATCTCCTCATCATCGGTAGAAACCATCACCTCCTCAAAAAGACCGCTTTGTAAAGCTGCCTCTATGGAATATGCAATGATAGGTTTACCCATAAAGGGCTTGATATTCTTACGCGGAATACGTTTACTGCCGCCACGTGCAGGAATGATTGCTATATTTTTCATTTCGCTACAAATTCTATAACCTTTTCAATCACATACTCCTGTTCCTCGTCCGTCAGCGTGGGATACATCGGAAGACTCAGACAATGTTCGTAATACTCTTCTACTATAGGTAAATCGCCTTTCCTATTGCCCCACTGCTGATAGTAAGGCATCAGATGAAGCGGAGCATAATGAACCTGCGCATAGACATTGTTCTCGTGCAGATAATTATAAAGACCCAAGCGGTCAGCTACTTGAATGATATAAAGGTGATAAGCATGATAGACATCGGCAGTATTGAACGGAGTCTTGATACCATCTATTCCGGAAAACGCTTCATTATAGCGTCTTACGATTTCATGACGACGTTCAAGACCTGCTTTCGCACGCTCCAGCTGAGAAATACCCAAGGCAGCCTGAAAATCAGTCAGACGGTAATTATACCCTAACTCCTGCATCTCGTAATACCAGCCACCATGATGCTCGTGCAATAAGGCAGGGTCTTTCGTAATGCCATGCGTACGGTAAAGACAAAGCTTGTCATAGAGCTCCTTGCTGTTGGTGGTCACCATGCCTCCCTCACCCGTAGCGATATGTTTCACGGGATGGAAAGAGAATACGGCACAGTCGGCAAAACAACCGTTACCACAATGTTGTTTCTTGCCTTTACTGTCCATGAAATAGCCGCCGGGAGCATGGCAGGCATCCTCGATAATCCACAAACCGTACTCGTCGGCAAGCTTTCTGAACTCTTCCAGATCCAAAGGATAGCCTGCAAAATCAACCGGAACAATACCTTTGTAAGTACCGCGAGGAGAAGCTTTAAGCATGGCTTCGAGTTTACGGATATCCATGAGGTAAGTATCCTTGTCAATATCACAGAATACCACCTCGCCGCCACAATAGCGAATGCAGTTGGCACTGGCAGCAAAGGTCATGGGAGTGACAATCACCTTGTCACCCGGCTTTACATTCAGTGCGGTAGCTGCAAGATGAAGCCCCGAAGTAGCATTGTTCACCGCTACGGCATATTGTGCACCTACATATTCGGCAAATTTCGTTTCAAATTCCCTGATTTTGGGACCTTGTGTCAGGTAATCGCTTTTCAGGGTATCGATGACTGCCCGGATGTCCTCATCTGTGATATGCTGACGACCGTATGGAATAGGCTTGCTTATCATTTCACCTCGAAATTAGGGTCAACGTATTTCTTGATATTCTCGCGCATAGTCTCTACTGTCTCCCACTCCGTATTGTTGTCACTGCTGTAGTGGAAACCGTCGGGAACGGGTACTGCATTGTGATGTCTGATGAACTCTTCGCGACTGTGCTTGAAAGATACGGAAGGAAGAATGACATAATATCTGCCCAAATCGATTGTATCAAGAGCATCGGTTACAGTAATCATCTCCTCGTGCAGTTTCTCTCCCGGACGGATGCCCACTTCCACCTGCGGCAGATTGGGTGCAATGGCGGTAGCCACGTCCTGGATATGATAGGAAGGAATCTTAGGAATAAAGATTTCACCACCCAGGTGATGTCCGATGGCATACATGACCAAAGCGACACCGGCTTCCAGTGAAATGTTGAAACGGGTCATGCGCATATCGGTTATGGGAAGTTCCTTCGCCCCGTTGTCACGCTTGTTGATAAAGAAAGGGATTACGGAACCGCGGGAACCCATCACATTGCCATAACGGACTACGGAGAACCTGATGTCCTTGGAACCGCTGATATTGTTGGCGGCAGTAAACAGCTTGTCGGAAGTGAGCTTGGTGGCGCCATAAAGATTAATGGGGGCACAAGCCTTGTCAGTAGAAAGGGCCACCACATGCTGTACACCGGTGGCAAGAGCAGCCTTTATCACATTCTGCGCACCGTGTACATTGGTTTTGATGCACTCTTCGGGATTGTATTCAGCGGTATCCACCTGCTTGATGGCGGCTGCATGGATAATCACGTCCACTCCTTCGCAAGCCCGCGTCAGGCGTTCGAGGTCACGGACATCACCGATAAAGAAACGCAGTTGCGGATACTTATGACCGGGATATTTCTGTTTCAGCTCAAATTGCTTCAGCTCATCGCGGGAGTAAATAATAATTTTCTTTACTTGCGGATAATCACGGAGAATGGTTTCCACAAACTTCTTTCCGAAGGAACCCGTTCCTCCGGTAATCAATACGGATTTATTGTTAAGCATTATATGAAAAGTTTTATTCATCGATATATTCCCATGGATAGGGATTGTCTGTCACATTCTGAAATTCATCAACCGCTTCCTGCTGTTCGGGAGTAAGTGATAAGGAATCCCAGGAGGCGATGATGGAACGGCCTTCGTCGGCCAAAGACTCGTCGAACACTTCACCGTAGCAGGCGGTAAGCAGACGGAGCTTCAGTAAGGAAGCGGGAAGGGCGTCGAGCACATCCCAACAACAGTCCAGCACTTCCTGGACATGCTGCTGCTTTTCGCCATGGTCCACAAAAGAGGCGCTGTAACCCATAAGAAGGGCAAGACAGACATTTGCCTGCTCTTCGATGGTAGTGCCTTTTACACCCGACCGGTATAAAGCCATGGTAAGACGGTAGACCTCACCGTTCCGCCGTGACAAGTCATCGCTATAGACGGGACTGCCGTCCATACCCAAATACATCAGTTCGTGCGCAGCACGCTGAAGAGTGATTGCTTCTTCGGAAAGAGACATAAGCAATTATAGAATTAAGAATTAAAAATTAAAGTTCAGCCGATTACTTCTATAAGATCGGGATGGATAGTGGCCATGGCAACAGCTATGACACCTTGTATTTCGATAACCACGCGACGGTCACGTGCGCCTTTCACCTTCAGAAACACACCCTCTTGCCCCTCAAATTCACCGCCGGTAATCCGGACTTTGGTGCCTTTGGACAAGTTCAATTCATCCGGTTGAAAATAAAGAAGATGATCATCGTAAGTGCCGGATACGGCAATGAAACGCTGCATCTGACCGTCTGGGACAATAATCTTCTGCCCACTGCGGGTATCGGTGATATATTGCAGATAAGTGACTTGAGATTTTACACGCTGCACATCGGAAGGACGGGCATGGACAAAAAGCAGATTATGAACGACCGGAACCAGAGCACGGACTTTTTTCCCTTTTTTTATACATATCTTGTATTGCATAGGAATGAAACAGCCCAAATTTTCTTTCTTTAGCAGACGCATGGCATCCGGTTCTCTGCGGTAGGTGGCACGCATAGCATACCAGATTTCGACCTCTTTCTCTATTCCCATTTTTATGCTTTTGTTCAGACAAGGGTGTTCTCCTGGGGCTTTGAACCTCTTGCATACACTTGAAATTCAATTACTTGCGGACACTTTATGTAGAATACGACAAGCTTTATGCCCTTCTTGTCAACAGATTTTTTGCAGTCATTCATTACCTGTCAGGTAAAATGCTGTAAACGAATCTATTGCAAGCAAAAAGCGTTCAATAGACGTTCGTTTAATGAACGCAAAGATAACGTGTATTTTTGAATCTCGCAAAATGTTTAATAAAAATATTCTATAAATTTCTTTTTAGTGAGTATAATACTTTGTCAGTAAGCCTATTGCATTGTATTTCTCTAACTTCTTCCTTTTACTAATTTTTAAGTAATCTTCCCTCTTTAGTTTTCTTAAATATTGACGTTCAAAAAACGAACGTTTAAAAAACACCTTTTCCAAACGAAATATTCCACTGTATAACAAATAATTACATTGAAATAAAAAATATCGTGTTTATAGAAATCAGATTCCTACAAACACGATATCAATTAAAAAAGAAATTACTATTCTCAGAAGTTAAAGATACCCAATTCCGGGAAAGTAGCCCCTTGCACTGCAAAACAGATTCCGAAGCAAGCCGCACTTACAATCCAAAGAATAACCAGCGTCCACTTCAAACCGGAATTCATCGGCTGCCATTTGAATATCTGACTGAAGATGGCCCATACAAGACTGACCAAAGGAATTCCTACCAGCAAGATTCCTGCAATGTACATCACAATGGCAGACAACGGAGAAGTAGGCAGTACCACATCAGCCATCGGGAAAAAGGAAATGAGAGCCGCACCGCCACCAACAGCCACCGCTATCGCAGCAAACAACAACGCCACAAATACCACTCCAAATACAAACAGTACCGGACTGCAGATAATGGCAAATATCACCAGACAGATTTTCAAGAACCAGCCGACAATCATCACCAATGCATCTCCCAACTTCTGCAAGAAAGTACGGGGTTTGTCCGACCTCATATAATCATTCACCCCATTGGCAACCTTCTCAAAACCGTCCGTCACCGTCTTTCCGATATTCTCTACCGTAACGGCCTCGCCACGCATACTCAACTTCTCGGCTGCTGTGCGGGCTTCCGGTATAACCAGCCAACACACGATATAGACCGGTATCAATGTCCCTACCCCACAAATCAAGATGACAAGCAGTAACAGTCGAAGTAAAGTTACATCCCATCCCAGGTAGGCAGCCATTCCACTGATGACACCACCCAGCATTTTGTCATCCGGATTGCGGTATAGACGACGGCGTGTAGTGCCATAAGCGGTATTGCTGTTCCAAGCACCGGCACCATAGCCGCCCCCGGCACTAGCACTCTCTCCTTCTGCCTCCATATCTTCCGGCTTTCCCATGCGAGCAATCACCTCTTCCACGTCGGCTATCGTGATTACTTGTGAACCGGCCGACAATTTCTCGGCAAAGAGTTCGGAAATACGACGTTCAATATCATCTACAATCTCGTCGGCACCGGCCTCCTTGCGGAAGTGCATCTTGAGATTACTCAGATAATTATCCAAAAGACGGTATGCGTCATCATCAATATTGAAAACGGTTCCACCTAAATTTACAGTTAATGTCTTTTTCATAACACACTCTTTATTTACAATTTGACTATTTACTATTTACCATTCGGCGAATGCGGCATATTCTCTGTGGTCATTTCAAGAATTGCTGATGTGATTCACCGTCTCGTTCAACTCTTTCCAGGACATTTCCAGTTCACCGAGAAAGACTTCTCCTTTTTCCGTCAACCGGTAATACTTACGTGGAGGACCTTAAAGCCTGTGAAGACCACCTTGCGTAGACTCAATCCATTCATAACCCAGCAAGTCGTCGTTCTTCAGACGGGTGAGCAACGGATAAAGTGTACCTTCCACTACAATCAGTCTGGCTTCTTTCAACTTCTGAATGATATCCGAAGCGTAAGCCGGCTCCTTGTGAAGCAGCAACATGATGCAATATTCAAGCATGCCCTTGCGCATTTGCGACTTTACATTGTTTACATCCATAATGGTATTTACTATTTGACAATTTACGATTTACTATTTGGCTGCGCAATAGAGTAATGAGTGTCCTCATTCATTCTATTATTGTTCCTTGTATGGCACAAATATATGTATTATATCAGTACCTTGTATTACAAAGTACATTATATTAAGCATTGTTAACAAGAAAAGTAGTTTACACTACTCTATAACATCAGTAACGTGAACAGAGAGGGAGAGGGATATTTACCGATAGATAACAATTTTATCCAATATACCGGTCAGACTCGCAATTGCTACTCCGTAGTTGGTTATGGGGATGTGCTGTGCGTGGGCATGGGCTATACGATTGAGAACGTACTTCCGGTTGAACATGCAAGCGCCGCAATGGATAATTAAATCATATCGGGACAAGTCTTTGGGAAAGTCATTTCCAGATACAAAGTCTATCTGCAATTCCTCGCCGATGCGCTTTCGTAGCAGGCGGGGAATTTTGACGGTGCCGATGTCCTCGGTCAGCGGGGCGTGGGTGCAGGCTTCGGCTATCAGTACACGCGATTGGGGTATCAAGCTATGAATAGCGGCAGCTCCCTCTACAAAGGCATTGATGTCTCCTTTGTAACCGGCAAAAAGAACCGAGAAGGAAGTAAGACTACTTTCGGCAGGCTTTTGTTGATAGACGATGGGGAATACTTGTGAATCGGTGATTATCAGCTTAGGCGGACGGACAAGGGCTTGCAGGGAGGCTTGCAGCTTGTCGGTGGTGCAGCTCATCACTAAGCACTTTTTATCCAACAGTTCGCGGATGGTCTGCACTTGTGGAAGAATGAGACGACCTTTGGGGGCTTGTATATCCTGGGGCATCACCAGCAGGACGATATCTCCTTCACGTACCAAATCGCCCGTGATAGTCTGCTCACCAAAATTCTCGGGAAGCTTTTCGAGAATAGCATCGAAAATGCCTTGAATGCCGGTACCCTCTTTGGCACTGACCACAACGGGAGCCTGCCCGCATTCCTTTTCAATCCGAAGCACCACGGAAGCGGTGTCTTGACGGGAATCGGCTTTATTCAGTATCAGTATCACGGGGATTTCGCGCGCAGCCAGTAGCTTTAGCCATTGCTGTTCCAGCGTTCCGTCAGCTTCATAAAGCAAGAGGGCGATGTCCGCTTTCTCCACCGTCTTTAAGGTACGCTCCACGCGCATACCGCCCAGTTCGCCTTCGTCGTCATCAAAACCGGGGGTATCGATAAAGAGGCACGGGCCCAAAGGATATACTTCCATGGCTTTGGTCACGGGATCGGTAGTAGTGCCGGGCGTTGCGGATACCAATGCCGTGTCTTGCCCGGTCAAGGCATTGACAAGGCTGGACTTTCCGCTGTTCCGTCGTCCAAAGACGGCAATGTGCAGGCGGTTAGAACGAGGTGTATTATTCATAAATCCGAAATCTAAAATCTAAAGTCTCTTTTCCCCTCCCCTATCTCCTGAAGATTACGTTCGGCTATCGCCCGTATCTTGGGGTTCGGGATATGCTCCATCTCCTCACGAATCAGCCGCATGCCCTTCTCCTTGGTTTCGGAGGAGGCATAGTCCTCCAGATATTCTTTTAATGTCATCAGTGCATTGGGCTGGCAGCAGTTTGCTATCTGTCCGCGCTTGACGAGCGACATGAAGCGGTCTCCGGTACGTCCCTCGCGATAGCAGGCGGTGCAGAAGCTGGGGATATGCCCCAGGTCGAGCAGCCAACTCACCACTTCATCCAGCGTGCGCCGGTCGCTCACATCGAATTGGGAGGAATCTTCCTCTTTGGCTTCCGGCACGGCATAGCCTCCCACGCTGGTGCGCGAACCGCCGCTTATCTGCGAAACGCCCAGTTCGAGCACCCGACGGCGTACGGCTTCCGACTCACGGGTGGAAATAATCATTCCCGTATAAGGCACCGCAATGCGGGTAACCGCCACAATACGGCAGAACATCTCATCCGAGATGGCATCAGGAAAATCCTCGGTCGAAATATCATCTGCCGGACAGATACGCGGCACGCTGATGGTATGCGGACCCACGCCAAAGGTAGCTTCCAGATGTTCGGCATGCATCAGCAATCCTACGAAGTCATAGCGATAGGTATTCAGACCAAACAATACACCGATACCTACATCGTCGATGCCACCCTCCATAGCGCGGTCCATCGCTTCGGTGTGGTAGGCATAATTACTTTTCGGTCCCGTGGGATGCAAGGCTTCGTAATGCTCTTTGCTGTAAGTCTCCTGAAAAAGGATATAAGTGCCGATACCTGCCTCTTTCAGCAACCGATAGTTTTCCACTGTAGTGGCGGCTATGTTAACATTCACCCGGCGGATGGCCCCGTTCTTGTGGTGGATGCTGTAGATGGTGCGAATGGACTCTAAGATATAGTCGATAGGGTTGTTTCGAGGGTCTTCTCCGGCTTCCAGCGCCAGGCGTTTATGTCCCATGTCCTGCAAGGCGATAACCTCGCGGCGTATCTCCTCTTGCGAGAGTTTCTTGCGGGGGATGGTACGGTTCTTGGCATGATACGGGCAATAGACGCAACCGTTCACGCAATAGTTGGAAAGGTAAAGCGGGGCAAACATCACAATGCGGTTGCCATAGAATTTCCGTTTGATTTCACGTGCCAGATGATAGATGCGCTGCACCAGTTCCGGCTCGTCACATTCCAGCAGCAGGGCCGCCTCCCGATGAGAAAGCCCCTGGCACAAAGCAGCCTTGTCAATCAAACTTTCGATGAGCGGACGGTTGTTGCGGTTTGCCTGCGCATACTCCAATGTATCCAATATCTCCTGGTGATTGATGAATTCTTCCGCTTGTCTTGACTTTATGTTATACACTTCGTAAATTGATAATTGGTAATTAAATAAAGAATGAAGATTTGAAAATTATCAATTATCAACGGTCAATTCTCCATTCTCATAATCTCCTCTCTCTTTTGATACCTCGTAGCCTATCCCTTTCAGTTGTTCCTCCAATTTTTGCAAACCTTCTGCCGCTTCGGCACCCGCAGAAGCTTTGTTATCATAGAGGGAGTACTTCGCCCGCTGATGGAAAGGCGAAAGATTGGGCATCACGACATTGGCGCCAGCCAATATTCCCCGTTCCCGTCCGTCCGGAGCAAGTGTGGCCAGAGCAGTGGTAGCAGGTATCAGTGCCGCGGGATGCATCAGCCGGAAGATAGAAAGCAACTTCAACGTCAACTCCATATCTCCCGGCGGAAAAGAGGAAAACGGAGTATCGTGATGCGGAAGAAAAGGTCCCATGCCTATCATCTCCGGCTGAAACCGTTCGATGAAGAGAATGTCTTCTACCAAATGGTCCACCGTCTGGTAAGGACTGCCCACCATGATTCCGGTTCCCACTTGATAGCCTATCTCTTTCAGCCAGTCCAAGCATTGCAACCGATGGGAAAGGGACATCTCCGCAGGATGAAGCCGGTGATAATGCCCTTCGTTGCAGGTTTCGTGCCGCAACAGATAGCGGTTGGCACCTGCCAGGAAGAAACGTTCGTAGGCTTCCCGCGATTTTTCGCCCAAAGATAAGGTAATGGCACAATCCGGGAAGGATTGCCGGATGGCGGCAACTGTCTCCACCATCCCCTCATCCTTCACCGCCGGCGCTTCGCCCCCTTGCAGCACAAAGGTACGGAAGCCCAACCGATAGCCTTCATGGCAACACGAAAGAATCTCCTCCTGCGCCAGCTCATAACGGACTATGTTCCGGTTCTCCTTCCGTATGCCGCAATAGTAGCAGTTATTGCGGCAACGGTTGGTTATCTCAATCAGTCCGCGAATGAAGATTTTATTGCCAAAGCAGGCAAGCGCTTCTTCCCGGGCAAGCTCCTGCAGGTAGGCTGCAAGTTCTGTGTCCCGACAAAGAAGCAAGGCTTTATACTCTTCGGCATCCAGCCTGCGATTGCTCCGCAATTTGTCAATCAAATGCTTCATATAAACGGACAAAGGGCTAATACGTCTCTTTTCTCTTTGCCAACTCCTGCGTCAGCTGGCGCTTTCCGGCAGTTATTTCATTATGCGAACATGGCCCGGTAATACAACCACCCTCGCAAGCCATCACTTCAATAAATTGCCCCGGAGCCTTGCCCGACTTGGCGTAAGCACGCAACGCACCGATAGCCTTCTTATCCAGATTAGCCACTTGTACGGCATTGATTTTATCTGCCTCTTCCTTCAGATAGGCTTTCACGGCACCCATCACGCCTCCTGCCTGCGCAAAACCATGCGCCTCGCGCACGGAAGTGAAACTCATGGAATAGGGCTTTGCCTGCTCCATCTGAATATCCAGCCCGGCAAGCACGGAAGCCACCTCCTCGAAAGTCATGATAAAGTCCACCGCCTCGTCGCGCTGCGCCTCTTTGCGCTTGGCAACGCAAGGACCTATGAAGACCACCTTCGCATCCGGATACTTCTCTTTAGCAATGCGGGCAGCATAATACATCGGCGAACCGGTGCCCGACACGTAAGGCTTCATGGCAGGAATATGCTTGTTCACCAACTCTATATAAGACGGACAGCAGGAAGTCGTCATAAACTTCTGACCCTCCTCCAGCTTCTCAATCAGCTCGTGCGCCTCGTTGCTGACGGTATCCATCGCTCCCTGAGCCACCTCGATGACATCCGTAAAACCGACCTGTTTCAATGCGCCATATACTTGTTCAATAGTCGTCTTGAACTGCCCCAGGATGGACGGAGCCACGATAGCCACCACCTGCTCACCCTTGCGGATTCTGTGCAACACGTCGAACACCTGCGATATTTCGAAAATTGCTCCGAATGGACATGCATTGAGACACTTTCCGCAATAGATACATTTGCTTTCGTCAATATGCTCTATCCCCTTCTCATCCTTACTGATGGCTTTCACGGGACAAGCTTCCTCACAAGGTACGGGAATATAAACAATGGCATGGTAGGGACAACTCTTATGGCAGATGCCGCAACTGATACACGCATCATGGTCAATCCATGCCTGCCCGCTCTCCTTGACGTGCACTGCCTTCTTGGGACAATTTACCTGGCAACTGCGTGCCGTACATCCGCGGCAGAGGTTCGTAATCTCGTAGTTAATCTGCACACATGCCGAACAAGCTTCGTCAATCACACACATGATATTGTCTTTCGGCCTGCCATTTTCCGCTCTGTCCAGTGCACGGGCAGCGTACTCCGACAAGGGGGTCAGCTCATCCGTCTCGTCCTCCATATCGAGTCCCAGAAGCGGCAATGACTTGTACTTCCACACCGCGCGCTCTTTGTGCACACAGCAGCGTCCCGCGTGCTTGGACCTCTTCGGACTCAGCTCGATGGGCAGCCGGTCTATTTTATCCACAAGTTCGTTGTTATTCCACAGCTTTACCAGTTCCTTCAGTAATCTGTGGCGGACAATCATAATGTTGCTCGTAAATGCCATAATTTTTAAAATCAAAATTAGTTAGTTCGGTAACGGTCTGCAAAGATAACGATTGTTTCACAAAAAAGGCTTAACTTTACACCCCAAACAGTATAAATACAACCGATATGTTTACCATAAGAAAAGCAACGACAGCAGACTGCGCACTGATTCAGAAACTTGCGCAGCAGATATTCCCTGTCACGTATAAGGATATCCTTACTCCCGAACAGACCGACTACATGATGGAATGGATGTATTCATTGGACAATATCCGCAAGCAAATGGAAGAGGAAGGTCACGTCTACTTCCTGGCCTACGAAGAATGTGAAGCGGCGGGCTATGTGTCCGTACAGCAGCAAGGAGAAAATTTATTCCACCTGCAAAAGATTTATGTGCTCCCCTATTACCAGGGTGCACATTGCGGCAGTTTCCTCTTTCGCGAAGCCATCAAGTACATCAAGGAAGTGCATCCCGGCCCTTGTCTGATGGAATTGAATGTGAACCGTAACAACAAGGCACTGCAGTTTTACGAACATATGGGAATGCGGAAACTCCGTGAAGGGGATTTCCCGATAGGAAACGGATATTACATGAATGACTACATCATGGGACTGGAAATCTGAGCCCCGGCATTAAAAGCCCTCCAAAAACTAAAGGCTGCGCAGTTCATTACGAACATTGCGCAGCCTTTAGTTTTATCTTTCGTTTCCGATTACTTCGCCACCTTTTCAAGCCATTTCAGCATGAACAGCATGGTGAACATGGAAATGCAGCACGCTACTACAAATACCGTCCACGTCATCCAGATAGGAATACTTTCGTAAAGGATAGCACCGATAACGAGCAACTGATTACCAATGGCAGTAGCGCCGAGCCAACCGCCCTGCATGATACCCTGATATTTGGGAGGAGCCACCTTGGACACGAATGAAATGCCCAACGGAGAAATGTACAATTCGGCAACAGTCAATATCAGATAGGTAACCATCAGCAACAGCGGAGTCACCTTCACCGGAGAGGTACCCAAAGCGATTATATCCTTGTGCATCGGCAAGTTGCTTACATAAGAACCGATAGCCATTATAAGGAAGCCGGTGGCAGCAATACCCATACCGATGGCAATCTTCCGCGGAGTGGAAGGCTCTTTACCCTTGGCACGCTGTGCTGCAAAGACAGCCATGATGACCGGTGTCAGAGATACAACGAAAATCGGGTTCAAAGACTGGAACAGCTCAGCGGAAATAGCCATGCCGAACAAATTCAAATCTGTATATTCCTTGGCAAAATACGTCAGTGTCAACCCATTCTGATGGAACGAGAACCAGAAGAAAATTACCACACCGAATACGGCAAACAATGCATACATGCGCTGTCTTACCTCTTGTGCGCTCATCTCCACTGCAGTGGCATCGCCCGCTTTTGCAGCCACCTTCTTGCTGGGATCGGGGAATTTCTTTCTGTTAATGACGAAAATTACCAAAGAAAGAACCATAGCCAAGATAGCTACACCGAATGCATAATGGAAACCGGTGGTAAACACGTTCAGATATTCATTGGCAAATACCGTCATATCCGTTACGGGTGTTCCGGAAATAGTGGCTTTCGTTGCCAGTGCACTATAAGTGTCCACAGCTTCGGGAGTCAGCGTTCCTGCCAGATGTCCGTGGCAAAGGGCAGGCAGGTCGGCATCATAATTGTAGCCGAATGTGGACAGCCACCAGTTACGTACGCCTACTGCGGCAAACGGAGCAAAGATGGCACCTACATTGATGAACATATAGAATAAGGAGAAACCAGAATCACGCATGCTGGAATATTGGGGATTGTCGTACATCTGCCCTACCAGCGCTTGAAGATTTCCCTTGAAAAGACCATTTCCGAAAGCAATGACAAACAAGGCCGCACAAGTAATCCTTTGTGTAGTTCTGGAAATCGCATCGCCGAACTTC
>OGHB01000514.1_pt1 | contig 22119 bp, 19 predicted proteins | sample 1571451 | NCBI WGS metagenome assembly OGHB01 (sample SAMEA2582071, study PRJEB24529) | metagenome | biome: Human gut stool | place: China | collected 2011
CAGCCGCCGTGCTGCTCTCTTCCTGCGTGAAGGACACGCTTTATGACACGCCGCATCCCGACTATGGGAAGATTGCGGTGACAGCCGACTGGTCGGCACGCGGTGAGGGTATCGACATACCTACCACATGGACGGTTACCATGGGTGACTATACGGGTACGGAGACTTCCGCCACCCATGCCCCCAACCATCTGTTTGCTCCGGGCAGCTACACCCTTGCGGTGTGGAACCCTGCTGAAGGAATCATGGTAAATGGTACCACCGCCACCATTGCCGCAGCCACGGGAAACCGGGCAGGAACGGATGCCTTTGTGAACAATGCCCCGGGATGGTTCTTCACCTATACGAAACAGGTGAGCATCGAGAAAGACAAGGACTATCCGCTGACCGCCGCAATGAAGCAGCAGGTACGCGAACTGACGCTTATCATCAAACCGACGGGGGATGCCGCCGGACGCATCACGGAGATTGTTGCCCATCTGACGGGTGCAGCCAGAACTCTCGATTTCGCTACCGATACCTACGGAGCCGCTTCAAACGTCGTGCTGCCCTTCACCAAGATAACCGAAGGTGACGATGCCGGCAAGTGGAAAGCCACGGTGCGGCTGCTGGGTGTGACCGGCACGGAACAACTGCTGACGGGTGAAATCCGCTATGCGGACGGCAACCCGACCCCCACGACGCTGAAAAGCGACATCACGGAAGCCCTCAAGGGGTTCAACACCGGAAAGGGCGAATCGCTGACCCTCGGCGGAACGCTGGTTGAGACTCCCGAAGGCATGGAAGTGGACGGAGTCGAAATCAACGGCTGGGAAGAAGTGAAAGGTGATGATGTAAATGCCGATTTGTAAATAATTAGCAAACCGAACGCAGAAGCAAAGCTTGCTTTGATTTTGCTAAGGTGCAGCAATTATTGAAATGGAATTTAACTAATATAATAACAGAATATAATGAAGACAAGATTTTTTGCACTTGCGATGCTCGCCCTCGCACTGGTAGCCTGCAACAACGACAACGAGAACCTGAACGGTGACCCCGTGGCCGCCCAGTTTACCGCCGACATCGCCCCCGCCACCCGCGCCAGCGGAACCACCTGGACTGCCGGCGACCGTATCGGCATCACCGACATCGGCAACGATTCCCAGTACGGCAACGTGCCTTTCATCCTGAAAAACGGGAAATTTGAGGCAGAAGGAAAGGTTATCTATATCGAAGATACAAAGACCCATACTTTCCGCGCCTACTATCCGTACAACGCGGTGGGAGGCATCCTCACAGCCACGACCGATGCCACGGCGCAGCAGAACCAGCCTGCCATCGACTTCCTCTTTGCTTCAGGAGCCACGGGAGACAAAAACAACCCGGTAGTAAGCTTCACCGACAAAACCGCCAAAGGCGGTGAAGACAACTCCTTCCACCACCGCATGAGCCGGATAACCCTTACCTTCGAGGCGGGCGACGGCGTGGATTTCAGCGTGGTCAAGCCTGAACGTTACACGCTGGACGGATTGTTACTCACCGGTACGTTCAACACGGCCGACGGTATTGCCACCGCAGACAACGGGGCACAGACCGGAGAACTGGCCATGAATTTGGCAGACGGCAATCTCACGTCATCGATCATCCTCTTCCCGCAGACAGTTGCATCCCTGCCGTTGGTTGTGAATTACAAAGGTCAGGAATATCATGCCACACTCACCGTGCCCGAAGGCGCACTGCTGGCGGGCAACAACTACACCTATACCGTCAAGGTACGCAACAAAGTCCTTGAAGTCAGCGAAGCCACCATTGCAAAGTGGAACGATATAGACGGCGGAGAAGTGGGCGCTGACCTGTAGGATGTTAATAATTAATCGATTAGAATAAAGAATTATGAGACATAGATTATTTATCCCCGCAGCCACCGCACTGCTGTTCGCCCTCGCCGCCTGCACACAGGACGAACTTGCTGGCGATAACCGTCTGCCCGAAGGTGAATACCCTGTATTCATCCGTGCCACCGGACTGTCCGTAGAAGCAACGCCGCTGGCAGTCCCTTCCACCCGTGCCGCTGTGGACGGCGACTGGCAGGGCGTCACTTCCGTGGCACTCAAGATGGGCGATGCGGTAAAGGAATACACCGTAACGGCTTCTACCGATTTCAAGAGTGCCACGCTTTCACGCGAGAACGACCCGTACTACTGGACCAGCCGCGACCCGATTACCATATCGGCATGGTGGCCCTTCGACAATGCCGACATCACACAGATGCCTGCCGTGAAGGTGGCAGAAGACCAAAGCAAACTGGCTGACTTCCAAAACAGCGACTTCATCTCTGCTGAGAACCGGAAGGTGGAATTTAACAACCCGACTCTTGAATTTACCCACCGCACGGCACGCGTGGCAATCGAACTGAAGCCCGGTACGGGATTCACAAGCGTGGACGGTGCCACGGTGAGCCTCGTGAGCCTGTCCGCCGATAACGGCAACCCGACTGCCATCAAGACCTACAACGCAAGCGGCAACACCTACGAGGCACTGACCGCCCCGCAGACCGTTGCGGCAGGCAAGCCGTTCGTTAAGGTGGAACTCGGCGGCGGCACCTTCTACTTCCGTCCGCAGAACAACGTCGTATTAGAAGCGGGCAGCCGCTATAAATATACCGTTAAGGTGAACGCCACTGGCTTGACATTAGAGGGTTGCACCATCGGTGATTGGGCTGACGGCGGCGGCGAGAGTGGTGCAGCCGAGTTGGGCTACATCTACGATAGCAACACCAATACCTACACGGTCTATAACGCCGACGGCCTGCTGGCATGGAACGAAGCCGCACAAAAAGACAGATCGATAAATTGCACCCTCACCGCCGACATCGACCTCACGGGCAAAGACTGGTCACCGATAGGCACAAACTTTTATAACTCATACACCGGCACCTTCGACGGCGGGGGCCATACCATCATGGGGCTGACCGTTACGACAAATGACCAATATGTGGGTCTGTTCGGCAGGCTCGGTAAAGCTGGCACGGTGAAGAACGTGGTGATGGATGGCATACAGATAACATGCAATCACAGGTTGGGCTATGCCGGCGGCGTGGCAGGATATAGCTGGGGCACCATTGAAAACTGCTCGGTGTCGGGCAGCGTCAGCGGCACGATGTATGTCGGCGGTGTGGTGGGTGTTCAAATAGGCGGTTCCATCACCGGATGCAGCTCCTCGGCCACAGTGAAGGGAACGGTCGATGTCGGCGGCGTGGCAGGTCAGACGAATTCGAGTGCCACCCTGACCGCTTGCTATGCCACGGGCAACGTGACCATAGAAATAGCCCCCAAAAAGAATATCGCTGGCGGCGGTCTGGTGGGAATGAACGCAGGAAGCAGCCTCCTTGCCTGCTATGCCACGGGCAACGTAACCAGTACGGGTAGTAGCACTGGCTATGTACATATCGGCGGTTTTTTGGGAAATAACTACGCCAACGTGATGACCGCCTGCTATTGGAAGAACAATCATGAACAAGGTATCGGCTACAATAAGAAAAGCACCGAAGCCACGAAGGTGGACGGCACTGGCGTTACCTGGCAGAACGCCGTTGATGCCATGAACACCGCCTTGCAGAACGCAGGCTCAGAGTGGCGTTACGAACTTAACGGAGCATTGCCCACCTTGAGGAAGCAGTAAACCGTCGGGCGGAAAAAGTTCTGCCCGCAACGGAAAGAACCAGAGTAATAAAACAACAGATATTATGAGGATAAGATTTTTTGCACTTGCAGCGCTCGCCCTCTCACTCGCCGCCTGCACGCAGGACGAAGCGGGCTTTCTGCCGGAAGGGGCGGAAGGCACACCCATCGTCTTCACCGCCACGGGGCTGAATCCCGCCGCGAAAGCCATCGCCGGCACCCGTGCCCCCGCGGATGGCAATTGGGAGGGTGTGCAGAGCGTGGCAGTGCTGATGGACGGCATGGTGAAGACGTACGACGTGACGCCCTCCACCGCCGACCCCACCAGCGCCACGCTGACCTCCACCGACCCGTACTACTGGACCAACCACAACGACATCACCGTCACAGCGTGGTGGCCCTACACCGAGGGCGAGACAACCCCTTCTGCTGTGAAGGTAAAAGCCAACCAAAGTGCCCGGAAAGACTTCGAGGGCAGCGACCTCATCGTAGCCGACGGACAGACGGTGACCTATGGTAGCCCCACGCTCCGCTTCACCCACCGCACGGCGCGGGTGACCGTCGTTCTGACGGACTACACCGAGGGGCTGGCATCCGTGCAGCTGACGGGTCTCTCCACCGAGAATGACAATCCAGATAAAATCACCCCGTATGACAAGGGCAGCAACACCTACATCGCCCTCGTAGCCCCGCAAAGTGTGGCAGCTGGCAGGACCTTCATTACGTGCACCTTCACTAACGGCAAAACCTTCGTTTATAAGATGAAGAATGCTACCGACTGGCAGGCGGGCGGTGAATATACCTACACCGTCTCCCTCGCTGCGGCAAAAGACCTGGGCTATACCATAGAGAGCAACGGCAGCTACACGGTCTATAACGCCGACGGCCTGCTGAATGTAGCCGAATTAGTGAACGGAGGTAAGACCGACATTAACATTACCCTCGACAAAAACATTGACCTCACAGGCAAAGACTGGACACCGATAGGCACAGACTACGACAACTCATACAAAGGCACCTTCGACGGTGGCGGCCATACCATTATGGGGCTGACCTTTACGACAAATGACGAATTTGCGGGTCTGTTCGGCTGGCTCAATAGAGCTGGTACGGTGAAGAACGTGGTGATGGAGGGCGTACAGATAACAAGCAATCAAATATATGGCGGCAGTATTGGCGGCGTGGTAGGATCTGGCTGGGGCACCATTGAAAACTGCTCGGTGTCGGGCAGCGTCAGCGGCACGGTGTATGTCGGCGGTGTGGTGGGTGTTCAAATAGGCGGTTCCATCACCGGATGCAGCTCCTCGGCCACAGTGAAGGGAACGGTCGATGTCGGCGGCGTGGCAGGTCAGACGAATTCGAGTGCCACCCTGACCGCTTGCTATGCCACGGGCAACGTGACCATAGAAATAGCCCCCAAAAAGAATATCGCTGGCGGCGGTCTGGTGGGAATGAACGCAGGAAGCAGCCTCCTTGCCTGCTATGCCACGGGCAACGTAACCAGTACGGGTAGTAGCACTGGCTATGTACATATCGGCGGTTTTTTGGGAAATAACTACGCCAACGTGATGACCGCCTGCTATTGGAAGAACAATCATGAACAAGGTATCGGCTACAATAAGAAAAGCACCGAAGCCACGAAGGTGGACGGCACTGGCGTTACCTGGCAGAACGCCGTTGATGCCATGAACACCGCCTTGCAGAACGCAGGCTCAGAGTGGCGTTACGAACTTAATGGAGCATTGCCTACCTTGAGGAAGCAGTAAACCGTCGGGCGGAAAAAGTTCCGCCCGCAACGGAAAGAACCGAAGTATAACCCCAATAAAGAAAGGAGGACGTGATGGAACACACGGAGAATCCACCATATTGGTTTTGGCATCAAGGCATTGTCAATAATAATATAGTCTCCAGTGTAAATATGGAAGCTGTAAGCCGGACATTGTCAAGATTGGTGCTCATTAAAGACAACAAATCAAGTATTTAAATTAAAAACATGGGACTTTTTCACAGAGACAAGAAAAAAAATGACGATGAGCCGGACAGTGTTCAAACCAATTCATTCTCTGATATTATGAATGGTTTGCAGTACGCCGTAAACTGTGCACAAGATACATTACAGAATCATCAGATACAAAATCTGACCAGACTTTTTGAAGGAACAAATGCAAATAACGCAAATACGTTCCAATCGAAAAAAATCATGGTTGGAGACAAGACTATTGATATTCCACTTATAGCTTTGATATCCCATCATTATCTTGCGATGGATAATGTGCAGATAAAGTTCAAGGCGAAGGTCGGAAGCGTGGAATCACAGATTCCGGAAAACAACTTGCTGTTATCCAGTCCGCACAGAGCCAATCTCCAGATGCAGATGAGCAACATAAAACCAGATACAGATGATATCATGGAGGTTTGCGTCAATTTTAAAGTTCAGGAGACTCCGGAGAGTATTTCCCGAATCATTGACGATTTTGTAAAAAATATCTAACAATTTTAAAATTCAAATGTTATGGCAGAAGAAATAAAGAACCAAGGGCAACAAGAAAATGCGGAAAACTTGAATGAAAATGTAAGCGGACAGGCGAAAGAAATTATCTCCGCTGCATTGGAAGAGACTCAAAACAGAGAAACTTCTCCAGTTCTTAAAGCAGATTCAAACGTGACTGACAAATTCAAGGGGCTTCCCATGCGGGAACTTATTGCAGCTCCACTTATTGCAGCAGCCGAAGCACAACAGGAATTGGCAGCGACAGCATGGAATTTCTACCAGCAAATTGCATTTGATGGTAAAAGCGGCAATAAAGCGCGTATATTGGAATTCTATGTCTAAATACCGATACAGCAGGATGGAAAAATGACAACAATGTCACAAAGTGTCAAGGCTCCGTTTATAGGATTGGTGCCTATTCCTTCCCTGCTCATAGATCGCGTGGATGTCGATTTCCAGATGGAGGTTACCGATACATCAAACGTAAAAAGCACTACCAACGCAGAAGTAGAGGCAAAAGCTTCTGCAAAACATTGGTTTATAAATGCGGAAATCAGCGGCAAAGTCACGACCGCCCGCGAGAACACCCGCATGACCAACCAAACGGCAAAATACCAGATACATGTGACAGCCAGTCAGCAGCCGCAGACCGAAGGTCTGTCTAAACTGATGGATATAATGGCATCATGTATCGAGCCTATAACAAACGAAAGTAACAGTAAGTAAATATATGAATTTGATTCAAGCATTAAGATTGCCAAACAGTCAAGCAGTAATGACAAATATTGCACGGTTTCATTATCAAAATATTTATAATGTAGGTTTGACCCCTCCGATTGTCACGCAAAGTAATTTGACATTTCAAATAAAAGGATATACCCGTAACTATCGTTTTCTTAGATTAGACTATGCCTGTGTCATATATATTGCGGATGGAATAGCAGTCGTTGCTTCAAATGGCATAGATACTTTAAGTTCAGGTTTTTCGGGGTGTTATATGGCCAGTTTTAGGCACAATGGCATTAGGTATGTTGCTCATATTCCAACGCCTAACAATAGTATTAAAACATCATGGAATCGGGCGGTTAAAAATCGAATAATAGATAATGTTGTTCTTTTTAAACCTACTGAAGGATTGGCGAGAATCCCAGGAACCATTGGTATTTGGGGAATTATAACATTTAACGATAGATGTTATCGGCTTGATGTAAATGAAAACGCTCCTCCAAGTCAAGCCATACGTGGCCAAAGAATTTTTAACTCAATCCCGAGAAATCCCATACTAACAGAAATTCCACCTATCGCCGGTGGTCAGATGCCTTAATAATTATAACAATTGTAAATAAGGGAAGAATGGTTGTTTCATTGAGGAGTAGAATTCTATTCGGATATATAATTCTGGTGGCGGTCATAGGCAGCATGGCCGCCATTCTCATCCATGAACCTGCGAAGTTCCACGACCTATATGCGTATTTTAAATAACGGTATTTACACAAACAGCAAATGAGCGAACAATTCGTTACCACTACCAAGCATTTCCGCAAGCTGCTTGCCGCAGGCTATCTGTTGATAGTCCTGCTGGTGGGCGGCATCATCTGCACGTGGCTCGGAGAATGGCGCGACTTGGAGTTGCTGGAACGGGAGAACCGTGAAATCAACCGCTTCCGCAAGGAAACACACGATGCGTATGTGGGTGTGGTGGAGTTGTCTCTTTTGGGCGAGTCGGTGCTGGAATGGGACGATAAGGATGTGGCGGCATACCGGCGGCAACGGATGACGGTGGATGGTATGCTTTGCCGCTTCAAGAGCCATTACGAATCGGTGCGCATAGACAGCGTGCGCCACTTGCTGGAGGACAAGGAAAAGCGGCTGTGCGCCATCATGGAGGCTCTGGAACAACAGGCGGACATCAACCGCCGGATAGCCAAGCAGGTGCCGGTGATAGTGCAAACGAGCAGGCAGGAAGAGCCGAAGAAACAGAGGAGGAAAGGTTTTCTCGGGTTGTTCGGCAAGAAACAGGAAGCACCTCCGACGACGACCACCACGATGCTCTACACACTGAACCGGGATATGATAGCGCAACAACGTGCCCAAAGCCATCGTCTGTCGGAATATGCCGACAGCCTTGCCAGCCGCAATGCGGAACTGAACCGCCAACTGCAAACCCTTATCCAGCAGATGGACCACAAGGTGCAGGCTGACTTGCAGGAACGTGAGGCGGAAATATCCGCTATGCGTGAAAAGTCGTTCTTGCAGGTAGGTATCATAACGGGTGTCATGCTGCTGTTGCTCATTATTTCATACATCATCATTCACCGCTATGCCACCCGCATCAAGCAGTACAAACGTAAGACAACAGATTTAATCGGGCAACTGCAAAAGTCAGTAAAACAAAACGAATCGTTGATAGCCTCACGCAAGAAAGCGATGCACACCATCACCCACGAGCTACGCACACCACTGACTGCCATACATGGATATGCGGAACTGATGCAGGACAACGAAGAAGAAAAGATAAGCGGTTATGCGGACAATATCCTGCAAGCCTCCAAGAGAATGACCGACATGCTCAACTCCCTGCTTGACTTCTTCCGCTTGGACAGCGGCAAGGAACAGGCGAATGTCCGTCCGTTTCGTTTGGAAAACATCGCGGAGCTGTTGCAAACGGAGTTTACGCAACAAGCAGAAGCAAAAGATCTTAAACTTACCATCGAGTGCCCGGAGGGTATTATCCTGAATGGCGACAAGGAGCGCATCATACAGATATGCGACAACCTGCTGGGCAATGCCGTCAAGTTCACGAATGCCGGAAGCGTTTCACTTGTCATAAGCTATGACGGCAATAGGCTGACCCTTGTAGTAGAGGACACCGGAACCGGCATGAGTGCGGAAGAACAACAGCGAGTGTTCGGAGCGTTCGAGCGGCTTTCCAACGCCGCAACGCAAGACGGTTTCGGATTGGGGTTAAGCATTGTGAAACAGATTGTCGGTATGCTTGGCGGCACTATACGCTTGGAAAGCGAAAAAGGAGAAGGCAGTCGTTTTACTGTGGAGTTGCCAATGAACACTGCCGATATTGGTATTGAAGAACAGACAGCCGCAGAAAGTCTGGCTCATATAGAAAGACCTTATTCTGTCATCGTATTGGACGACAATCCGATGGTATTATCCATGACAAAGGAAATGTATGCTGGTATAGGTGTGCATTGCGACACGTTCACCACTATTGGCGATGCAATGGAAGCCATGCGGCAGCACACATACGACCTCATGATAACCGATATGAAGATGCCGGAGATTAACGGCTATGAGGTGTTGGAGTTGTTACGCTCGTCAAGTGTCAGCAACTCGAAAGAGATTCCCATTGTCGTGGCGACCGCCTCCGGCAGTTGCAGCGAAGAGGAGCTGTTGGAAAATGGATTTACCGCCTGCCTGTTCAAGCCATTTTCCATTTCCGAACTGGTTGCTGTATCAGACAAATGCCTTTTGACAAGTACGGACAAGGATGAACTTCCCGACTTGTCCTCTCTGCTTGCATATGGTGACAAACGGGCGATGCTCGACCGTTTGATAACCGAAACAGAAAAGGATATGCAGGCTGTCCGGGAAATCATGGAGAGGAATGACCGCAAGGCGTTGGACGAATGGATGCACCGTCAGCGAAGTTCATGGGCTGTTATCCGTGCTGACAAACCCTTGTGGAACCTGTATGAACTGCTGCATCAAGAATCTGAATGTTCCGAAATGGAATTGCGGAAATGCGTGGATGCCATGCTTCGTATGGGAACAGTTATCATAGAACTTGCGCAAAAGGAAAGGAGGTTGTCGGATGAAAGTATTTGTGATTGAGGACAACCCCGTCTATAACGATTATGTCTGCAACCTGCTGAAGAAAGACAGCTTCGATACTATGTCGGCATATAATCTTGCCACTGCCAAGAAACTATTGGCAAAGTCAGAGGTGGATGATATTGTCGTTGCCGACCTACGCCTCCCCGACGGTGAAAGCATAGAGTTGTTACGGTGGATGCGTGCCAACGACAAACAGCAGGTGTTTATCGTTATGACCAATTACGGGGAGGTGCATACGGCAGTGGAAAGTATGAAGCTCGGCTCAAAGGATTACATACAGAAACAGTTGTTGGAGGATAAACTGATACCGCTTATCCGCACCCTGCAAAAAGAACATGAAAAGCGACTACAATGGAACATTCCGATATTCGTCCGGCAGGGCGAAGCCTATCAGAAAATCAAGAAACGTGTGCGCCTTGTAGCCACCACCCGGATGAGCGTGCTGATACTGGGCGAGAACGGTACGGGCAAGGAACATATCGCACAACATATACACCAACAAAGCAAACTTGCCGATAAACCTTTTGTGGCAGTGGACTGCGGAGCCTTGTCCCCGTCATTGATACAATCCGCCTTCTTCGGACACGTCAAGGGTGCGTTTACTGGTGCCGAAGCAAACAAGACGGGGTATTTTCTGGAAGCGGATGGCGGCACGCTGTTCCTTGACGAAGTGGGCAACCTAACAATGGAGATGCAACAGATGCTGCTCCGCGCCATACAGGAACGCCGTTACCGTCCCGTCGGTGCAAAGGAGGACAAAACAGCCAACGTGAGGATAGTGGCTGCAACCAACGAGGATTTGCAGAAAGCCGTAACGGAAAAGCGGTTCCGGCAGGATTTGCTCTATCGCTTGCAGGAGTATGTGATAACCATGCCGCCCTTGCGCGACTGCCCGGAAGACATCATGCCATTGGCCGAGTTCTTCCGTGAAATGGCAAACCGTGAGTTGGAACGTGAAGTAAAAGGGTTTGCCGCATCTGCCCGTAATGCCCTGCTCGCCCATGCGTGGCCGGGCAACGTGCGCGAGTTGAAACAGAAGATACAGACGGCAGTCCTGCAATCAGAAGGCGATATGATAACCGAAGCCGATTTGGAACTTGACAATGAACCGTCCGCTACTTCCGCTTGTTTTACATTGAAGAGCGGGGATGAAGAAAGAGGACGTATCCTGCGTGCTTTGAAACAAGCAGCCGGTAACAAGAAAATGGCTGCAAAGATACTGGGTATCGGCAGGACAACGCTGTATAATAAATTGGTAGAGTATGGATTGAATGAAGAAAACTGACCGGAGTATGGCTGTAAATGGCAATAATTGATTAACTTTGCAATTGTATTTCAGAAAATAGCAGGCGATCGGGTAACTTTTCGCCGATGATATAGACATAAGACCGCAAGGCGTTTCGAGCGAAAATCTGGTAAATTGAAACTACGGAGACGATTGCGTGATGCTTATGCTATGCTTACGCATAGCGTGCATTCACGTACTCTCCGTAAAGGCTTTACCAGAGCCATCGCTTGAAAGTAGTGTGAATTGCACGCTACTTTTTTGCCTCGCCAAAAAGGAAAGAAAATACGTTATGGCGAAAATACAATTACTTGCCGTTATCTCAATAGATGGCTGTCCGATGAAACTGCATCCCCGGAAGCGGTTGCTTCAAACCGAAGATTACGGTATGGATGAAATACGTGCCAATGCCCTGTATAAGCTGACATCCGACTATTCGGTATCCGTGCTTCAAGAATGGAGGGAGGAAGGTGGAAGCATTTGCCATTTGTTGGAAGTAACTGCCGGGAATACCGAATATGCCAACGGACTGTTACGGATGAACGTGATAGATGAAATCATACTATACGTTGTTCCAACCATCGACGGAAACGGAGCGCATTTTTTCAAGTCAGCACTACCTATGAATGACTGGCGGCTTATGGAGAACAAAACTTATAGGGACGGAGTAATCCGGCTTACCTATCATAAAGAGCCACGGGCATAAAATGTTCAGATTATGAACATCTTGGCGGGATTTCCGTGCTCAGAAAGTGAACACATGTTCAGAATCTGAACACATTTCACAAGGGATGCAATCAAGGATAAAATTATTTTTGAATTTTATCTTTCTGAAAAACAATGTAGTACAATTTTCTCACAATCTTTTCTCGTGTTTAGGGCTATGATTTGCACCATATATCAGTGTGCGCACACTGATAAACAAGTGTAAACCCTCAAAACAGAAAAGATAATGAACCATCTCATACTGGCGGAAACACAGTTTTTCGCCATGATAAACGGAAAAGACAACGGTAGCACGGAAACGGCATACGGCGGATTCGTGCAGGAAGTAATAAACCTGTGCTACGGCGGCAATGATGCCAAGCATATTATTGTGGCGTTGGCTTTTGCCGAAATCGAATTACAGCACCATCCGCAGAACTTGTCGGCATCGGAGGAGAATGTCGTCACTGTGTATATCCGCAAGGCGTTATCCTTCATCCGAAAGATGCAGAAGATAGTATCCGCTTCTGCAATTACCTCCGTGCCACCACTAACATCCACATCCGAAACCAAAGCCACAGTCCCAGCCCTGCAATGGACCGGTAATGCCGTCGAGTTGGTAGAACTAATCTATGCCCTCTACGCCACCGGCTGCATCAATGGCGGCAAGGCTTCGCTGAAAGAGCTTGCCCCTGTCCTCTATTCCTTTTTCGGTGTGGAGTCCAAAGACTGCTACCGCTTCTATACGGACATCAAACGCAGGAAAAGCGACAGTCGCACCTACTTCCTTGAAAAGATGCAGGACAAACTGAACGCGAAGATGCGACATGACGATGAATTGGAGCGGATGAGGAGATAAACGAATGCCAAACAAAGGATAAGCGGCCGGATTATACGGTTTCTTATCCTTCTTCATTTACAATCACTCTATTATCTGCCGGAAAGCCGATTAAAATCATTAACTTTGCAAGTATTAATCAATGACGGATGAAAATAGATAACCTCGAAATATTGAATGGACTGATTGCCGGAGCCGAAGGCGGGACAGTTGAGTTCAAAGAAACTACCGGGCAGTTGGAGCGTGGAATGGAAACTCTTTGTGCCTTCCTGAACGGTACGGGCGGCACGGTGCTGTTCGGTGTAACCGACAAGGGAAAGATTATCGGTCAGGAAGTGAGCGACAAGACGAAGCGCGATATTGCGGAAACCATCAGACGAATCGAGCCGTTTGCGACCATTGATATATCCTATACAGACATTCCGGGAACGAACAAAAGTGTTATAGCTTTATCAGCGGAAGAACAACGATATATGCGCCCGTTCACCTATAAGGGGAGGGCTTATCAACGGATAGAGAGCGTTACATCTGCCATGCCGCAGGGTATATACAACCTGTTGGTTATGCAGCGAGGCGGAACCTATGCTTGGGATTCCATGCAAAATCCCAGCTTGAAAATATCCGACCTTGACGAAACGGCAATCTTGGGCGCAGTACGTGGAGGAATCAGAGGCGGACGTTTGCCGGAAGGTTCTATGCAGGAGGATGTCCGAACCATCCTTGAAAAATTTGACTTGTTGAATGATGGAAAGCTGAACAATGCTTCCGTTGTCCTATTCGGACGAAACTTCTACCATTATCCCCAATGTCTGCTCCGTTTAGCCCGGTTCAAAGGAACGACAAAAGATGAATTTTTAGATAATCAGCGTGTGACAGGCAATATATTCAACTTGCTGGATGCTGCAATGGCATTTTTCTTCAAGCATTTGTCCCTTTCCGGTAAAATTGAAGGTTTGTACAGAGAAGAGGAACTGAATGTGCCATATAAGGCATTGAGAGAATGTTGCATAAATGCTTTTGCACATCGTGTTTACCATCGCCCCGGCAGTTCAGTCGGGATTGCTATCTATGATGACCGCGTGGAGATTGAAAACAGCGGAACATTTCCGCCTGATATTACCATTGAGAAACTGTTGGGTGGCCACAATTCCGAACCACAAAATCTGATAGTAGCCAATGTGCTGTACAAAAGTGCAGTATTGGAGAGTTGGGGACGTGGCATAGCCCTTATGGTAAACGAATGTCGCCGTGTCGGTATTCCGGATCCGGAGTTTCATACCGACGGCAATGCTGTATGGATTGTGTTTCATTATACAAGAACTACAGTAGGACAAGACCCCACAGCAACCCCACAGCAACCCTATAGTAACCCCACAGTAACCCCACAGTTAGGAAAACTGTTGTCTGCTATTGGGAACAACACTCTCTCTGCTAAAGAAATCATGGAGAAAACGGGAATGAAAGATAAAAGGAATTTCTTAAAGAACTATATCCATCCGGCAATAAATTCCGGTTTGGTCCTTTCACTTTATCCCGTAGGCTCCAAGAGTCCGCAACAGAAATACTATCTTACTGATAAAGGTAAAGGTTTCCTGCAACAATAACGGGTATGGCTAAAAAGAAGAAACATAAGAATGATGTAAAAACTGATTTACCGATAATCATGGATTATGGTATCGGCAGTATATCCGTTTATGACCCGGCAGACATGATGCCATACAACGAGCCGCCAATTAGCGAACAAATCCGCTTCAAGAAACTCGGCAAAGAGATGAAATCCGAGTTCAAGTGGCTGGTATCTTCCGTAGTGATTGAGTATTGGCAAGAAAACCGACAGATACCTTTCGGTGAAGAAATGTCGAAACTCAGAACCAGACTGTTGAGAATGTTTGCCGAAGAATACAGCATACTGCTTAAAGACGATACAGAGCTGAAAAATTATTTGCTGACGCTTGCCATTACCACCATCAACAAGCATCTCAAATCTGAGAATAAAAAGAGGGCGTCAAAACTCTCTTTTTAACAAAATTACCCTTGCTACAGATATCTGTGACAGGGGTAATTTTCATATTTTGGGTGTTTTGACACATCCCCTTTTTCATATATAAAGGAATCTGTTATTTCTGCTGCAACAGGTGTTTCAAGTTTTCATCATTTGCGATACGTTCCAGTTCCTCTTGAACAATCTGCTTCACTTCCTCCTTGATGCGCCTGTAATTCGCCTGAACCGTTTCCTTCATGCGGTCGTTGCCGTCCCCGTCCGTAAAGTCGGTAATGACGGGGATTTTCTTGTAGGCTTTCTCCTCGCGCCTCACCTTCTCGGCATCCACGACAATCTCACAATGAAAAATCTTCTGCTCGATACGCTCGTTGAAGTTGTCGGACACCGAACCGACAAACATACCCTGCGTCAAGCCGGAAATCTTGCTCGGCGGGATGAGTGAATCCATCTGCGTGTTGATGGAGGTGGAAACATCCTGCCGGTTGATGGAAATGGACTGCCGTTTCTGCAACACCTTACCGAAGCGTTCGGAAAGCGTCTTGGCGGTTTCACCCACCACCTGACCGGAAAAGATATTGCCGACGGTGTTCATCACGACCTTCGCTTCTTTATCACCGTAGTCGCGCACCAACTGGCTGAAATCCTGAAAGCCCAGACACACGGCAACCTTGTTGCTTCGCGCGGTGGCGATAAGGTTGTCCAACCCCTTGAAATAAATCGTGGGCAGCTCGTCGATGATGACCGACGACTTCAGCATCCCTTTCTTGTTGATGAGTTTCACGATACGGGAGTTATACAGACCGAGAGCGGCCCCGTAGATATTCTGACGGTCGGGATTGTTGCCCACACAGAGTATTTTCGGTTCTTCGGGATTGTTGATGTCCAGCGTGAACTCGCTGTCCGACATCACCCAATAGAGCTGCGGGGAAATCATCCTTGACAAAGGGATTTTCGCGCTTGCTATCTGCCCCATCAACTGCTCCGCAGCCCCTCCGAGCCATGCGTCCATGAACGGAGAAAGATAGTTTTCCAATTCCGGGTAAGAGGTCAGTATCGGGAAAATATCCTCATAGCGGCGGTTCAGGAACTCAATCGCATGGGGGAATGTACAATACTTGCCGTTCTGGAAAATTTTGAGATACCAGATAATAGCCGCGAAAAGGATGATGGGCGATTCTACGAAAAAGTCGCCCTGCTTTTGCACCCAACTTTTATTTAAGTTGAGCATAATGGTGTACGCACTCTCATAAGCGTCCGTAATATCCTCCATGAAGTCCGGGTGAATGGGATTGCAACGGTGCGAACGTCGCGGGTCATCGAAGTTTATCACATAAAACTTCGGTTTCACCTTGTAGCCCTCCGGGTGGTTCAGCAGATGGTTGTATGCTATCGTGGACAAGTCGCTGAATTTGAAGTCGTACACATACATCGAGAAGCCCTTTTCTATCTGCTGCTTGATGAAATTATTTACCACTGCATAGGATTTACCGCTGCCCGGAGTACCCAACACGATGGAAGCCCTAAAAGGATTCACGACATTGATCCAGCCATTGTTCCAACGCTTTTTGTAGTAAAACCGTGTCGGAAGATTGACCGAATACTCGCTTTCGATAAGCCGTGTTTCCTGCATGAAGCTCTCGTTCTCGTTGTTGAACACATCATCCATGAGGTTGTGCTTCAACAGGCGGCTCAACCACAGACCGCCCATCAGCAGGAATACATAGCCCGCACCAACGGCCAGGATATACAGTCCCGTCACCGCCTCCACCGGCAATGGCAGGGCCAGTATCCACCAGTTGAGGAAGAACAGCACGAAGCCCACGGCAAGGACCGCCCAGATTTTCCCCCACGTGATTTTCTCGCCCTTCACGCCCTTTGTCCCCAGACAGGACAGGGCAAGCAGGAGGACGGCAAATAGTTTCGTGTAGAGGATGGAACGGAACAGCCCCGCCGTGCGGTTGAAGTTCATCAGTATCCTGTCCACCACACCGATGTCCACACCCCAGAGCCGTATGGCTTCATAACAGAACCAGTACACGTTCATGACCACTAAAATAATACTCACGGCACGCAGAAAATCCATGATTTTCGCCAATGCCCTCAAATCGTCTTCTTGTTGTGACATACATTGATTTTTTTGATTGTTGATACTTTCGGTTACATTCCCAAGCCCTTGCGCTTCTTCTTTTTCTTCTTGCGCTGCATCGCCCGGATGAAGGCTTCTTCTTCGGCATCCACTGCCGGACCTTCGGGGGCAAACAGGTTCATGCCACCGGAATGGCTCTCGTATTCCCCTCCGGAATATCCTTGCCTGTTTTCCGGTTCCTCCACCGGAACGGAAAGCGGAATCGGCGGCTGTCCGGCGTAAGGCAGCGTGAAGTGTTCCTGCAAGGCGTTGGCGGACAGTTCCCTGCCCATGCGTGAGCCGTTCAACACGCATCCTGTTCGGTGGTCGATGAACGTGGTCCCGTAGATGCGTCCTTCCTCCGTATAGCGCAGCACGGTGTCAATACCTTTCTCCTTGAGTGTGGCAATGAACCTCTCCTTGTCATACGTGCCTTGCAGTACGGAAAGGACGGTGCGCTTCGTCATGTCGGCGAGTTTTCTGTCCTTGATTTCCGTTTTTGAACGGGCGAACTTTCTCTGTACGGCATCATAGCCGACGGACTTCCCGAAGAGCGAGGACTTGAAAGGATTGCCGACCTTGTTGCCACTGTCGTCCGTAACGGAATAGACCAGCCCATTATATTCCCGTCCGCGCACGTTGCCCCGCGCTTCCTCCACCGTCATATTATATAAGGAAAGGAGGGCGCGGTATTCGCCCATCGTCTGGAAACGGTAACGGCGGTTAAGTTCCTTTACCACATTCCCCGCCTGTTTCTTCACATCGCCCGCCAAAACATCCACTTTATGCAGCGGCATATCGGTACGGCGGCTTTTCCGTTCCGCGTCATGCAGCCCGTATTTCCGTTCCAGCTCGCGGGTTATCTGCTTGCTACGGTAAAAGTTGTTTCGGGTGTCTATGCTCCTGCCGTCCCCGTCCACCCGCACCGTCACGATATGCAGGTGGTGGCGGTCTATGTCCTCATGCTTGTACACCATATAGGGCTGGTTGCCGAAGCCCATCTTCTCCAGATACTCCCGTGCGATGTTCTGAAGCTCCGTGTCCGTCAAAATATCGTCGGGATGCGGATTGAGCGAGATATGCACCACCGGTTTCTCCACCTTCGACCGCACGGGCATCAGAGCGAGAAAGTCCTCCATAGCCCGGTGGATGTCCATCGTTCCCGTACCGTCATTGTAGATGCGGTTGGTTGTCAGAAGCCGCCCTTTCGCCTCGTTGATCTTCTCCCCGTTGTAGGCAAGTGCGCCATACAACGAGTTTCCTACACTGATTTTTGCGACCATTTTTCCTGCATCTCCCTTGAAAGTTCCACAATCCGGCGGCTCAGTTTCACAAGTTCTACGGTCTGTTGCTCCAGCTTGTAGAGCAACGCCATCGCCTTTTTCTCGGAAAAATGCAGCCTGAGTTCCTTCACGACTTGGTTGTAGTTCGTGCCTACCGCGCGGAACTGCGCATGGAAATCGGACAGTCTGGTGTAGTAATCCACCAGCGTCCTGTCCACTTTCAGCACCCTGAACGGTTGCCCGAAGAAGTGCGCCTTGATGAAAACCGACTTGGCGTAAACGCCCGACTTCTCGAACATGGCGAGGAAACGGTTGTGTTCCTCCTCGTTGAAACGGACGGTGTAACGGAACACCGCCGGGTCAAGTTTGGGATTTCTCCCGGTCTTGTTTCTTTTCTCTTTCATATAAACTTTGGATTTAGCGGATGGACGGCATAAGCCGCCGCTTCTTGGCACAGACACCGCAGGTTTGAAAGGCTTCCCGACTTCGGAGAGGAAGCCCGCCCCCTGCAAGGGCAAGTGCTTTTCGTGGCTGCTCAAAACGTTTTGAGCGGCTGAAAAGACATCTTGCTATGTTCAGGCGAACATAAAAATCCGTCGGGGACGGATTGGGGGAATGCCTTTCAAACTCCGGGCTGCACCACCTGCGGCGAACCCTGCCGTTCGGGTGCAAAGTTACGCCCTTAAAGCGGTATCGGACAGAGGCTTGACCCGGACAATCAGTGCCAACCGGCGCAACATGCCGCCACTTGCCGGGGAAGTGGTACAGGTTCCAAAATATCCTTGTTTATTTGCAGCATGATTCAAGAAACGAACAATTTGAAGATATGAAAAATGAGGCTTTCAAATACCCGGCAAACCGCTTCGGCGGCTATTTGCCTGACCGGATACCCGAACCTTCGGATACCCGGCTTTCCAATGACGCGGTGATTCACGGATTCAATGACTTCATGACGCAATGTCGTCATTCACCAGTTATCCGAATCCCTGCCTCACCGTTGAAGCGGATACGTGACGAACCGGACGGGCGGAGATTCGCGGATGCGGATATACATGTCACCGATTCCGTATCGGAGCAGGAAAACAATTCATCAACCATTAAAACCAACAGAACCATGAGTAATGAAACATTCGTTGCATTCGCAACACAGAAAGGGGGTATCGGCAAATCCACCGTCACGGCACTTGCCGCCAACTACCTCCACAACGTGAAAGGACACAATGTCGCCGTCATAGACTGCGACGCCCCACAGCACAGCATACACGGGTTGCGTGAACGTGAAACGGGACTTATCGGCGGGAGCCTCTATTTCAAGGCACTCGCGTGTGACCACTTCCGCAAGATAAGGAAGAACGCCTATCCGGTCATCGCAAGCGACGCCCTTGACGCCCTCGATGACGCCGAAAGGATGCTTGCCGCAGAAGAGGTGAAACCCGACGTCGTGTTCTTCGACATGCCGGGAACCCTGAAAAGCAACGGCGTGGTCAAGACCCTCTCGCAGATGGACTACATCTTCGCGCCCATGAGTGCCGACCGTTTTGTCGTGGAAAGCACCCTGCAATTCGCCGTGATGTTCCGTGACAACCTCATGACGACGGGACAGGCGAAAACAAAAGGGCTGTACCTGTTCTGGACGATGGTGGACGGCAGGGAGAAGAACGGGCTTTACGACCTGTATGAGGATGTGATCGCCGAGATGGGGCTGCCGGTGCTGTCCACCCGCCTGCCCGACAGCAAGAAGTTCCGGCGCGACCTCTCGGAAGAGCGCAAGAGCGTGTTCCGCTCGACTATCTTCCCGATGGATGCGTCCCTGCTGAAAGGAAGCGGCATCCGTGAGTTCTCGGAAGAGATAAGCCGTATCATCAGACCTCAATAATCATGGGCAGCAGGAAAGTGAACACCGAAGGCATTGACGAGGAACTGTTGATAGCCTCCATCGGCAGACGCAGGCAGGACGGGACCCTGTACCACGCGCAGGAGCCGCCCGCGCCTGCTCCCGAAGAAGAAAGCGTCCCTGAGACGGAACCGCCGCCCGTGCAATACACGGCAAAGGAAAAACCGCAGAGGGACACCGTCCGCCGCAAACGGCAGGAGGACGACTATTCCGGGCTGTTCCTCCGCCGCAACGAGATAAAGACGCGCCAGTGCGTCTATATCAGCCGTGACGTCCACAGCAAGATTCTCAAAATCGTGAACGACATCGCCGGGCGTGAAATCTCGGTAGGCGGCTACGTGGACACCGTGCTGCGCCAACATCTGGAACAGCACAAGGAGAAAATAAACGAACTGTACAAGAAACAACGTGAAGACTTGATTTGAATATGGAAAAGAACCGGAAAAACAGAAGTCCGCAGCATGACGGCGGCGGTATGCTTGCCCAAGTGCAGGCGAGTGTGGAAATCCTGTCCCCCGTGCCGTTAGGCGGCAAATGCGGTGAGAAGGACTATGAACGGCTGTTCATCCGTGAAGCCGAAGTGAAGGCACGCGAGGGAAAGATGGCGTATGTGCGCCCGGAGTACCACGACCGCATCATGCGCATCACCCGTGTGATCGGGCACGACCGGCTGTCGCTGTCCGCCTACATCGACCATGTGCTTACGCACCACTTCAACCAGTGCGAGGAGGCGATAAAGAGCCTTTACGCCCGGAATTACGACGCAGTATTTTAACCCTCAAAAAAGAGAACGTGCATGAGTGAAACAATAAGCATGACTGATATTCTGCTGACCGTATCGGTCGGCTGCAACCTGTGGTTTCTGTTCCTGCTCCTTTATGACAGGATCATGGAAACCAGACTTGTCCGCTTCCTCAGAAGCATAGCCGGACTGTGGCGGTCGTTGGGCGGCACTGCGGCAAAGCCCGAAACAGTAAGGGAAACACCGCCCGCAGACACCCCGGACATCATCGGCAAGAGCCGTTTCAGGATGGCACCGACCCGGACAACCGCTGCCATACCGACGCAAGAAGCCGCCACTTCGGAAAAAGGCATTGAGCTGACGGAGGAAGAGGCTACTTTTGACGACGGAAACACGGAAACCGTGTCCCGTCCCGCACAAGTCCCGGAGGATAAACTCGACGAAACCTTCACGAGCCTCACGCCTTCGGAACTGGAGTTCGGGGAGGACGAGCCGGAGGAAGAAACGCCCGACGCGCCGAGGGCATCGGGAAGCAGTTTCGACGAGATAGACGATGCGGTCAGAACCGCCAAAAAACCGGAAGCGACAGCGACGGAACGGGAGCGGGCGGCAAAGGTCTTCACCGACATGGAAGGGACGGAGCTGTACGAGAAGCTGATGACCGGCTCGTCCGAAATGAGCATCCGCATCAAGGGGCTTATCGAAATCCGGCTGAAGAAGCCGAAAAAGGATTTTGTCGTCCCGGACAATATTGAGGACTTCGACATCCGCGACTATGTATAACGAAAAAAGAAATGGTAATGAAAATGTAAAATTACACCCATGCGGCGAGGAAGCGCAAGGCACGTCCGGTCCGCAACGGACACACCCAAGTCCGTAGAAACAAACGGGCAGCCCACTAAACCAAAGAAAAGTAACCGAGTATCAACCGCCCGATAAAGGACCATCCACCCTTTTGACGGCACAAAACAAGAACAGTTTATGAACAAGAACAACAGACAGAAACTTATCCTATCTGCGGCACTTCTTATTGCCGCAACCGCCTCCGCCTTCGCGCAGGGAAACGGCATCGCGGGCATCAACGAAGCCACCTCTATGGTGAGTTCGTATTTCGACCCCGGCACGAAACTCATCTACGCCATCGGCGCGGTAGTCGGGCTTATCGGGGGCGTGAAAGTGTACGGGAAATTCGTGCGACGTGAAGTTGCGTAAGTGATTGTGTAACATTAAGATTACACCTCCA
>OGHB01000530.1_pt1 | contig 21651 bp, 20 predicted proteins | sample 1571451 | NCBI WGS metagenome assembly OGHB01 (sample SAMEA2582071, study PRJEB24529) | metagenome | biome: Human gut stool | place: China | collected 2011
TATCAGCTGATCCAGGGCTTCAACCGCGGCGACCGCATCTACGCGCTGGTGGCTCCCGCTTTCGTCAACCAGTTCCCGGGGCTGGCTTCCACCGGCAAGCTCAAGGCTGCCCTGAAGGCCGTCGGCTTCTGCGACGTGGTGGAGGTGGCCATCGGTGCCGACCTGTGCACCGTGGACGAGGCCCACGACTTCCTGCAGGAAGTGCCCGAGAAGCTGAACTTCATGGCAACTTCCTGCTGCCCGGCCTGGAGCATGATGGCCAAGACCGCGTTCCCGGATCTGGCCAAGAACATCTCCATGACCATGACCCCCATGGTGTTCACCGCCCGCATGATGAAGCAGGCCGACCCTGATGCCCGTATGTGCTTCATCGGACCCTGCGCCGCCAAAAAGCTGGAGGCCTCCCGCCGCACCGTCCGCTCCGACGTGGACTTCGTGCTGACCTTTGAGGAGCTGGCCGGTATCATCGAGGCAAAGGATCTGGATCTGGACAGCTTGGAAGTCGATCCCGCCGAGATGGATCTGTGCTATGCTTCTGCCGCAGGCCGTGGCTTTGCACAGTCCGGCGGCGTTGCCAAGGCTGTTGCCGACAAGATCAAGGAATGGCGTCCCGACATGGAGGTGAAGATTGCCTCTGCACAGGGTCTGGCCGACTGCAAGAAGCTGCTGATGCTGGCCAAGGCCGGTAAGTACAACGGCTATCTGCTGGAAGGCATGGGCTGCCCCGGCGGCTGCATCGGTGGTGCCGGTACCATTGCCGACCCCATGCGCACCGCAGCTGTGCTGAACAAGTATGTGAAGGATGCCGAGTTCACCGATCCCGAGCAGAGCGCCTTTATGTCCAACATCCACATGCTGAAGGACGACCCCAACTTTGAGGTCTGAGCCGCTATAACGTAACCCTCAGGGGCTGCTGCACTGCGCAGCAGCCCCTTTTTGCATGACGCGAATCGCAGATTTTTGCAGCAGATACCGTTCCACGCTACGCCCCCTCCCGTGAAAAAGTAGTTCCGAAACGCCCGCAGGCGTTTCGGAACTACAAATAAAAATACTCTTTCCGCTGAACATGGCCAGAGCGCACGCGGCGACCATTCCAAATCGTCCTCCCGGTTCAAAGGGCGCTGCAATGCTGCAGCGTCCTTTTTATCACATTTCCCACATTTTGTGTTGGATTCGAAACATTTTTGTGAAAGGTCGCCAAGGCAGATTGACAAGGCCGTCCGGTCATGTTATGTTAGCATTGACAAATCAGTACCTTATGGGGCATCATATACTCTGTTTCGCCATGCCGCAATTGCGGCAGAAAGGATAAAAACATGACTACTGCCTTAAAACGTACCGGCGCTGCCCTGCTGACGCTGCTGATGTTCTGTGTGCTCACTTTAGGCGCTTCTGCCGCCGCTAACACTCCCGTGGGGGTCAAATTCTGGAAGGAAAAGTCCGATAAGGAATCCATGGCCAACTCCGGCATTGATTCCGAACGCGAGGCTACCCTTACCCGCCAGTCCAACGGCACCTACACCCTGACGCTGCCCGTCAAGCAGGTGACCAAGCTTAATGTGACCGGCTACCTGATCGGCCTGACCATCGGCGATGTGACCTACACCGGCACCCTGACCGGCGAGATCGAAAAGGGCAACGGCATTCTGACCATCAAGAATCTGCCCGCCTCGGTGCTGACCGGCAGCGATGTGAATAAATCGCTGACCGTGACCTGCAACATCCAGATGGATCTGAGCCTGCTGGGCGAGATCAATACCACCGCCCGGATGTGTATCTGGGCAAAATAAGACGCACGATAAAAAGCGCCGTTCCACCCGGGACGGCGCTTTTCGCTGTTCAGCAATCGATGTGCTTTTCCACAAAGTCGGTGGCCATCTTATCCAGCTGCATCACTGCATTTTCTGCCCCCTTCATTACCTTGCGCACATTGCGGCGCATCTGGCGCTTGCTCTGGGTAGCCATCATGGCACCGGCAGCCCCAAGGGCTGCACCGGCGGCCATGCCCACCACCATGCCTGCGGCGGAATTTTCTCGCTGTTTCATCCTGAATTTCTCCTTTCAGCCTGTCATGACAGGGCTTGCAGTGCTATTATTTCCGTAAAAGAATCTGGTATACGCTTTTTTTATGCTGCAATTTGTGGTATACTGTTGCATGATGCTTTTTATAGGCCGTTACGCGCGGCTTTTCAGCAAGGAGGTTTTCCTATTTGCAAAAACCCGTTGAACCAAAAAAGATCCTTTGCATCCACGACTTGTCCGGCGTGGGCCGGTGCAGCCTTGCGGTGATCCTGCCTGTGCTGTCGGTCATGGGCTTCCAGCCGGTGGCACTGCCCACGGTGGTGCTTTCCACCCACACCGGCGGCCTTGGCACCCCCGCCCGGATGGACGGCAGTGCCTACGGCATGGCCGCACTGGAGCACTATCAGGAGCTGGGACTGCAATTTGATTGTATCTATACCGGCTATCTGGGCGGCGAGGCACAGGTAGCGCTGGCTGAAAAAGCCTTTGCCCTGTGGCCTGCCGCCTACAAGGTGGTAGACCCCGTGATGGGCGATAACGGCAAGGCTTATTCCACCGTTACCCCGGCGCTGGTCGAGCGCATCCGCAGCTTGTGCCGCGCGGCAGACCTGATTTTGCCCAACTATACCGAGGCGCAGCTGCTTTTGCAGCAGCAGCCGGTCACCGAGGAGCTGGACGATGCCGCCGCACAGGCACTGGCAGATGCTTTGCAGCCGCTGGCCCCCAACGCGGTGATCACCGGTCTGCCGCTGGGCAGGTACATCGGTTGTGCCGGTACCGGTACAGACCGCTTCGTCATCAAAAAGCTGCATATCAACCGCAGTTTCCCCGGCACGGGGGATCTGTACGGCGCTGTGCTCATCGGCTCGCTGCTGCAAGGCAACGCCCTGAGTGCCGCTGCTGATAACGCCGCAGAGTTTGTTTCGCTGGCTATTCAGGGCACACCCTACACGCAGGACACCCGCTTCGGCGTGTGGTTCGAGCCGCTGCTGCCCCGCCTGTGCCCCCCGCGGGAGGAACCGGAGGGCATTTTATGATGGACAAGCCGACTTTGAATATCGTTCTGGTAGAGCCCCGCATCCCCCAGAACACCGGCAACGTGGCGCGCACCTGTGCTTGCACCGCCTGCCGTCTGCATCTGGTGGGGCCTATGGGCTTTGCCATTGACGACAAAAAGCTCAAGCACGCCGGGCTGGATTACTGGCACTATCTGGACATTACCTACTACGACGGCCTTGCGGACTTTTTTGCCCGCAACAACGGCCCCTACTACTACTTTACCACCAAGGCACCCCAGCGCTACACCGATGTACAGTACCCGGACGGGGCTTATCTGGTGTTCGGCCGCGAGGATGCCGGCCTGCCGGAAGCGCTGCTTGCGGAAAATCAGGAGCACTGTATTCGGATGCCCATGCGGGACACCTGCCGCAGCCTGAACCTTTCCAACAGCGTGGCGGTGGGCGTGTACGAGGTGCTGCGGCAGTGGGATTTTCCGGAGCTGCTGGACCACGGCCACCTACGAGATTATGAATGGAAATGAGGGAAATTATGAGCAAGATCGCGATCCTGACCGATTCCTCCTGCGATATCCCGCAGGAGATGGCCGAAAAATACGGCATTGATATCATGAGTTTCCACATCCTGCTGGATGATGTGGACTATGTTGAGCGTGTGGACTGCACCAACACCGAATTCTACGATAAGATGCGTGCGGCAAAGGGTGTACCCTCTACCGCCGCCATCACGCCCATCCAGTTCTGTGAAAAATACTGCCAGTATGTGGACGAGGGCTACACGGATGTTATCCATGTGCCCATCAACAAGTCTGGCTCCTCCACCTACAACAACGCCCTGATGGCGCAGGGTATGCTGCGGGAGGAGCGCCCGGAGCATCATCTGAACATCCATCTGCTGGACCCCCACACCTATTCTATGGTGTTCGGCTGGTATCTGTGCGAGATGGCGCGCAAGCTGCAGAACGGCGCAGAGATCCGCCACGTCATCCACGAATTTGAGCGGCAGATGAACTGCATGGAGGTCGTGCTGGGGCCTTACAGCCTGAGGCAGATGAAAAAGAGCGGCCGCATCTCTGCCGCAGCAGCCGTCATGGGCGAGCTGATGGGCATCCGTCCCATCATTACCCTGATCGACGGCAAGACCAAGGTGGAAGCCAAGGTGCGCGGCGATGAAAAAGTCGTGCCCGCCATGGTGGATCTGTGCCAAAAGCGCGCCGGGGATGTGGAGGACTTTGAGTATATGATCGGCCACACCAACATCCCGCAGGCCGCAGATTTGGAAAAGGCCTGCCGCAAGGCCTTTGGCAAGCCGCCGCTGGCCGTGTTTGAGCTGGGCGGTGTGGTCTCTGCCAACACCGGCCCCGACACCATAGCGCTGACATATACCGGCCACCCCAGAGGTTAAAACCATTTGGAATGGCCGCCGCTGCGCTTTGGCCATATTCAGCGGAATCATTATTTGAAATTTCGGAATACCGGAGCGTCTGCGGACGCTCCGGTATTCTATTTTCACAGCAGGGGTCGTAAAGGCAAACGACAGTTTTCAGCGCCTGTTCACCTCTGCGACCTTTCCCGTGAAAAGGCAGTTTCGAAACGCCCGCAGGCGTTTCGAAACTGCAAATAAAAAATATCTTTCCGCTGAATATGCCCAGAGCAGCGCGGAGGGCATTTTCAATCGTCCTCTTCCCATTGCATTCCGTCCGATTTTGTGATATACTCCCTACTGCTGTGCTTTTTTTGTACAGTATCCTCAAAGAGCAACTTAGGATTTTAGGCTCCCCGGTGCCACTCGAGCGGCACTGGGCAAAACCCACAGGAGCTGGCGGTTCCTGTGCGGTCAAAATCAAACCGCTGGAGTATTATCATGAATCAGAATTCTTCCGTCCGTAAGCTGGTGCACTGCGGTGTAGTGGCAGCTATCTATGTAGTGCTGTGTCTGGCATTGCAGCCCCTTTCCTATGGTGCTGTGCAGGTGCGCGTGGCCGAGGCTCTGTGCCTGCTGCCCGTGTTCGGTGCAGAGTACATCGTGGGCGTGGTGCTGGGCTGCTTCCTTGCAAACCTGCTGGGCTCCACCATCGTGGATGTGATCTTTGGCACGCTGGCCACCCTGCTGGCCTGTCTGGTCACCTACAAGCTGCGCAATGTGCGCTTCAAGGGTCTGGCCATTGCCGCCAGCCTGCCCCCGGTACTGTTCAACGCCGTGATCATCGGCATTGAGATTGCCGTGATGTTCCCGGACCCCACGTCCAGCGCACCCATCTGGCTGGCCTGCATCACCAACGGCATCTCGGTGGGCATCGGCGAGCTGATCAGCTGCACCGTGCTGGGCGTTGTGCTGGTAAAGCTGATCGAGAGCAACGCCGCACTGCGCAAGGTGTTTGTGACGGAATAACGCAAGGAGGTTTCCATGCAGCCAAACGGTATGATCTTCTGGGACTGGAACGGTACCCTGATGGACGATGTGGATTTTACCCACACCTGCCTGAACTGGATGCTGGAGACCCACGGCTACCCCCAGCGGTACGATCTGGCTGCCTACCGGGAGCTGTTCGGTTTTCCCATCGAGGACTACTACCGCTGCGCCGGGTTCGACTTTGCGCGGCACCCCTACCCGGAGCTTGCCGCCCGCTTTATGGAGCACTACAACGCCGGTGTACCCGGCTGCCCTGTAACGGCACACGCCGTTGACACCCTGCAAACGCTGGCCCGCATGGGCTGGCGTCAGGCTGTGCTTTCCGCCTCCCGCCGTGATTACCTGATCGAGCAGGTATCCGCCCGGGGTCTGCAAGGCTTTTTTACCGAGTTGCTCGGCCTTGCGGACATTTACGGCGTAAGCAAGGTACAGCTTGGCACCGATTATCTGCGCCGCACCGGCATCGACCCTGCGGCCTGTGTGATGGTCGGCGACACCGACCACGACGCCGCGGTGGCTGCTGCCATTGGTGCGACTTGTGTGCTGTACACCGGCGGGCATCAGTCCCGCACCCGGCTGGAAAAGGCCAGTCCCTACGTCATCGACGACCTCGCCCAGCTGCCCGCACTGCTGGAAACGATATAATATTAGTGGCTCAGAAACACCTGTCGGTGTTTCTGAGCCACTTTTTTTACAGCCTGTTCGCGCAAAAGCAAAAAAAGACCAGTACACAAATGTGTACTGGTCTTTTTGGTCGGAGCAGCGGGATTTGAACCCACGGCCTCCTCGTCCCGAACGAGGCGCGCTACCAACTGCGCTATGCCCCGAAAATACCGCAACCCAATGGGCTGCGGTCTGGTTGGGGATGAGAGAATCGAACTCCCACAAGTAGAGTCAGAGTCTACCGCACTACCACTATGCAAATCCCCAATATTTGGTTCTGTCAGCCGCGCCGTGCGTTGCTGACAAGGGATATTATACACGCCAGAGGGCTGCTTGTCAACCGTTTTTTCAGTTTTTCTGTAAAAGTTTTTACAGCAGCTTTCCGTTGCACACAGGCTTGTAATTTTTTGGTTTTTCTCTTGACAGCACTCCCCTTTCGGAATACTCTAATACTATAAAAAGGTAGGACCCCGGTCAGCCCGGCTCCCTTTGCCGGACCGTTCGGCTTTGCCTGAATGATAACGAAAGAGGGTATTTGAATGAAAAAACGTGTTGGTATCCTGACTTCCGGCGGCGATTGTCCGGGCCTGAACGCCACCATCCGCGGCGTTGCAAAAGCACTGTACGCCCGCATGGGGGATAACGTGGAGATCGTGGGCATCGCCAACGGTTACAGTGGCTTGATCAACGGCGACTACCGTGAAATGAACGAGGATGACTTCCGCGGCATCCTGACCTTGGGCGGCACCATTCTGGGCACCAAGCGCACCCCCTTCAAGCTGATGCGTGTGGTGGAGGACGACAACATTGATAAGGTCGCCGCCATGAAAAAGACCTACAAAGCGGCAAAGCTGGACTGCCTGCTGTGTCTGGGCGGCAACGGCACCCACAAGACCGCCAACCTGCTTTCGCAGGAGGGGCTGAACATCATCGGCCTGCCCAAGACCATTGACAACGACATCTACGGCACCGATGTGACCTTCGGCTTCCACACCGCTGTGGATATTGCCACAGACGTCATCGACCGCATCCACACCACCGCCGGCAGCCACAGCCGCGTGATGTGCATCGAGATCATGGGCAACAAGGCCGGCTGGCTTACCCTGTACTCCGGCATTGCCGGCGGCGCGGACATCATTCTGCTGCCCGAGCTGCCCTACGATATCGACCGCGTGTGCGAGGCTGTGGAGCGCCGCGCCAAGAAGGGCTCGAACTTCTCCATCCTTGCCGTGGCCGAGGGTGCCATCAACACCGAGGAAGCCCGCATGAAGCGCAAGGATTGGATGGCCAAGCGTGCCGAGGCAGGCCTTGGCACCACCGCCACCAACCGCATTGCACAGGCTGTGCAGAAAAAGACCGGCATGGAGACCCGCGTGTGCATCCCGGGTCATATGCAGCGCGGCGGCAGCCCCAGCGCCTACGACCGCGTGCTGGCCACCCAGTTCGGCAGCTATGCCGCACAGCTGGTGGAGGTGGAGCGCTACGGCGTGACCGTGGCCATGGTGAACCGCCGGGTGACCGAGAACCGTCTGGCGGACATTGCCGGTAAGACCCGCAATGTACCCGAAAACTGCGAGCTGTTGAGCGTGGCACGCCGCATGGGTGTGTGTCTGGGCTGATTTTTTCTTATTGATATGTTCAGGACACCGGAGCAGCACTGTTGCCCCGGTGTCTTATTTTTACAAGTTGGGACGGCATTTTTTCCTGAAAGCTATTGCCGCCGCTCTGGCTGAGTAAACTGCTGCTTTAGGGCAAAATCAACGCAAACAAAAATCGGGCAGACCGTGGTCTGTCCGATTTTTGCATTTTATGGTTTCTCAGCGGTCGGTCACATCATGCCGGGTGGGCGAGCCTTCGGCAAAGGCGGCGGCGCTTTCCAGCACGCCGCGCACCATGCTCTTTACGTCCTCGTAGGTGTAGAAGGCTGTGTGGTCGGTCAGGATCACGTTGGGCATGGCGCGCAGAGCAGCCAGCTCCGGATTGGGGATCACATCGCCCATGCGGTCGTAGTAGTACAGGCCGTTCTCGTTTTCCAGCACGTCCAGACCGGCAGCACCCACCTGCCCGCTTTCCAACGCAGCCAGCAGAGCGTCGCTGTCGATCAGCTTGCCGCGGGCGGTGTTCACGATGGTCACGCCGGGCTTCATCTTGGCAAAGGCCTCGGCGTTGAGCAGGTGGTGGTTCTCCTCGGTAGCGTTGGTGTGCAGGGTGATAACATCGCTCTCGGCAAGCAGAGTCTCCAGCGGCACATACTTTGCGATCTTCTTCACCTCGTCGTTCTGGTACAGGTCGTAAGCCAGCAGCTCGCAGCCAAAACCGGACAGGTGCTTCAGCACGGTCTGCCCGATGCGCCCCGTGCCGATAACGCCCACGGTGCAGTTGGAGATATCACGGCCGATCTTGCCCTTCAGGGAGTAGTCCTGCAGCTCGCCCCGCTTGAGGATGTGCCCCGCCTTGCGCAGGCTCATCAGCATCAGCATAATGGCAAAGTTCGCCACGCCATTGGGGGGATAATCCACGTTGGACACCTTCATGCCCAGCTCCCGGGCCTTTTCCAGATCCACATGGTCGTAGCCGATGGAGCGGCAGCAGACCGCCTTTACCCCAAGGTCGTGAAAGCGCTGCAGCATGGGTGCGCTCATATCACAGGGGGTCAGCGATACCGCATCGTAGCCTGCGGCCAGCTGGGCGTTCTCCATGGTAGGATACGCCTCGGTATAGCCGTACTCGATGCCCCGCTGCTTTGCCAGATCCTCCAAGATGCCCTGTTCATCGTAGGGGCGCAGAGTATAGAAAAACACTTTGACTGCCATAAAATTCTCCTCCTGGTCCTTTTTCACCGGAATGCGTGCCTGTGCGGCGCGCCCTGCACCGCGCGCCTGCACCTTTATAAGTATGCCTTTATTGTAGCACGTTTACAGCCCGCGGACAGCTTTTTTAAGGTGAATTTTGTTCATTTTGTTGTTGAAGCTGTGCTTTCTGTCCCAAGTGCGCAAAAAAGGTTGTCAAAACAGGAAAAACAGGGTATGATAGAAGCTGGATCGCAAAACTGTGATCCTTCAATATTGCTAAAGGAGTGTGCTTTATTATGCGCGCCTATGAACGACTGCTTGATTACGTCAGGGTCTACACCACCTCGGACCCGGAGTCCGGCACCCATCCTTCCGCTGCGCGGGAGTTTGATCTGGCTCACAAGCTGGTGGAGGAGCTGAAGGCTCTGGGCGTGGAGGATGCCCGGGTGGACGAGCACTGCTACGTCTACGGTTCCCTGCCCGCCACCCCCGGCTGCGAGGAAAAGCCCGCGCTGGGTCTGATCGCCCACATGGACACCGCCCCGGATGCCAGCGGCGAGAACGTGAACCCCATCCTGCACGAGAACTACGACGGCGGCGATGTGGTGCTGCCCGCCACCGGCAAGGTGATGAAGGTCTCCGCCTTCCCCTTCCTTGCCTCCATGAAGGGCGAGACCCTCATCACCACCGACGGCACCACCCTGCTGGGTGCAGACGATAAGGCCGGTGTGGCCGAGATCATGACTGCGGTGGAGACCGTTATCCGCGAGGGCCGCCCCCACGGCAAGCTGTGCATCGGCTTTACCCCGGACGAGGAGATCGGTGAGGGTGCCGACCTGTTCGATATCCCCGGCTTTGGCGCAGACTTTGCCTACACGGTGGACGGCGGCGATGCCGGCGACATCGAGTACGAGAACTTCAACGCCGCTGCCGCCACCGTGACCATCCACGGCTTCTCGGTGCACCCCGGCTCTGCCAAAGACACCATGATCAACGCTTCCAACGTTGCCATGGAGTTCCACGGCGCTCTGCCCGTGATGGCGCGTCCCGAGACCACCGAGGGGCGTCAGGGCTTCTACCACCTGTGCCAGATGTACGGTGATGTCACCACCGCAAAGCTGGGCTACATCCTGCGCGACCACGATGCCGCCAAGCTGCAGTTCAAAAAGGACAATATGCAGGACATTGCCGATTACCTGAACGGCAAGTACGGCGCAGGCACCGTGGAAGTGGAGATCAAGGACAGCTACCGCAATATGCTGGAAAAGATCAAGCCCCACTTCCACCTCATCGAGACCGCCCGCAAGGCTGTGCGCATGGCCGGTCTGGAGCCGGTGGAGGTGCCCGTGCGCGGCGGCACCGATGGCGCCACCCTGAGCTGGATGGGTCTGCCCTGCCCCAATCTGGGCACCGGCGGCTTCAACTTCCACGGCGTGTGCGAGTGCACCACCGTGGAGCGGATGGACCGCTGCACCGAGATCGTGCTGAATATCATCTCCCTGTACGCAGAGTGATCTGCCGAAACCCAGAATAATCATTCCTTATCAAAAAACGGCGGCTGCACAGTGCTTTGTGCAGCCGCCGCTTTTCATTTAACCTACATTGATATGCCCCACCGGCATGATCTTGCGCTTGTTGTCGTCCGGTTTGGCGGTCAGGCTCATGGCAAAGGCCACCGGGCCCACACGGCCCATGAACATGACCAGCATATACAGGATCTTTGCCCCGTTGTTCAGCTGGCTGGTCACGCCCACGGAAAGGCCCACCGTACCAAAGGCCGAGCAGGACTCGAAGATGGCGTCCACCACCGACACGGCGTCCGAGGTGTTGTAATACACCACAATGGCCGAGCCGATGACCGCCACAGCGCCCAGCACGATAATGGTCAGGGCGCGGTAGACGGTCTTGGACTCGATATGATGGTCCGCGATCACGCAATCGTCGCGCCCCTGCGCCACGCTGCGGATGGTCAGGATGATGACCGCGAAGGTGGTCACCTTCACGCCGCCGCCGGTAGAGCCGGGCGCTGCGCCGATGAATTGCAGCACGCTCATGAGCAGCTTGCTCAGGGTGCCGCAGGAGGCCAGATCCACGGTGTTCATGCCGGCGGTACGGGTGGATACCGACTGGAACAGCGAAGCCATCACCTTGCCGGGCACCGACAGCCCGCCCAGTGTGGCGGGGTTGTTCCATTCCATCAGTCCCAGCCCCAGCGCGCCGCCCAGCCACAGGATCACCGAGAAGGACAGCACCACCTTGGCGTGCAGAGACAGGCGGCGTTTTTTGTACCACTGGCACAGCTCCACCCAGACCATAAAGCCCAGACCGCCGGAGATGATCATGAATATGATCACCGCCTGCACATAGTAGTTGTTGACATAGGGCACCAGCGAGGAGTACGCCCCGAACCGTCCGAACAGGTCGAAGCCCGCATTGCAGAAGGCCGAAATGGCGGTGAACACACTGATCCAGACGCCCTCCAGCCCGAACTGCGGCACAAAGGCGAACAGCAGCAGCAGAATGCCGATGCCTTCAAACATCGCTGCCAGCCCCACCACGATCTTCAGCACACTTTTGGCCTGATCGTAGCCGTCCGCCGAAACGCTTTCGCCCAGCAACCGCAGATCCCGGAAGCCCATGCGCCGACGCATGGCCAGCGCAAAAAAGCTGGTAAGGGTAACAAGACCAAGGCCGCCCACCTGAATGAGCAGCAGCACCACTGCCTGCCCGAACCATGTGAACTGCGTCCACGTATCCCGCACCACCAGACCGGTGACGCAGGTGGCGCTTGTGGCTGTGAACATGGCGTTGAGCACATCCAGCCGCCCGTGCCTGCTAGCAATGGGCAGGGTGAGCAGGAGCGTGCCCAGCGCGATAACAGCAATAAAGCTGACGCAGATGATCTGGGTCGGGGTGCTCAGTCCCAGCTTTCTCCGCCGAACCGACCTCTGGTGCCGCAGCTTTTTGCGGATATTTTTTATCTTTTCCATAGCATCCTCCCTGCGCAGCACACAGCCGCTTTGCATTCCTTTATAGCATACACCATTTTGCCCGCAGGTTCAACTTGATTTTGCAGCCCGGTTGCGGTATTATAATATGGTACTGTATTTTGGGGAGCTTTCCTGTGCCCCAAGGATGCAGAACTGTGTCTCCGTAGCTCAGCTGGATAGAGCGTCCGCCTCCTAAGCGGAAGGCCGTGTGTTCGAATCACATCGGGGACGCCAGTGCAAAAACCAAGCCCGGAAGGTTTACGAACCCTCCGGGCTTGGTTTTTTTATTGAAAGTGCCGCCGCCGCGCTCACACCAGCTTTGCCCCGGCGTGGGGCAGGCTTTCTGCGCCAAGGCTTTGCAGCTTTTGGGGCAGGGCGGCAAGGTCGCCGCCGGTATAGTACCAGCCCGCAGCCAGTGCTGCCAGTGCCAGTAGCAAAAGCACCACCAGTGCCTTGCCCAGCCGGTGATGCTTCGGGCGCGGCGATGCAGACTGTTCCGCCGCAAGGGCGGCAGGGGTCAGGGCTGCATCCGGCACAGCTCTGCCGTAGGGCTGCCAGTTTGTGCCCCCAGCCTGCGGCAGACCGCAGGCGGCGCGGCGCAGCAAATCCAGTAGCCACAGCCCGGGGTTCTCGTCTGACGCAAGGCACCGCAGCCAGCAGCCCTTTTTGCCGCCCACCAGCAGCAGACGGCTTTGGGGCAACTCCGCACAGCCCGCTACCAGCGCGGCACTGGTCATCCGCTGCATAGCCTGCACCCGCGCCAGTGTGCGGGCAGGCTCTGCCTGCGGGGCTTTGCGCAGCTTGCGGCTGATCCGGGCGGTGAGCGCGGTATTGGCGTAGCTCATGGCGCCAAAATCGAATACCTTTTCCGCGCCGGAAAGGTTTTCCAACCGGCTTTCCAGCAGCATCCCGGCGGCGGCATCGCTGCACACCAAAAGCTTGCGGTGCTGTTCCAGCGCCTGCACTGCGGCAGCGGCAAGGGTCTGCTCCCCTTCCCCGTACAGCGCCGGGGCAAGGCTTGTCCGCAACTGCTGTACCGCCCGGTGCAGCTGCTGCGGGGTGCTGCTTTGCAGCGCCACCAGCGTTTCCGCACCCCGGCTGCGGCAGTGCACCGTGCCCTGCCAAGTGTCCGGCAGGGCTTCCACAGCCTTTTGCACGGTCTGCTCCGGCGCACCGAACAGCCGCAGCACACAGCCTGCCGGGCGCTCTTCCTTATTTGTCATGACGCATCCCCCCTGCGGCCGCAGGGGCCGCCCTTACTCTGCCCGCAGGGTCTCGTCCAAGGCGGTCAGGGCGGCGGGGTCATGCTGTGCGCTCTCGGGCAGCACCTGCGTACCGGCCGGGGTCTTGCCCTGTGCCAGCCGCAGCGCCATTTCCAGCGCGGTCTGTGCGGCGCGGGCGCGGATGAGCGTACGGTCCGGGCGGGAGACGAACAGCTTTTTCACATAGACCTTGTCTCCCCGGGCTGCGCCCAGATACACCGTGCCCACAGGCCGGACAGCGTCACCGCCGCCGGGGCCCGCCAGACCGGTAACGCTGACCGCGATATCCGCACCGGCGGCTTTTGCCGCGCCCAGCGCCATCTGCGCCGCCACGGGAGCCGACACCACATTATATTGCGCAATGACCGCCGGGTCCACCCCGACAAGCTTCGCCTTGGCCTGCTCCCAGTAGGTCACAAAGCCGTAGCCGAACACCTCGCTTGCGCCGGACACACTGGTCAGGCGCTGGGCGATCATGCCGCCGGTGCAGCTTTCGGCGGTGGCAATGGTCAGGCCGTTGGCCTGCAGCGTATGCACCACCGTTTCTTCCAACCCGGCGACATCCTCATCATACACCGCATCACCCAGCAGATCATAGAACTTTTTGGCGTAGGCGCGGCACATGGTCTGCGCCTCGGCGTCGTTCTGCGCCCGGGCGGTGATGCGGATCTCGCACTCGCCGGTCTTGCAGTAGATAGCGGCGGTGGGGTTCTGGTTTTCCAGCAGCGCACGCACCCGGTACTCCAGATTGCTCTCGCCGCCCAGCACCCGCAGTGTCAGGCTGTGCAGGGCGCAGCTCTGCCGCGCCAGCAGCAGCGGGCGCACGCTTTCCTCCCACATGGCCTTCATCTCATGGGGCACGCCGGGCATCAGCACAGCACAGTGGCCGTCCTGCTCGAACCATGCACCCGGCGCGGTGCCGTGGTGGTTGACCACCTTATGCCCGTGCACCGGCACCATGGCCTGCTTACGGTTATTGGGGGTGGTCTCGCGCCCGGTGCGGGTAAAGAAGTCTACGATCTTCTGCCACTCGTCGGGGTCAAAGGTAAGGGTATCGCCAAAGCAGGCGGCCACCGTCTCCTTGGTCAGGTCGTCTGCCGTGGGGCCCAGCCCGCCGGTGAACACCAACAGGTCGCACCGTTGCTTTGCCTCGTTGACAAAATCTGCCAGACGGCCATGGTTATCGCCGATGGTGCTCTGCCGCCGGACTGTGATGCCCAGCGCGGCCAGCTCCCGGCTGAGGTACTGGGCATTGGTGTTAAGAATGTTGCCGAGCAGCAGCTCGGTACCCACACTGATGATCTCTGCTGTCATGGACAAATCAACCCTCGAATTCTACCTGATCGGTGATGCGCACCCGGATGCGCTCGGTCTGCTCTGCGGCTTCAGCTTCCAGCGCGGCAAGGCCGGACATGGCAGCTTCGGCGGCAAGGATCTCCTCCAGTTCGGGGCGGATCTTCGGGTGCGGCGGGGTGAAGATGGTGCAGCAGTCCTCGTAGGGCAGGATGCTGGTCTCAAAGGTATTGATATGGCGGGAGGTCTCAATGATCTCGGTCTTGTCCATGCCAATGAGCGGGCGCAGGATGGGCAGGTCCTGTGCAGCATCGGTGCACTGCAGCGCCTTGACGGTCTGGCTTGCCACCTGTGCCAGACTTTCGCCGGTGACCAGCGCTTCACAGCCCTGCTTTTTGGCGATCACGTTTGCAATGCGCATCATGCTGCGGCGCATCAGCACCGTGAACAGCACATCCGGGGCATTATCCCGGATGTATTCCTGGGGTTTTGTGTAGGGCACCACAAACAGGTTGGCGCTGCCGGTATATACGGTAATAAGCTGTGCCAGAGCCTTTACTTTTAGTTTTGCGCGCTCAGAAGTATACGGAGGGGACGCAAAATGGATGTGATCCAGTGCCAGACCGCGCTTTGCCATCCGATAGGCCGCCACCGGGCTGTCGATGCCGCCGGAGAGCATATTCAGGGCACGGCCACTGGTGCCCACAGGCAGACCGCCCTCACCCGGTATTTTCGGGCCGTGAATATACGCACCGTAATCACGAATTTCCACAATGACCTTAAACTGCGGGTTATGCACATCCACCTTCAGGTAGTTGTGCTTGCCCAGCAGATAAGCGCCCAGTTCCCGCATCAGTTCCGGGCTGGTCATGGGGTAGGTCTTGTCGGCGCGGCGGGCTTCCACCTTGAAGGTACGGATGCCGTGCAGCGCGCTGCCCAGATAGTCCTCGGCGGTCTGGCAGATGGTATCAAAATCCTTTTCGCACACCACGGCGCGGCTGAGCGCGGCAAGGCCGAACACCTTGCTGACCCGCTCAAAGGCGAGGTCCATATCCACGTCCTCTTCCTCGGGCTCCATATAAAAGGTAGACTGGGTGCAGTACACCTTGAACTTGCCCACCGTCTTAAGGCGGTAGCGCAGGATCTTCATCATGGCTGCTTCGAACTGGTTGCGGTTGAGGCCTTTCAGGGACATCTCGCCCTGATAGCCCATAATAATTTCCTTCATAAATGTTGCATCTCCTGATGTAGGATTTATAATGGCCTCCGCTTTCGCTCTGGCCATATTCAGCGGAAAAATTGCTTTACTCTATGAATGGAAAATGACTGCGGTCATTTTCCATTCACCCTTTCACGCATTGGGGTCGCGCAGGCAAACTGCATTTCCCCTTAAAACAGCTGACGGCTTTCTCTTCGGACACGAGTTCGGGTTGCGGCACCCAGCATCCGCATCGTACCTTGGGCGGCACTTGCGTCTTGCTGGCCGCTGCCCCAACAGCAACTCTCTGTTTCCGCCGCTGGCGGCGGTCGTTGCTGTTGCAAGCCATTCCATCGCCCGCCCTATTGCCCTGCGGGCAACAGGGTCCCACCCCAGCGGACGGTCCTCAGAGAAACCGTCAGCTGTTCTGCAGCTTCCGGTTTAGACTTTTTACTTCCGAATCCTCTGCAAATGCTTCATGCCGTCCTCGAAGCGGTTGAGGAAGGCGTCCACATCCTCCGGGGTGTTGTCGGCGCAGAAGGACACCCGGATGGCGGTATCGATGGCAAGCGGGTCGCGCCCCATGGCTGCCAGCGTGTGGCTGGGCTGGCCACGCCCGCAGGCGCTGGCCGAGGAAACATAGATCTGCTCCTCGGCCAGAAAAGCCAGCATGGTCTCGCTCTTGATGCACATCTCGCTGAAGTTCAGTACCTCGGGCACGGTGTTCTCCGGGCTGTTGATGACCACCTCTGGGAAGGCCTTCAGCCCCTCCCGCAGCTGCCGGTTCAGCGCACGCATGGCGGTATCCCGGCTCTTCATGGTCTTGGCAAGACGGGCAGCCGCTGCCGCCAGACCCATGGCGTAGGGCAGGTTTTCGGTGCCGGGGCGCATCTGCCGCTCCTGCTCGCCGCCCAGATAGGGCGGCTGGAAGGCCTGCACCAGTCGGTCGGAGAGGTAAAGCGCACCAATGCCCTTGGGTGCATGGATCTTGTGGCCGCTCACCGAGAGCGTATCGATGTTGTCCAGCTTGATGGGTACACGCATCCATGCCTGCACTGCGTCCACATGGACGATGGTGCGGCTGTTGCGGCGCTTTACCTCGGCGGCAAGGCGCTCCACATCGTTGCGGGTGCCGATCTCGTTATTCACCATCATGCACGCCACAAGGATAGTGTTCTTGTCCACCCGCTCCAGCATGGCGGCAATGTCCAGCGTACCGTCTGCCCGGGGAGCTACCACGGTAACGTCGTAGCCCTGCTTTGCCAGCCGTTCCAACGGCCGCTGCACGCTGGGGTGCTCAAAGCCGGACACTACGATGCCCTTGCCGAAGGTGCGGGTCTGCACCGCGCCCAGCAGCGCCAGATTATTGCTCTCGCTGCCGCAGGAGGTAAAATACAGCTCCCGGCTTTTGCAGCCCAGCGTGCGCGCCACGGCGGCGCGGGCGGCATTCAAAGCCTCTTCACTGCGCGCGCCCGGGCCGTACAGGCTGGAAGGGTTTGCCCAGTGCTCCCGCATGGCCTTGTCGATGACGTCCGCCACCTCCGGCGCTACGATGGTGGTGGCCGCGTTGTCCAGATAATGTAACTGAGGATTTTGCAGCATAAACGGATTTCCTGCTTTCTGTCGTTGTTTTCATAATAACCCAGAATAAGTATAGCACAAACCCTTGGATAACGCAAAAAATTTTATGCATTTATGGGTGATTTTTGTAACTGTACCTCCTTGACAAACACCCCGGTGGTGTGCTATCTTTACAGCATAGACCGCATCCCTGCTGACGGAACCTTGTGGAGCACCACAGTGCAGGGGTGCATAGGATGTCAATGCCGACCGTCTGGGCAGCCTTGCGCAATTGCTGCGCAAAGCTGCCCTTTTTTGCTATCAAGGAGGATGTCTGTATGAAGACCGATATCGAGATCGCGCAGGAAGCCAAGATGAAACCGATCACCCAGATCGCCGCCCAGCTGGGTCTGGAGGACGAAAGTGTGATTCCCTATGGCCGCTACAAGGCCAAGATCGACCACCGGCTGATCCACAACGCCAAAAAGCAGGGCAAGCTGATCCTTGTCACTGCCATCAGCCCCACCCCCGCCGGTGAGGGCAAGACCACCACCAGCGTAGGTCTGGCCGATGCCATGAACGCACTGGGCAAAAAGACCATGCTCTGCCTGCGCGAGCCCAGCCTTGGCCCCGTGTTCGGCGTAAAGGGCGGCGCTGCCGGCGGCGGCTACGCACAGGTGGTGCCCATGGAGGACATTAACCTGCACTTTACCGGCGACCTGCACGCCATTGGCACCGCCAACAACCTGCTGGCTGCCATGATCGACAACAGCATCCAGCAGGGCAACCCGCTGAACATCGATCCTCGCCGCATCACCTGGAAGCGCTGCATGGACATGAACGACCGGCAGCTGCGGTTCATCGTGGACGGTCTTGGCGGCAAGGTGAACGGCACCCCCCGCGAGGACGGCTTTGACATCACCGTGGCCAGCGAGGTCATGGCCATCTTCTGCCTTGCCACCAGCATCTCCGACCTGAAGGAGCGGCTGTCCCGTATCGTGTGCGCCTATACCTACGACGGCAAGCCGGTGACTGCCGGTGAGATCGGCGCAGCCGGTGCCATGACCGCCCTGCTGAAGGACGCGCTGGACCCGAACCTTGTGCAGACGCTGGAAAACAACCCCGCCATCATCCACGGCGGTCCCTTTGCCAACATTGCCCACGGTTGCAACAGCGTGCTGGCCACTAAGCTCAGCCTCTCACTGGCAGACTATACCATTACCGAGGCAGGCTTTGGTGCCGATCTGGGCGCGGAGAAATTCTTGGATATCAAGTGCCGCTATGCCGGTATTGCCCCCTCTGCCTGTGTGCTGGTGGCTACCGTGCGCGCCCTCAAGAGCCACGGCGGCGTAGCCAAGGCCGACCTGAACCAGCCCAACCTCGAGGCCGTCAAGGCCGGTGCTTCCAACCTGATCCGCCACATCGACAACCTGAAAAACGGCTTCGGTCTGCCGGTGGTGGTGGCTATCAATGCCTTCCCCACCGACACCGCCGAGGAGCAGGCTTATGTGGAGCAGGTCTGCGCCGAGCAGGGCGTGCCCTGCGTGCTGAGCGAGGTGTTCGCCAAGGGCGGCGAGGGCGGCAAGGCACTGGCTGAGAAGGTGCTGGAGATTCTGGAGGATCGTCCCATCCAGTACACCTACCCGCTGGAGATGCCCCTGAAGGACAAGATCAACGCCATTGCCACCAAGATCTACCGCGCCGACGGCGTGAATTACAGCGCCGCCGCCAGCAAGACGCTGGCCGAGCTGACCGAGATGGGCTACGGCAACCTGCCCGTGTGCATTGCCAAGACCCAGTACAGCTTCAGCGACAACGCCAAGCTGACCGGTGCACCCACCGGCTTTACCATGGAGGTGCGCGAGGTGCGTCTGGCCGCCGGTGCAGGCTTCGTGGTCGTCATCTGCGGCAACATCATGACCATGCCCGGCCTGCCCAAAAAGCCCGCCGCCGTGAACATTGATGTAGACGCCGACGGCAAGATCACCGGCCTGTTCTGATAAAAAAGCCCGATAAAGCACAAAAGGCGCTGTCCGCAAGGACAGTGCCTTTTGTGTTTTTCACTCCATGGTGTGGCTGCAAAGGTAGTCCACCCATGCGGCGTAGCCCTCCGGCTTGATATGGTAGCCGTCCGGCTGGGCATAGCTTTCGATCAGGTCACCGTTTTCGTCTGCCAGCACCTCCCAAAGGTTGAGGAAGTAGCAATCTTTTTCCAGTGCAATGGCGGCAAGTTCGTTGTTAATGTGGCACAGGCGGTCGCGGTTCAGCCCTGCGTGGTTTGCCTGTGCGCTCACCTCCGGCCGTACCGGCGTGATAGACTGCACATAGATCTTTGCATCCGGCAGTGCCTGACTGATCATATCCAGCATCAGGCGGTAGTAGGTCAGAAAACTGGTGTAATCAGTGTCCCTCCCCAGCACGTTGCTGCCCAGCAGTACATAGACGGCCTCGGGCTGCTGCGCGGTCAAAGCGTCCAGCGGGATCTCCGTCACGCCGTCCGCCCGCTTGCAGCTGGTACCGTTGACAAAGGCGTTGGGGCCTACCCCCTTATAGGCGCAGAACTGCGCCCCGGGCAGACCGGTATCGTAGATCTGCAAGCCCTGCGTCAGGCTGTCGCCCACAAAACTGACCTGTGCAAACCAGCTTTTTTCCACCGGAGCGCTGGCCGGCAGCGCCGCCATGCGGAAGTCCAGCGCGGTCTCGGTGCTGTCCTCCAGCGTCTGCACCCGGAGCTGCCGCGCCAACGGATAGCTGACCGTGTTCCATGTGTTGTCCGTGGTCACCTGCCGCAGAATGGTGTTCTGGCTCAGGGCGGTGTCCACGCGCTCCCGGTGCAGCACCTTCCACAGGATGCCAATAGCGCTCAGCAGAGCCACCAGCGCCAGAAGGGCAACGATAATAAACACTCTGCGCCAGCGCCGGTGCAGGATGCGCCGCCGGTATTCCTGATAATCTGCCATTGTCGTCCCCCCACTTCTGGCCCGGGATACGGGCTGTTCTATTTATAGTATAGCATAACTGCACTCAACAGCAAACCCCATTTGCCAAAAATGTGCTGTCGGTTTTGCACGGTACGGGGCTGTTTTGGTGCAAAACTGACAGAGCACTGCCGCAAACGCTTGCATCCCATAGGCAGAATGTGTTATACTAGGATGAATCAAACGACAGGGAGGCTTTCACGATGGCATATACACCGAAACTGACTTATAAAGGCAAGCCCCTCGTCCGCAAGGACAACGAGCTGTATTACGGCAGCATGACCGACCCCTATGTGTTGTATCTGCAGATTTTGACCACCACCTCGGTGGGCGAGCAGCAGGTAGCCGACAAGGTGCACCTGATGCTGCTTTCTACCGATACTACCAAGGCACCGCAGGAGCGCGTAGCGCGTCAGACCACCAAGCATGGCCTGTATAATGCGTTGGATATTGGCGGCATCTGGCTGCAGAAGGCCAACGAGACCCGCTGAACCAAATTAAAATGAACAATGCCGGACAGTCTGCGGACTGCCCGGCATTGCGTTTTTTATAAGGAATTTTATTGAAGATTCGGGATACAGAAACGCCTGCGGCGTTTCTGTATCCCATTTTCACAAGAAAATAAGAGAAAATCTTACTCCTCGGTCACCTCAAAGTCCAGCGGCTCACCGCAGTTGGGGCACTTGGGTGCGCCGTCCAGCAGCTCGTCCTCTTCAAATACGGCGGTCTTTCCGCAGGCAGGGCAGGTCACCTCGTACTGCACAGGGGCGTCCTTGGCTTCGTCCTCCTCGCCTTCCAGTGCGACCTCAAAGGTCACACCGCAGTGGGCGCAGTTGGCTTCGCCTGCATCCAGATCATCCTCGCTGACGTAGACGGTCTCGCCGCAGGCGGGGCAGGCCACCTCATAGAAGGGCTCGCTGGCGATGTCGTCATCTCCCGCATCCTCATCCTCGTCGGCTGCGTCGTCGTCCTCGTCCTCGGCATCCTCGTCCTCGTACAGGTCGGCTTCCAGATCCTCCAGCTCCTCGCTCAGATCGTTGATCTGGTCGTAGGCTTGGGTCAGATCCTCGTCCATGGCGGCAATGGCATCGGCCATCTCGCCCAGCAGTGCGGCCATGGCCTTGATGATCTTGCCCTCTTTGGTGCTCTCATCCACACCCAGACCGTCCACCAGGCCCTGCAGGTAGGCTGCTTTCTTGTTCAGTTCCATCTGAAATGCCCTCCTAACTTATAATACAAAACCGGGCAAACGGTTGCCCGCTGCCCGGTATGCGACAAATGATCAGACGCGCTCCATATACTCGCCGGTGCGGGTATCGATGCGGATGTGATCGCCCTCGTTGATGAACAGAGGCACACGGATCTCGGCGCCGGTCTCAACGGTAGCGGGCTTCAGGGTGTTGGTAGCAGTGTTGCCCTTGACACCCGGCTCGGTCTGGGTGACTTCCAGCTCGATGAAGTTGG
>OGHB01000533.1_pt1 | contig 21572 bp, 9 predicted proteins | sample 1571451 | NCBI WGS metagenome assembly OGHB01 (sample SAMEA2582071, study PRJEB24529) | metagenome | biome: Human gut stool | place: China | collected 2011
AGGTACTCGATGCTGAAGAGCAGAAGGGTGTCAACTTCACTCAACTGAAGGCTGTAGGTAAAGCATTCGACGGTATGACATTCCGTATTCAGGTAGACGTTCTCGACTGTCTGGGTTGTGGCAACTGTGCCGATGTCTGTCCGGGCAACCCGAAGAAGGGTGGCAAGGCTCTGACTATGAAGCACCTCGAAAGCCAATTGCCGGAAGCTGCCAACTGGACTTACTGTGCTGAAAACGTGAAGAGCAAACAACATTTGGTTGACATCAAGGCCAACGTGAAGAACTCTCAGTTCGCTACTCCGTTGTTCGAGTTCTCAGGCGCTTGCTCCGGTTGTGGTGAAACTCCGTACGTTAAACTGATTTCCCAGTTGTTCGGTGACCGCGAAATGGTAGCCAACGCAACAGGATGTTCTTCCATCTACTCCGGTTCAGTACCTTCTACTCCTTATACCAAGAACGAAAAAGGCCACGGTCCTGCTTGGGCAAACTCATTGTTCGAGGACTTCTGCGAATTCGGTCTGGGTATGGAGCTTGCCAACGAAAAGATGCGCGCACGTATCGTGAAGGCTATGGAAGATGCCATCGCAGCAGAAGGAACTCCGGCCGAATACAAAGAAGTATTCCAGGCTTGGATTGAAAACATGTACGATGCAGACAAGAGCAAGGAACTGGCTGAAAAAATCATTCCGATGGTAGAAGCTGCCAAAGACAAGTGCGACAGCTGCAAGACTATCGCCAGTCTGTCTCAATACCTGGTAAAACGCAGCCAGTGGATTATCGGTGGCGACGGTGCCTCTTACGACATCGGTTACGGTGGTCTCGACCATGTAATCGCAAGCGGTAAGGATGTCAACATCCTCGTACTGGATACTGAGGTTTACTCCAACACAGGCGGTCAGTCTTCCAAGGCTACTCCGGTAGGCGCTATCGCCAAGTTTGCCGCTGCCGGTAAGCGTGTACGCAAGAAAGACCTCGGTCTGATGGCTACTACTTACGGTTACGTATACGTTGCCCAAATCGCTATGGGTGCCGACCAGGCTCAGACCCTGAAGGCTATCCGTGAAGCAGAAGCATATCCCGGTCCGTCACTCATCATCGCTTACGCTCCGTGTATCAACCACGGTCTGAAGGCAGGTATGGGCAAGAGCCAGGCAGAGGAAGAAAAGGCCGTTAAGTGCGGTTACTGGCACTTGTGGCGTTACAACCCGGCTCTGGAGGCTGAAGGCAAGAATCCGTTCACGCTGGATAGCAAGGAACCGGATTGGAGCGGATTCCAAGACTTCCTGAAGGGTGAAGTTCGTTACGCATCCGTAATGAAGCAATATCCGCAGGAGGCCGACGAGCTGTTCAAGGCTGCTGAAGAAAACGCTAAATGGCGTTACAACAGCTACAAGCGTCTTTCCAAAGAAAATTGGGGCGCTGAAGTTACAGAGTAATTCCGATTACTAAATAAAGAATAGAGGCTGCTCCTGAATAAGGCGTAGTCTCTATTTGTTTTTAATTAACAATACTAAATATCACAGGTTATGATTGGATTTATCATTTGGATTATCGGTGTGGTTCTGTGTGTCAAAGCCGTACTTGAAATCATGAAGTGGCCGGTAGACGGCGTGAAGAAACTATTAGTTGCAATTATCATCCTGCTCACAAGCTGGATTGGAATCTGTGTTTATTACTTCTGGGGAAGGGAAAACCTGCCTCAAATACTGAAATAAGTTCCAGTATCATTTACAGAAGTAAACAGACGTGTATTAAGAACAAGGGGGATAGACAACAGCTATCCCCTTCTTTTCAGAAACTCGGTGGGACTCTCCCCAAACTGTTCCTTATAGCATTTCGTGAAATAGGAAGGTGACGAAAAGCCCACTTCATAGGCAATCTCCGCTACCGTCATGTCAGAGGAGGCAAGCAGTGAGGCAGCCTTTTTCAACCTCATCTGGCGCAGCAGCTCATTCGGCGAATAGTTGGTCAGCGATTTCAGCTTACGGTAAAGCTGCACACGGCTCATACCCATATTCCGTCCCAAATCCTCCACATTGAGTTCCGCATCTTTCATTCTCTCCTCGACAAGCGATTTGAAGCGGGAGACGAAACCCTTATCCAAATCACTGATGGCTTCCTTCTCGATAGTCTGGTTATCTCCGAAGAACTGCCTCAACTGACGGCGGTTTGCAATAAGATTACGGACACGAGACAAGAGCAACTGCGAATTGAATGGTTTGGAAATATAAGAATCGGCACCGCCATCATAGCCCTGGATACGCTGTTCGTCCAGCGAGCAGGCCGTCAGCAGAATCACCGGGATATGGCATGTCTGTAACTCCCCCTTCAAGCGGCGGCAACATTCCACACCATCCATACCGGGCATCATTACATCCGAAATAACCACATCCGGCACATACTTCATGGCCAGCCGGATACCCTCTGTCCCGTCTGCAGCATCCAGCACGCGAAATTCTTGCGTCAACAGTGACTTCACATAGTTGCGAATATCCGCATTATCGTCAATTACCAGCACAGTAGGACAATCAGCCTCAACCACCTCTTCGCATGCCTTCACTTCCGTATCTATCAGGGTGGACGACACGTCCTTCTCTTCGGCAGGCAACGTCACTATGGTGGGATGGTACTGCGAAACATCCTGCTTTGGGAAAGTGACGGTGAAGGTAGTACCCTTATCATCACTGTGTGCCGCAATGTTGCCACCATGCATCTCTACAAAAGCACGTACCAGCGCAAGACCGATACCGGTACCTGCCTGATGTCCGTCCACTTGATAAAAACGCTCGAAGATAGCTTCCACATCGGTCGAAGAAATGTAACTGCCGGAATTGAAAACAGACAAGCTATAGTTCTGCTCTGTCATTGACAAGCGTATAGCAATCTTCCCATTCTCCGGCGTATACTTCACGGCATTGGAGAAGAGATTGAAGTAAATGCGCTCCATCTTCTCCGCATCTGCCATCATCCGGAAGTCCGTATCGGGAGATGCCTCAAAGCTGAAAGCAATATGTTTCTTCAGCAACGCCATGCGGAAAGAGTCGTTCCAGCCCCGGAAGCTGTCGAGCAAATCAAAAGGTTCGAGATGGAGCTCCATGCGCCCGTTCTCCACCTTCCGGAAATCAAGTATCTGGTTGACCAGGCGAAGCAGGATATGCACATTCTTTTTCATCAGCTCGAGGAGCTGGCGCGGCTGTCCGTCGAGGGTGCGGTTGGCAAGAAGCTGCTCTATGGGATCGGCTATCAGCGTCAGCGGAGTACGGAAATCGTGTGAAATATTCGTGAAGAACACCAGCTTGGCGTGCGTAGCCTCCTCCAGTTCATGGGAAAGCTGTTCCAACTGCGACTTCTGCACTTCCAACAGTTCCTTCTGCTGTATCAACTGAGTTTTCTGTTCTTCCAGTTTCTTTTTCTGCATGGACAGCTCACGGTTCAACCGGTTCTTGGCACGCAAGGAGAGGTAGACAGCCACCAACAAACCGACCAGCAACAATAGGGCGGACAGACTACCGTACAAGACAACCTGCTGCGTGGCATAACTGGCCAAATACTGGTTTATCTTTCCGTTCAGGGTTTCTATCTTTCCATCTAGGGTGCCGATGTGGGCGGTCTGCATCTTCATGATGAGAGCATTGTCGCGGTCGACGACGGAAGTGCCCAGGATAGTTTCACGGGGAAAATCACGCTTGTTCAGGATATCCATGGCAATCTGCATCACGCGGTCACCACCGGTAGGATATATAAACGTGGCATCCAGTTCGCCGGCAAGCACTTTCTCCACTCCATAGTCTTTGCCGGACAGGGCGTCTATGCCGATGAACCGCATATCCTTTTCCCGCCCCTCTCGGGCAGCGGCAGCATAGGCTCCGGCCGCCATACGGTCATTCTGCGCATACACCAGGTCGATATGCGGAAAGCGGCTCAGCAGAGTATCCATTTTCTCTCCGGCCTTGAGTTGCAACCAGGCACCGTCTTCAACGGCCAGCAACCGGATACCGGGATAAGCGGATATAGCCTTCACAAATCCTTGATGACGGTCTACGGCAGGTGTGGAGCCCACCAAACCTGAGATTTCCACCACATCTCCCTGCCCATGCAGCACATTGGCCACATACTCTCCCACAGCTTTCCCTATCTCGTAGTTGTCTGCACCGACGTAGGCCGTGTATTTGTCCGAAAGGATTTTACGGTCCACTACAATCACCGGAATGCCCCGGTTGTATGCCTCCTCCACAACCGGAGTTATCGGAGTGGCTTCATTAGGGGCCACAATCAGCAGATCCACCCCTTCGGCTATCAGCTCACGAATGTCTTTTGCCTGACGGTCATTATCGTCGACAGCAGTACGGATGTCCACCTCCACATCCTCGTAGAAATGGGCTTCACGGAGTATCTCACTGTTCATCTGGCGCCGCCATTCATCCTCGCTACATTGGGAAACGCCGATACGGAAACGTGCCTCGCGCCGGGAGCAGGCAACCGCCACTCCCCAAAGCACGAGCAGAAAGAATAAAATCCGAAGGTTATGCTGTCTCATCTTCACTTTCCTCTGATTTAAGATTGCAGATGAGCAAAGATAACGAAAAATGTGAAAAGAATAAGAAAAATCTATGCCAGCCTTTCTTTCAAGGCCACCGGCAATTCCGGCATGGCACCGCTCTGGGTACATACATAGGCAGAGACTTCCACCGCCAGTTTATGGGCATCGGGCACCTGCTTCCCGCTGAGAATGGCAGCGGTGAAGGCTGCCGTGAACGAGTCACCGGCTCCAACGGTGTCCGCCACCGGTACCTTGGGCGTCTCCTGGAAGGAAACCACTCCCGGAGTGAACACATAGCTGCCGTTCGTTCCACAAGTCAAGATAAGCATTTTCAGGTTATATTTAGCCAGCAGAATCCAGCATTTGTCCTGCAAGTCGATGCCCGGGTAGCCGAAAATACGGCTGATGGTCACCAGCTCCTCATCGTTTATCTTGAGGATGTTGCAGCGGCGCATGGATTCGCAGAGTATCTCTTTGGTATAGAACCCTTGGCGGAGATTGATGTCGAATATCTTCAGTTGCCCCTCCGCATCGGGCATCGTGTCGAGAAAACGGTTGATGGTGATGCGGCTTGTTTCACTGCGTTGCGCCAAAGAGCCGAAACATACGGCACGCGTGTTCAGTGCCAGACGCTTCAGTTCGTCGGTAAAGGGAATGTTGTCCCAGGCCACGCCTTCTTTTATCTCATAGCACGGCACGCCCACGGCATCGAGCGTCACCTGCACCGTTCCCGTGGGGTAAGGCACGCGCTCAATCTGCGTGCGCAGCCCCTTCCGGGCGAACACATCCAGAATCTCGTCCCCATCCGCATCGGCACCTACGGCACTGACCACACGGCTGTCGAAACCAAACTGCGATGCATGGTAAGCAAAGTTTGCCGGAGCACCGCCTATCTTCTTTCCTTCGGGGAGGCAGTCCCACAGAGCCTCGCCCATACCTACTATTATCTTATTCATAATATTATATTGTTTAATGAATGATATATTTTATTCACGGCAAACTCAATGTCCTACCCACTGCAAACCTAATAAAAAAGTTCCTAACTATAGAATGAAAAGTTGCCAATTATCTATTAAAAAGTCTCTAAGAACTAAGGATTATCTCTATCCCAAGGCTTGGGATAGACATCCGCAACCTTGGGACAGATATCCGCAGCCTTGGGATATGTGTCCGCAGCCTGCGAACAAAGATTACCGCTTCATACGCAGCATATAGAAGAACAAGTACACTACCCCTACCGTCATCACAGCCACGGCACCGCTTTGTCCTACAGCATCACTTGCCAAGCCCATTGCTATCGGAAACACCGTACCGCCGAAGAGCCCCATAATCATCAAGCCGGAAACCTCGTTCTTCTTTTGTGGCATAGCAAGCAACGCTTGGGAGAAGATAACCGGAAAGATGTTCGAATTGCCGAAACCGATAAGGGCAATGCAAATGTATATCATTGTCTTTTCATGGAAAACGAACAACCCTACCATCGCAGCCAACATACATAACACGCTGATGCCGAAGAAGGTTCGGGGAGCCATCTTCTGAAGAATGAAGGCTCCGAGAAAGCAACCCGCCGTGCGGAAGATGAAGTAAAGGCTGGTGGCAAAGCCGGCATCGGCCAGCGTCATGCCCAGACGCTCCATCAGGATTTTGGGCGCTGTGGTATTCGTACCTACATCAATGCCCACATGGCACATGATGCCCAGGAAGCAGAGAAAGATAAACGGCTTGCCCAGCAGGGCGAGGCACTCCCCGAAGGTGGAAGGGCGTCCCTCTTCCTTTTCCTCGCGGATGGAAGTACCGCTCAGCCAAAGAATGGCAATCACCGCAATGACCATATAGACCGGGAACAGTACCCTCCAGCCCATGCCCAGAGACGGAATGGCCTGCGTAGCTCCCCACATGGCGATGTATGGAGCCAGAAACGAAGCAATGGCTTTTACAAACTGTCCGAAGGTGAGCGAACTTGCCAGCCGCTCGCCGCTTACGATGTTGGAAAGCAGCGGGTTGAGCGACGTTTGCATCAGCGCATTACCGATGCCCAGCAATGAGAACGAGAGCAGCATCAGCACGTAACCGTCTCCGAAAACCGGGAGAAGCAAAGAGGCAAACGTGATGACAAGACTGAGAAGCACCGTCTTCTTACGTCCGATGCGGTTCATCAGCATACCCGTAGGTACGGAGAAGATAAGGAACCAGAAGAACACCAGAGACGGGAATATGTTGGCTTGCGAGTCGGTCAGGTTCAAGTCGGCCTTCACGTAGTTGGAGGCGATGCCCACCAAATCTACAAAGCCCATGGCGAAGAAGCAAAGCATGACCGGAAAGAGCTTTGCCAAAGAAGAATTCTTAGTATTTTCCATGCTGAAGATTATTATCTGTTATTTTAATCCGAGTTTGTACACAATAAACGAGGTGACATTGCAGCTTCCACCTTTAGCATAGAAACTGATGCGGTTGTAAGGTTCCGACGGGAATACAAGATTTGTCATGGCAAAACGTCCGTCGTTGCCAAACGCTTCAATGCTCGACTTGTCTACGAACAAGCGGAGTTTCATTTCATTGCCACCCTCGACAGGAGCCACGGTCACTGCAGGGAAGTCCTTGCTGAACGACACCTCACCACTCTTGATACGGTCCATGGTGAACGTCTTTTCCGCCAGGTTATAGTACATCTCCACCTCCTCGCCTTTCGAGTTAAAGAGCTGGAATCCTATCACATCCGCATCCTTGTTCTTGATGGTCATTTCGATTTCATACGTTCCGGAATTGTCATTCAGCAGTTTGTCCAGATTATACGTGCGGTCTACCTTGAAAGCACGCTTCTTGCTGCCTTTATCCCTCAGTTTCAGCAATTCGGGAGACGGGGTTACCTTTACATAGGTTTCACCCTCCGAGGTATAGAGCGAAAGGTCGCGCGGCACGGAGTTGGCACTACGGTATTGGCGGGTGGGCACATCGTTGGCATATTGCCAGTTGCTCATCCATGCCAATGCAATGGCACGTCCTGCAGGAGCATTGCTCCAAGTGACAGTTGCATAATGGTCTTTTCCCCAGTCCATCCATTTCGTCACTGCGGGAGACTCGTTCACGAATCTCTTTCCGTCAAATGTCCCCACGAAATATTGTGTGGCAGAGCCACCGAACGGTCCACCCGGATTGAGGTTACAGACGAGTACCCACTTCTTCAGTTCCGTACCTTCAACCGGCAGTTCAAGCAGGTCGGGACACTCCCAGACTCCGCCGTGAGCACCTTGTCCTTCACCGAATTTGCTCTCCAGCGTCCAGCTCTTCAGGTCGGCAGAAGAGTATATCTCCATTTCCTGCCCTACGGCAAGAACCATGATCCATTTCTTGGTATCTTCGTGCCAGATGACTTTAGGGTCACGGAAGTCGCGCTGCGTGGAAGTCAGGATGGGATTTCGCGCATACTTCTTGAAGGTCTTTCCGTTGTCAAGGCTATAGGCCATGCTCTGCACTTGGCGGTCGCTTGCCGATGTATAGAAAGCAATGACGGCACCGGCACCGAACCCGGCCGTATTATCCTTGTCGACAACACAAGAGCCACTGAAAATTGTTCCCAGCGCATCGGGCGAAATAGCATCTCCGTGATGTTCCCAAGTGACGAGGTCCGTACTGGTGGCATGTCCCCAATGCATGTTCCCCCACATGGAGCCGTAGGGATTATGCTGGTAGAACAAATGGTAGACCCCGTCTTTGTAGAACATTCCGTTAGGATCATTCATCCAACCGTAAGCCGGGCTGAAATGATACACCGGACGGTACTTCCCCCGGTTCGAAACATCGAATTCATCCGACAGTTTCATTTCTTCCCAGCATAAGGCCGAATCCGGAATAAGCTGGAAGTTGAAAGAGAGATGTTTATTATCGAAGCCGGTCAAATCGACCGGAACAAAATAGTCAACCTTATTGACTGCCAATCGCACGTTCATACTGCGTACAACATCATTGTCCGCTATCATATACAATTTTGCCTCCGGAGAAGCCTCTTCCACCGGCAGCAGCAAAAACTTCTTCTGCTCGTCAATTTGGACGATACTCTGTCCGTCACCCAGATGTTTAATCACGAAAGGAGGATTTATGGCCTGGCATGTGAAGACAGCCACGGTAGTTCCTAATATAAATACGGTAAGCGTCCTTCTGATTGTCCGCCAAAAGTCTTTTAAATGAATCATGTTTCTGTTGGTATTAAATTAATTATGTTTTTCTAGCATGCAAAGATACGCCACCAAGCAGCAGGAGACTATCTTTTTTGTTTCAAAGCATACTACAAATGTTACATTCCATCCTTAAAAAGGTATCTGTATGTCACTGGGGAACATACATAGAATTCAATTCATGAATTGTCAACTGTTTCAACTTTGTTTGTCCGCCTTCAACTGATATGGTGACAGAAGGAGTGTTTTTTTCAATCAGATGATAGAAAGCAGCAGACAGTGCTCCTTGATTGACGAAGATTTCTACAGAAGCAATATCCGACAATATATCCAATTCAATTCTTCCTTCATTGGGCTTTAGCACCATCTGCTTCAAGGTTTCCCCATTCTCTTTCTTAACAGTGAGTATCTGTTTGACAGAATCGTAAATCAAATTCAAACCATTAATATCAAAAGCCAATATCTGCGCATCAACACTATCTACAGCAAAACCCGTTTTCAGATAGAAGGCAGGAGTATTCAACTTTGTCGTGAAACAATTCTTTTCTTCAACTACCAGACTCTTCCAGATGTACTTTCTCCCATATAATAAAGCGAGTTCATTTACCGGCATACTTTTTAAGACATATCCTTTATCAACCCGATGTAATGTTAATTCACGCGGAAAGGACATTTGTTGATTGAAAGGCATATCCGGGAAATTACTTCCGTTCATCCATGCTATTTGTATTCTTCGGTCATCTGGTGCATTACTATATGTTTGAACCGCATAATAGTTTGTACCACTATCCATTTTTACAGGTTTCGTCTCAGGCCGAAAACGATATCCATCAAAACTCCCAACCAAATAGGTACTGTTCGCCCCGGTAAAGACCCATTTCCGGACAGTAGGTTCATTGGTTACGGACATTTCAAAAAAGTCGGGACACTCATCCGCCCCCTCTAATTTAAAACGGTCCGTTTCAGTCCAATCCATCAAATTGGGAGATGAAAAGATAGCATACTCCTGCTTATCCAAGTACAATACCATAATCCATCTGCCAGTCGGCGTATGCCACGTCACCTTAGGATCACGATTGTACCTGACCAACGTGGGAAGTACCGGATTACCGGAAAAAGTAACCCAATTACGCCCCTTATCCAAACTATATCCTATACTTTGTGAATGTTGCAAATGCCGGGTGTGATACCCGAATCCACCTGCCGAAGTATAAACAGCAACCAATACTGTATCTCCATTTTGTTGACACCCCAGCGTATTCTTTTTATCAACAACTACCGAACCGGAAAAAATAGGTCCCAACGAGTCCGGATGTAATACATCCCCCAACTCAGTCCAATGTGCCAAATCCCGGCTCACAGCATGCCCCCATGTCATATTACCCCAAATACAGCCATAGGGATTATGCTGATAAAACAGATGCCACTCCCCTTCATGCCAAACCAGACCATTCGGATCATTCAGCCATCCCCGGCGAGAAGTAAAATGTACTTTAGGACGTAACGGTTCTTTATAAAACAAGTTCTCTTCCTTAGGAGTTTCAGAACAAAAGCATTGATTCAAAGCTTGCTCTACATTAGGACTCTTACTCGCCTCTATCCGTAATTCTTGCCCAATCCAATCCTTGACCTCCAATGTAACCCAATAATCAGGTTCATCGCCGCCAAGCTCCACTTCCATATTACGTACCATTTTATCACCAATCCATATATCCATCTGTTCTATAACCGCTCCCATCTTTACCGGAATATTCAAATAACGGTGAGTTACCAACATTCTTTTCGCAAAAATTTCTTTTTCCAATTTGGTATCAGACTGGTAGAAACAGTCGGCATTGATAAATCCCCAGCCCTCTTTTGATTGGTCCACTAAAACAATCCGGGCATTTTTTCCCATATATTCAGCAACATCCCAAGACTCATATTCCATGACACGTCTATTATACCCCGTACTTCTTTTCACCTCCTTTCCATCAATCCAAAGGGCTACATACTCCCGCTGATAATCAACACCCCCACCTATCAGAAAATTAACATATCTGCGTTCTATCCTGAAAAGAGGTGACTTCAATACACCGGTACCGGCATCTCCATTGACAAAGCTAGAAGCCATCCGATTTCCTTCAAACCTATTATCCCCCCATATTGACAAACGTTCCATAGAAACTGGTGAATTGCCAAAAGCATTTCCTTCCAATATCCAGTTTCCAAAAGTATCTCCTTCAAAATTATCTATCAGTAAATCATCCGGACGTAGTGCCATGTGAATATTTTGTGCCTGCATACTACAAACAGTAGCCAGTAGTAAAAGTATCAGTATCCTCTCTTTCATAATATCATTGTTTTTTCATAAGTTGTATAGCATCTAATCCAAACAAATTCTTCTCCTCAACAGCTTTTGGGTTAGCTCCTGACAAAGATATTTTCAAAGTCAATGCTCCACGCACCGGACTATAGCATCCTAAAGAAATAGGGTCAGAAAGAGTAACTTTTGTATCATATCCATCCCACTTTATATGTGTATCTTGTCCATTTACGGAAAAAGAAACTATGCCATAATCAGGAGCTTTCGTGGCATACACCACCAGTTGATAAGGACAGTCTTCCAATTGATTGAACTCAAACTCTACAGAATCACCCGGTTTTCCACCAATACACAAGAGTTGGGTTCCTCCACTCCATTGCCCGTCAACGAAACCAAGCATACTCTGCTTGTCAAAATGAATGGATGGAGAAGAGGCTATTGGAGTTGTTTCCTCAAATTCTATGCTATTTTCTCTTCGATATTTAGATAAATCGCCGGGAACGGGTAGCAAGTCTTGGGCTGCTTCCTCAAGTCCTGAAGTATCAACAGCTTTCGCTCCCATATCTCCATACCAGTAAACGGTAGTTGCATAATCTACAGTTCCCCTTACCCAACTCAACAATTCAATGTCGAAACGCAATAATGAAGAAAACGGTATACCGTCCAAATTCCTTGTACGGAAGAATGTATTATAACCGTGAGAACTCGCCTGGTCGGCACGGGGTGCGCCACCAAAAGGCGTTTGGAATATTACGACCGGAGCCCACGAACTATTGTAGTAATCTTCTGTTCCGGTACCGAAATGCGATGGAAAAACATCATCATCTACCCATATCTTTTCATCCCCTTCTCCGTACCAGGCACGCGAATGGTTATACAGAGTCAGGACATCCCCTTTGTATATGCCTCGTCCGGTCAATGTGGCAAAGTTCCACTCCCGGCAATTTGCATCATCATCCGGACGCTCATAAACCGGAAGTCCGGTCTGCTGGCGCCAGGAAGCATGGAAATAGAGGGAACGCCCTCCCCATGGCAAAGGTGCCGTTCCCACTTCCATACTCACGTCTGCAGTGTGTGCGGAGATATTTTGTAACAATAGTCTGCCTTCTGTCTTGTAGGGCATCAGCCAGCGGCTCACCACCTTGCCTTGTCCGTCTGCAGACAAGAACCAGCTATCAACAGCCGGAGCACCCATACCCCCTCCCGAATAATCCGAAAGAGGAACCCAAACCGTAGACCGGCCGTCAAAATCAGCCTTAAATATAAGATTGCGCATCAGTTGGGCATAAGCCGTAGAATCTGCATTCGCGAGCTGGAAACTGATTTCATAAACCGCATTTTCCCCTTGCGGCAGGTCAATCCACAAAGAATCGCCCGGCTGGAGCACCTGCCGCTTCTTGTCCACCTGCAAACCGGAACGGGATGCAGGATGCAGCAAGGCATCATCTACCTCTGAAATCTTTTTACCGACGCGGGCTACGGATGCCGCAGAGAAGGTTTCCACAGAAGTTCCTTCGGGATACTTGCGATAATTGATGTGATAGTATTTGGGAGTAGGCGCAATGCCCGGTTCGTCTTCAAATGTAATTTTACAACTCCGGGCAAAAGGGATGGGCAGGAAAAGAGTATTGCCGCCTTTCCCGTCCGGAGTATAGCTGGTGTGGGGTTGAAGCAGTCCCCTACCCAACCTGGGTATTCCGAAACGCATCAAATCATAGGCAGGAACTATCCATCCGGGAGTACTTTCGCCATCAAAATAAAATCTCCAAGTCCCACGCTTGTCAACTGTGGTTATCCAGATACGGGTAATAGCTCCAGGGCCCTTTTCATCGAACATCACACGTTCCACTCTCCCATCAACCGTATCCGTACAGACAATGCCATAGCCATCATTGTTGGCAAACCATCCCGGCGAATCGGGAGACACGGAGGAGCGGTCATAACTGCTGACTTGCAGACAACGATATGGCACCAGCGGATAACGTGCGGATTCTTCTACAGATATCATTTCATCCAGCAAAGAGTCCAAAGTCACTTGTGCCGTATCCTTCACACAAGAGGCCATCAAAGGCAAAAGCAGCAATGCAAACAATAAATTCCTCATCTCCATATTGATTTAAGCATCCAGGCATCCAACTCCATCTTCGTCCCCTTCTTCTGCGCAAAAAGTTCGATACCGGTTTGAGCCTCGCCCGGATAGGTTAATAATGTGAATACATCCTTCCCGTCATTGGCAAAGATTTCAATACTCGATTTGTCTACAAATATATGCAAACGTATCTTATTATCTACCGGTTCCACCCTGGCATATGCCATACGGCTGAATTTAGGAATCTGCACATCGGAGCAATGGGTGCGGTCAATCACCAGATTATGTGAATCCGTATCATAGCTGACCACCACTTTGCGCCCTTCACCCACACACAAATTCAAGCCAAAGGTGTTGGATACGTCAGTAGAAAACGAAGCATCGAGTTCGTAGACATTCTCATCGGGAACAAAGCCGGGTAACCTCTGTGTTCCCACCGATAAAGCACGTTTCACCGATGCAGGCTTATGGCGAAGTGTTTGCAACTGTTCCACCGGTTTCTGCACCAGCCTCACGCCTTCCTTGTATGTCTTCAGTTCCAGGTTGCGGGGAATGGACCAAAAGCCCTTCCCATACTTCGATGGAGCTACCGGTGCATAGTCCCAGGTTGCAACCCAGCCCATCGAAATTTTGGAATCCAACGTTCCGTCAAAATCCTGAAATGTGCGGGATGCATAAAAGTCCAGCCCTTTGTCCACATATAGAGGCTCTGCAGGATGGTTCTCCATCAGCTTAAAAGAAGTGCCGTCGAAGTCTCCTATAAAGTATTGTTCTTGCGCCCAGTTTACAGATACGACCATCACCCACCTTTTCTTGTCAGAATCCCCGTCAACCGGCAACTGGAATAAATCCGGGCACTCCCAAGACTTTTCACTGTCACCGGCAGGGCCGAAATCACTGGTCCAAGTCCAGCTCTTCAAATCAGGAGAGGTATAAAACTTTATTTTCTTCTCCAGGGCCTTGGCTACAACCATCACCCATTTTTGGGTCGGCTCGTGCCAGAAGACGGTAGGGTCCCTGAATTCCGTACTCCAAAGGTCCAGAACCGGGTTACCTTCATAATAATGAAATGTCTTTCCGTCATGACTGAAAGAGATGCCCTGCGCCTGTTTCTTGGAGTCCTTCTCAAAAACGGTGTAAGCCGCCACATAAGCCCCCTTGCCGAAGCCGGCCGTGTTGTTCTTGTCTATGACCGCAGAACCGGTGAAGTAACTGATATTGTCATCCGCTCCGGTCATGGCATAAGGGGTTATCTGCTGGTAATGTACCAAATCTGTAGATTCGACTTTGCCCCACCAGTACATATGATATTTACCCTGATAGTACATGAATCCCGAGGGGTCACCAATCCATCCCTTCTCCGGACTGAAATGATACTGAGGACGATAAGGCTCTTTGTATAAACTGTCTGAATTCATTTGTGCACCAGCAGACAATGTTCCTGCCAATAAAAGTGCACCCAATATAGCTGGTATCTTCATTTTCTGTATTTTCATTAAAAGTTCATCTTTACCTTTGCATCTTTCAGTTTCCAAACTTCGGCAGCAACTTCCGTTGTTTTTCCATTAGAGAATAGCTCCAATAGCGTACTATTTTCTTTCAAAGGGAAGATTCTTGTAGTGAACGCATCTTCGTTATTAATAAATCCTTCCACTACAGAACCGTCAATAAACAAACGAATCTCCACCGGTTTAGCAGTATCCAACCGATAATGATCCTTACGAATCTTCAAAGGAATGTGTGCACGCAAGGAAGAATGCGTCTGGTCCACAATAAGTTCCTCCTTCTCCACATCATAATAAATCAGGCTATATTCGCTATTATCCGGATTCTTACACAATGTAAATCCAAACCGTTTTGCGTCACCGGGATAAAAAGTCGCCTTGACTTCAAGCTGATGTTCCCTTCTGCTCACAATGCACGGTTTCGCAGCAGTCAATGCCTTTCTGGAATAAACCGTCGGTTGTTCACGCAATTGTTTCATCACGGGATGGGGTGTTTGGCATAGTTTCCCATCTTTCAGCTGCCATCTTCTGGGCATACTGTAGAGATGTGCCCATCCTTGTTCATAAGTGGCCTCCCCTCCTATTTCATCGGGTATAATGGCAATGGCAGCAACATCCCCTTCCGGAGTCTCAACAACAGAGGGGGACAGCAAGCGGTTGATGACCTCCAGATTTTGAGGGACTGGGTTGTCCGGTATAAACTTTTCATTCTTGAAATCTCCTATCCAATACTGGCAACGCGCAGGTATGCCTTTATGAGGAACCCTATTCACCAAAAGAACATACTTGCCGCCCATCTTCTTAAAGACCGGCATTTCCCAGAAAATACCGGAGTCATCCACTTCCGGATTGCCCTCAAACAGCAAATGTACAAAATCCCATCTCTTCAAGTCCGCCGATTTATAAAGCAGCAAAGCCCCGTGGGGTGTATCGGTCTGCTCAATGCCGAAACCGATAATCATATACCAGACATCACCCTCTTTCCAGACATACTGGTCACGCATGTCCGTACGGGTATATCCGGCAGGCTTCTCGGCAATAACCGGATTACCCGCATATTTCTCCCATTCTATCAACGCAGTATCTTTTGGAAAAGCAATACCCACTCCCATCTTGTCTCCACCGGCTGTGTATATCAGCTGGGGGATACCGTCATCATTGATAACAGCATGCCCGGACCATATTCCATTCTTGTCATAAGCAGCATCAGGAGTCAAAGCCGGCTTTTCCTCCGTCCAATGAAGCATATCGGGACTGCTGAAATGTCCCCAATTTATCTGTCCCAGGAAGATTGCAGAAGCATTCTTCTGATTGAATATATGATATTTACCTTTATAAAGAAGTAAACCATGCGTCTCATTCGTCCAGTTGGCAGCCGGCAACAGATGATAGCGGGGACGGTTGAAGTCCTTCGCAAAACGGGTTTCCGGAATAGCCAAAACCGAAGTCTTCTTCAATCCTAAGGCAATCTCGTCTCTCCATGCAGACGAATCATCGGAAAAGGGAGTGAGGCTTATCCCGTCAATCAACCCGTTTATAGCCGTAACATCGTACATCCAAACCTTCTTTTCCCTGAAATCCTTACCTACCCGAAGTATCATTTCACCATCTTGCAAGTTCCGGGGCCATACCTCTGCACTCATCCTCTGCCCATTCAGGCAAACCGATTCATTACTTAAATCAAGGACCACATGCAGCCACTTGAAACGGTCGACTTTTGTCTTTAATGAACAGTAAGAGTATGAGCCATTCTGCCCCATTCCCAACAGCAACTCACCATAACGGTCTACACATACCGCTACAGATGTTCCTGCCATGTCTCTGATTCCCATAAAGGCAGCAGTATCCGTCGGATAAGATTCCAGAGCAAACCATCCGGACAACGACGAAACATCTCCTTCCGTGGTTGTATCCATCCAAGTGGAATACCCGTCTGTACGAAGGGCTTTACCTTCGACTCCGGTAACAAATTCCGGTATTTCCTTTATAGTGTACAAATTCAACAATGACTTGCCGTCACTGGAAAGTAAGGGGTCCTGCCCGTCAAACGACCATGTTTTTTGAGCAAAAGCTGCATTCAAAGAAAGCAATAGACAGCCCAATATAGAATAGGCAAAGTGTTTCATAATAAAAGATTGTTTAAAGGAAGAGGGGGAAACAAACGTTTCCCCTCCCTTGCGTTTTCATTTCAAAATATAATTAGTTGAACGGAGCATAACCGGGATTCTGTACATACTTGCCTCCAGAAAATCCGTATTGATTGTTCGGAACCGGATAATACTCATCCTTTCCACCCGTAAAGTGCGCATTGGCATAATAAATGCGATTGTCTGACTCCGCGGTAATGTACTTGTTCATGGTTGTTTCCACTATGCCCCAACGGACCAGGTCGAAGAAACGTTCACCTTCCAAAGCCTTCTCCAGACGTGTTTCCCAACGGAGGGCCTGACGGGCATAATCCTGATTCCAGACATCAGCAGGATAAGGATTGACAAGGTAGTTGGCCGCATATTTGGAATGGTCGTTGAAATCCTTTACATAGGCGCTGTTCCGGGCACGATTGCGTATCTGATTAATCAAATCACGGGCAGTTTCGAGTCCATCGCCTTCATTGAGTTCAATAAGAGCCTCAGCTTTCCAAAGAAGAATATCTGCGTAACGTATAATCTGCCAGTTCAACTGTGAAGCCCCCCAAGGCCAGCCATTAAACATATCACTACTTTCCGGAGAAACCCAGAAGCGCTTCGCGCAATTATAGCCATAAGTTTCCTTATCACGCACCCATCCCTCACATGGCTTGTCTGGGTAAGTTTTCCAAGTTATAGTAGGACGGCCCACAACAAAATCGAGACGCGGGTCTACATTGGGAGTCGTGTTTTGTAAAGTATAAACCCCATTGTTCAATACCGCCCAACTATAATCAGACTTTGACTGATAATTAAAATCGGGCAGACCGTTTGCATCTGTCTGATAAGCATTAATCAGGTCTTGGCTGGGCAGGAAGAAACCGTCACCTCCGTAAGGGCTGCCTCCACCCGGAGAATTCAACAGATTGCTCCAGTTGATGCGGCCGGCACTTTCGGTACCGTCATTCATGGAATATTGAATGGCAAAAACAGACTCTTTACCGTTTTCATTAGCTACTAAATCCAATCCCTGGAAATCGTCAAGCAAACCGTAACGGTTGCTGGCAGTCACTTGGTCGCAAAGCGAAACGACTTCCCTCAGCAGCTCTTTATTGATGGAAGTTACGGCATGCGTAGTCTCATCTTGCTGATACGCTTGGTACAGCTTGATTTTAGCCGCATAGGCCAGTGCTATGTATTTATGAATACGCCCTACCTCCGACTGTGATGCAGGAAGCAGTTCGGCGGCATCAAGCATCTCCTTGGCCAGCATACTCAGAATCTCGTCACGGGTAAACTCATTGTTCGGAATATCCGGATATTGGGAAATCTCAACGTTCTCATCAAAATAAGGTATCTTGTTGAAAAGGCGGCTCAATTCAAAGTAATAATGGGCACGAAGCACTTTCATCTCCGCAATACGGGATACACGTCCGTTCACCTGCTCATCTGTTGCAGCATTCAGAACGCGCAATGCAGAGTTACAACGCTGTACACTGCAATATAGATGGTACCACTTGCTGTCCAGAAATCCATTGGTTGCATCCATATCAAATGTCTCCATACGGTGCACTTCATTAAGGTCACCAACACCACCACCGCCTTTATAGGCATTATCCGAACGTACCTCACCATAGGTCCAATTGGAAGTAGGATGACACCATACACTCCAGCTCTGTCCTTCGGGACCACCCAAAGCTGCATACGCGGCATTCACCAAAAGGTCGGCACCTTCTGTAGAAGTCATAATATCTTCATTCAAGCTACCCTGGGGCTTCAAATCCAGGAAACGGTCTTCATTACAGCTTGCAGTCATCAGCGCTACTACGCCAAGCATATATAAATGTTTCAATTTCATGATAGTATAGTTTTAAAGTTTAGAAACCAAATGATAATCCCAAAGAGAACGTACGGGGCAACGGATAAGGATAACCCAGACCTTCAGGGTCGGCACCTGTATAACCGGTAATCGTAAACAAATTCTGAGCCTGGAAATAAATGCGCGCATGACGCATCTTCATCTTGTCGAGAACTGCTTTAGGAAGCGTGTAACCCAATGTCAGACTTTTCAGCTTGATATACGAACCATTTTCAATATAGAACTCAGATACTTCGTGCTCATTGTTGCTGTTAAGAGTGGTCAAAGCAGGTACACTGCTATTGTAAACACCCGTCTTTTCAAAGTTCTCGTAAGCATGCATGGCATCGAGCAGGCGGGTAGAGTGATTACCGGTCCAGCATTGGAATAAATCCGTATAATATTTGGAGTTGTTATAGGCATCACGAATCATACCGTTGAAGAACATGCTGAGGTCAAAGCCTTTCCAAGATGCCCCAAGATTCAGACCTGCAATCACTTTCGGATTGTCAGAACCCAACCATACACGGTCGTTCGTATCAATCGTACCGTTACCATCAGCATCCACGTATTTGATACGTCCTACTCCGGGAGCGCCAAACTGTACATTATATTTGGATTTATACTCATCCACCTCCTGCTGGGTACGGAACACTCCATCTGTCTTGAAGCCCATCCATGAACCGAACGGTTGGCCAACCAAAGTCTTGTCAACCCCATTACCGCCACCATAAGTATAGTAAATTTCTTCCGTCAGCTCTGTCACTTCATTTTTGTAATATGAAAGGTTGAATGCTACATTATACTGGAAATCCTTTACCTTATCATTCCAGGTCAGTGCCATCTCGAAACCTTTATTGTTCATCGTACCACCATTATACCAGCAGTAACCACCCTCGCCAATGACAGCGATATACGGTTTCTCCACAAGCATATCACTTGTCTTCTTATCAAAATAATCGAGAGAAGCACTCAGACGTCCGTTCAGGAAAGCGGCGTCCACACCGATATTGAGCTGTCTTGTACTCTCCCACTTCAAATCGGGATTGGTAGACCTCACTTTGTAACCACCGGGAGCCAAAGTCGTTCCATCACCGTTCATGTTGTAGCTTGCATCCTTCAGACTAATCAAGTATTTTGTATAGGGAGCCTCATTATCAATAATATCGTTACCATTGACACCCCATGAAGCACGTAGTTTCAAATCAGCCAACCAATCCCTGGTCGCTTCCATAAACTTCTCACTTGAAATGCGCCAGCCTGCCGACACTGAAGGGAAGTAATCCACATTATTACCCTTTGCCAAGCGGGAAGAAGCATCACGGCGCACCGTAACAGAGGCCAAATACCGTCCTTCATAATCATAGTTCACTTTACCAAAGTAAGACACCATGCCATAATTGGAAGCACCGGCACCTACATTCTTACCGGCAGTCACACCGTCGAGATAAATATAATCTTCATCTTCTACAGCCAGTCCCGTACCATAACCGAACATGGATTCCGAATGGTTCTTCTTGGCTTCTGTACCAAGAAGTGCAGTCAGATTGTTCTTTCCAAAAGCTTTGCTATAAGTCACGGTATTGGTCCATACCCAATCCAGTCTTTTGTTGGATGATTGAGTCAGCTTATTGACCTCATCGCGTGCCCATGCCGGCTCAAAAGTTTTGTTGGTTTCATCATAATAATTCATACCGAAATTGGTTTTCAGCACCAGGTTCTTAATCGGTTCAATTTCAAGGAATGCATTACCAAAGACACGCCAGTAATCATGTTTGTTCTGTTTTTCATTCTCCAACAAACGTGCCATATTGGGGGCATCACCCAAAACATCATTGATGGCATCGTTATAATTGCCATTCTCATCATAAACCGTCTTGGCAGGATGCTGTTTGATGGCATTCTCATCTACACCGGCCGGACTGAGGGTCTGTGTCCAACGATTGATGGCAACGTTCTCGCCGATGCGCAAGCGATTGTCAAGATAATGATAGTTAGAACTGATGCGGGTATTGATACGCTGGAAATTCGTATTCTCTACCAGACCGTCATGGTCGAGATAGTTCAACGCTAACGAGAAGGCACCATTGTCAGAGCCCTTTGAAAGTGTCGCACTATAATTCTGCATCAAGGCAGTGCGATAAACCACATCGCGCCAATCCGTATCAACGGCATGTACTTTAGCTCCATTCAGGCCGATATAGTCTTGAAGTTGGGGAGTTGCACCATTACCATATATTTCGCTGCTTGGCGTAGCTCCATTATTGGCATACTTATAAGCCGACCAATAAACCTGGCCCCACTCATCTGCATTCAACATATCAAAGCCACATTGATAGGTCTGCAAAGTCAACGACATATCAAAATCCACACGGGTCTCCCCTTTCTTGGCACGTTTGGTAGTAATGATAATCACACCATTGGCAGCCTGTGCACCATAAATAGAAGCGGAAGCGGCATCCTTCAATACCTGAATGGATTCTACATCATTGGAAGAAAGGATAGACGAGATGTTCTCACGGGTCATCACACCGTCAATGACATAAAGCGGGGAATTGGCATCATTTCGGAAAGATGACTTACCACGGACCAATGTAGAAGTATTTCCACCGCCCGGTGTGCCGTCAGTCGTAATGTTCATACCGGCAACACGTCCCTGCAAGCTCGACAACACATTTCCCGTAGGAATATCTGCTACATCCTTCATCTTGACCACAGCCACCGAACCAGTCAAACTGGCCTTCTTCTCGGACATATAGCCGGTCACTACTACTTCATCAATCAACTGGGAATCTTCCGTCAACTCAATGCGTAAAGTGGGCTGTGCCTTTACTGTAACGGCTTTATATCCTATATAGGATACAGACAATGTGGCACCGGAAGCTACAGACAGAGTGAAATTTCCGTCAATATCCGTAATTGTTCCATTACTGTTGGAACCTACTTCCATGACAGAAGCACCGATAATGGATTCACC
>OGHB01000554.1_pt1 | contig 21080 bp, 23 predicted proteins | sample 1571451 | NCBI WGS metagenome assembly OGHB01 (sample SAMEA2582071, study PRJEB24529) | metagenome | biome: Human gut stool | place: China | collected 2011
CGCCCACAGAAAGTGTGAGGTCATGGCGCAGTATCTCGTTCAGACGGCTTATGTAAGATTCAAGGTACAGTATGAAGAAAGCCGGACGCAGTGCGGACACTACAACCTGCTTCTTTCAAGCATAAGAATAACACTTTTCGGTTGTGTAGTCAACAACCGAAAATGAATTTTGGAGATTTGTATAACTACATAAGATTTTATTTGTAAAAAAGAAAAATACCGCCCACGCAGCGCAGCGATGATTTTGTCGGGTGAATCGGCGGCAAAATGAATCGGGTGTGTTGCGGGGCGGTAAAAATCTTCATGGAGAATAAATCCTCGCCGCTCTGTACTTTTCTACAAAATTGGTGGGATTTGCGATAAAGGGTATCATGAATTGCGGAGCGCGTCAAGATGGTTTTGCAAATTTTATTGAGGTAAAGCGGTGATAGTAGGACTTATGAAGCTGATTGAATACTTCTTTTATGGCATTGCGCGGTGTTGCCTTTGGATTCTTCCCGGCAGGGCACTGGAAAATGGGGTGCCCTGCGCAGAACGGGGTGCATTTGTCACCTCGCACTAAAAACAGCTCGCAGGTTTTACTTGACAATTCGCGGAATATGCACTATCATAGCCATGAGATGAATATAATGTTTATAACGATATACCCAATTTGAGGGTGAGGTGTTTCATGGCAATCAATGATAGTGCTGTCGTCCCACTTTACCAGCAGGTAAAGGATGACATTCGTGCCGCGATCGAGAGCGGCAAATACAAAACCAATGAGAAGATCCCCCCGGAGCCGGAGCTGAGTGCGGAGTACTCGGTCAGCCGCATCACGGTGCGCCGTGCCGTGGAAGAACTGTGCGCCGAAGGGTATCTGGTCAAAATGCAGGGGCGGGGCACCTTTGTCAGCAAGCCCCGCATCCATCGCAAGTTTACCAGCGGCAAAGGTGCTGCCAGCTTTACGGAGATCTGCAAAGAAAACGGCATGGTGCCGGGTGCCCGGCTGCTGAACCGTCAGATCGTGCCGGTGCGTAAGGATGAAGAAGCCTTCTTCCATGTGGGTTCGGATGCACTGCTCATCTACATCCAGCGTCTGCGCACCGCCGATGGTCAGCCGATATTTCTGGAGAACCTGTTCCTGCCCTACGAGCCTTATAAGAACCTGATGAGCGAGAACCTCAATGATGTTTCCATGTTTGACGCCATTGAGCGCATCTCCGGGCTGCGTCCTGCGACGGCCGGCCGTCAGCGTATAGAGGCAGTTCGCGCCACAGCAGAACAGGCACAGCTGCTCAATCTTTCGCTGGGCGAGCCGCTGCTGTATCTGAACGCCTACTTCCATGACCAATATGACCACCCGCTGTGCATCGGGCGGCAGTATTACATTGGAAGCCGGTATATGTTTGAGTTTTAAGCGCAGATCAATTCTCTCAAAAAGAGCGTCTCTTCCCTGCGGAAGAGGCGCTCTTTTTGTCGTTCTACGGAAGGTTATTGGTGAAACTGCAAAAATATGACGGTGCAGCTTTGTGCACGTTACCAAAGCTGAGATTATTTTGACAAAACCTCTTGACGTCTGTGTGAAATGTGGTAATATGTACATGACGATTATGACGTCTATAACGAATAAGACGATACGGACGCCGAAGAGATGAAGAAAACACAAGAAAGGTCGTGGGTGCGTATGAACCGAATCATTCTTGCTTCGCACGGAGGGCTGTCTGCCGGAATGAAGGACACCGTGCAGATGATCCTTGGCGAGCTGCCGAACCTTTATGCCCTTGCTACCCTGCGGGATGAGACCGAGCCTATCACGGTGGCGGCACGCCGGCTGCTGGATGGCTTTGCGGCAGAGGATGCTGTGTACATCGTGACCGATGTGATGGGCGGCAGCGTGAACAACGAGATGCTGACCCTGTTGCCGGAGTATCCGGCGGTGCACCTGATCTGTGGCATGAACGCTTCTCTGGTGCTGACCCTTGCTTCCAACGACGAAGCCCTGACACAGGACGAACTGGCCGAGTGCATTGCAGATGCCAAGGCGCAGATCATTGATTGCAACCTGCTGCTGAAAAACGCAGCCCAAGATGAGGAGGATGACCTATGATCAAATTAGTACGTCTGGACTACCGCCTGCTGCACGGTCAGGTGGTGTTCTCGTGGACCGGCCATGTGGGCGCACAGCGTATCATCGTGGTGGACGATGACGCCGCCAACGACGAGATGAAAAAGTCCGCCCTGCTGCTGAGCAAGCCCGCCGGTGTCCGGGTGAACATCTTCACGGTGGACAAAGCCATCGCCAAGATGCCCAAGGTGGAGCAGCTGGACGAGAAGATCATGATGATCTTCGGCAACACCGCTGCGCTGCTCAAGTTCTGCCAGGCATACCCCAAGATCAAAGAGATCAACTACGGTGCTGTGGCAAATAAGCCCGGCTCCGTGGCCTTTGACCAGTCGGTATTCCTGACCCCGGAGGAGCAGGCCGACACCCAGAAGCTGCTGGATATGGGCATTAAGATCTACAGCCAGCAGACCCCCACCTTTAAGGTAGTACCCATCGATCACATCTGATCGTAAGGAGATAAGAAGGAGGAATTGACCCATGTTTGTTACCGCACTGCTTCTGGGTCTGGTTGGCGTGTTCTGTATTCTGGACTCGCGCATTCTGGGCCGCATGAACTTCGAGCGTCCGCTTATCACCTGCACCATCGTCGGTGCGCTGCTGGGTGATCTGCAGACCGGACTGACCCTTGGCGCATCCATCGAGCTGATGAGCCTTGGCATCGTGAACATCGGCGCAGCAGCACCCCCGGACATGAACATGGCTGCCATCATCTGCGCAGCTTTTGCCATCCTGACCGATGCTTCTGCCGAGACTGCACTGGCGCTGGCCATCCCCATCGCTGTTCTGGGCCAGATGCTGGGCGTGCTGATGCGCACCATCCTGTCCAACCTGACCCACGTTGCCGACCACGCCATTGCAGAAGGCAAGTTCCGCAAGGCATGGAGCATGCACATCGTCTGGGGCACACTGCTGTACAGCCTGATGTACTTCATCCCCATCTTCCTGTCCGTCTACTTCGGCACGGATCTGGTGCAGAAGATCGTGGCTTTCATCCCCGCATGGCTGACCGATGGCCTGAACCTCGGCAGTAAGTTCCTTACCGCTTACGGTATTGCCCTGCTGCTGTCCACCATGCTCAACCGTGATCTGACCGTTTACTTCCTGCTGGGCTTCTTCTTTGTAGGCTATCTGGGTCTGGATGTCACCGCTGTGGCGATCTTCGCCGCAATTCTGGCTGTGATTCTGACCGGTCTGAAGTATGGCAAGGGCGCACCTGCCGCAGCCGCTGCCGGTGCAGCTGCTGCCAACCCGGACTACGACCCGCTGGAAGATGACGATGATCTTTGATAGGAGGAAGCTGAAATGAGCAACGCAACCAAGACTGCAAAGCGCAGCGACTTCAAGAAATACTTCCAGTTCATGTGGCGCTCCCTGAACATTCAGGCCTCCTGGAACTACGAACGTCAGATGAACATGGGCTTTTTGTACGGCATCGCTCCCACGCTGGACGAGCTGTACCCCAACGAGAACGACCCCGAGCAGCTGGCACACAAAAAGGAAGCCTACGAGCGTGAGATGGCGTTCTACAACTGCACCCCTCAGACCAGTGCCTTTACGCTGGGTCTGGCTGCCTCCATGGAGGAGCAGTACGCCGCCGACCGTGAGAACTTCAACCCGGAGACCATCAACGCCGTCAAGACCTCGCTGATGGGCCCCCTGTCCGGTGTGGGCGACTCCTTCTTCCAGGGCACTGTCCGCCTGATTGCATTTGGTCTGGGTATCTCTCTGGCACAGCAGGGCAGCGTTCTGGGCCCCATTCTGGCTATGATCATCTCCATCGTCCCCACGGTGCTGGTCACATGGTTTGCCGGTAAGCTGGGCTACACCATGGGCAGCAAGTACCTGACCAAGCTCAACGGCGGCATGATGGACAAGCTGATGTACGTCTGTGGCATCGTAGGCCTGATGGTCATTGGTGCCATGGTGGCAAGCATGGTGGGTCTGACCACCCCCATCACCTTCGCAAGCACCGGTCTGGTGCTGCAGGATGTGCTGAACAGCATTCTGCCGAACCTTCTGAACCTTGGCATCGTGATGCTGATGTACACCCTGATCCGCAAAAAGGTCAAGACCGGCTGGCTGCTGGGCATCTGCATCGTGGGCGGTGTTGCCATCAACGCCCTTGGTCTGTTGGTGTAACCGGGTTTCCGGCTTACATAGATATCCGTACGCCTGTAATTTGTGATTCATCAGAACAAAAAGAAAAATAATTTGGAGGATTGCATTATGTATAACATTGATCTGGCAAACGTCAAGTCCATCGTGGCAGACATCGTGGCAAAGCACAACGTGGAGAACGTGGCCTTTGTTGGCTGCGGCGCTTCCAAGGCAGAGCTGTACCCCGCAAAGTACTTCCTGGCAAACTGCAGCAAGAAGCTTCGTGTGGCACACTACACCGCCAACGAGTTCAACTACGATACCCCCGATTGGCTGGGCGACACCACCGTGGTCATCACCGCTTCTCTGGGCGGCAGCACCCCTGAGACCGTCAAGGCCAACAGCGTGGCAAAGGCCGCCGGTGCAACCGTTGTCAGCGTTACCCACGCTGCCGGTTCTGCCCTGACCAAGGAAGCTGACTACACCATCGTCCACGGCTTTGAGGCAAACTACGCCGCCAAGCTGGAAAAGATGGGCTACGTTCTGGCACTGGCTGTGGAGATCTTGCAGCAGGTGGAAGGCTTCGACAAGTACGACAAGATGATCGAGGGCCTGACCAACGTGTTCGAGGCTGCTGAGAACGCTGCCAACTCTGCCCGCAAGGCTGCCAAGGAGTTCGCTGAGCAGTACAAGGACGCTCCCGTTGTCTACGTCATGTCCAGCGGCGCTTCCATGGAGGTCGCTTACTCCAGCTCCATCTGCCTGATGATGGAGATGCAGTGGATCAACTCCGGCTCCTTCCACAGCGGCGAGTTCTTCCACGGCCCCTTCGAGATCGTGGACAAGAACGTGCCCTTCATCCTGCTGATGAACGACGGCAAGACCCGTCCCGTGGATGCCCGCGCACTGACCTTCCTGCACCGCTTCGATGCTCTGACCACCGTTGTGGATGCAAAGGATTACGGTCTGGGCAACGTTGTGGACAGCAGCGTCATCACCTACTTCAACCCGCTGATGCACACCGCTGTGTTCCGTGTCTATGCTGAGGAGCTGTCCTACGTCCGTCAGCATCCGCTGACCGTGCGCCGCTATATGTGGAAGCTGGAGTACTAAGCGGTCGACCGGGATCCATAGACCCATGCTTGGGGGAGGGGCTTGCCCCTCCCCCTTTTTTGATGAAGAGGGAAATGAAGAATGATTGAAGCAGTGATTTTTGATATGGATGGGGTGCTGGCGGATACAGAATACTACTACGAGAACCGCCGTAAAAACTTTCTGCTGGAAAACGGTATCCCCCTCCCGGAGGGCAACTTCATCGGCTCCAACGAAAAAGCCATCTGGGAAGCGATTGTTCCCAACGACCCTGTGCGCCGTCAGGAGATGCTGATGGCTTACCGGGAGTACCGCAAGGTTCGCCCCACCCCCTACGACAAGCTCACCGACCCGCAGGCAGAGCCGCTGATGAATCTGCTGCGCAGCCGTGGGCTGAAGGTGGCGGTGGCGTCCTCCAGCGCAGCACCGGATATCATGAAGATGCTCACGGAGGGCGGGCTGAAAGCAATGGTGGATTTTGCTTTCAGCGGCGAGGACTGCGCCGCCCATAAGCCTGCACCAGACATCTATCTCAAGGCGCTGAAGGCACTTGGGCTGACGGCAGACAAGGCCATTGCGGTGGAGGATTCTCCCACGGGCATCGCCTCCGCAAAGGCGGCAGGCCTGAAGGTGCTGGCACTGAAGCCCCGCCACGGCGAGCCGCTGGACCAGTCCGCCGCAGACTGCATCATCACCCGGCTGATGGATGTAAAGGAGCATCTGGACTGAGATGGAAGCGATCAAGAACGGTCTGCGCAAAAACCTGACCCCGGCACAGCTGTGGAGCGGCGCACGCTTTTTTCTGCTGCTGAATCTGAGTCTGATCATTTGCGCAGCGGCACTGAACTTTTACTGTGCGCCCAACCACTTTGTATTTGGCGGCACCATTGGCCTTTCCATCGTTCTTGCCACCTGCTTTCCGGCGTTGAGCGTCAGCACCTTTATGTGGATCACCAATGCAGTGTTGGATGTACTGGGCTGCGTCTTTCTGGGCATAAAGACCATGGGTTGGACGCTGTATTCTTCCTTCATGCTCAGCTTTTATTCCAGTATGTTCGAAAAGCTGTTTCCCATGTCCCGGCCTTTAACGGATGACACTCTGCTGGAGCTGTGCTTTGCGGTGGCGCTGCCTGCCCTTGCCAGCGGCATCGTGTTCAACATCGGGGCATCCACCGGCGGCACCGAGATCGTGGCGATGATCTTACACAAGTACATCAAGGTGGAGATCGGCAGGGCTATTCTGCTCAGCGATATCGGCACGGTGCTGTTTGCGGCTTGCATTTACGGCCCGCAGACCGGGATGTACTGCGTGCTGGGGCTCATCGGGCGCAGCACCATCGTGGATACCGCCATCGAGAGCCTGAACCTCCGCAAGGTGTGTACGGTCATCACCTCAAGGCCGGAGCCCATCCGGCGTTTCGTTACGGAAACACTGGGGCGCACAGCGACCCAGCAGGACGCCACCGGCGTGTACACCGGTGAGCCACGCACCATGATCATGGTGGCGCTGACCCGGCGGCAGGCAGGGCTGCTGCGGGATTTCCTGCGCCGGGAGGATCCGGAGGCTTTTTTGACCATCGTTAACTCCAGCGAGATCATCGGCAAAGGGTTCCAGTCGGTCTGAAAATGCAGAATGCCCGCCCACTCTGGCTTTTCCACAGATGGGCGGGCATCATTATATATGGTAAATGGTTATTTACGCTGACTTTCCGGGATTTACGCTGAAAATACGCTGACTTGGCATGGTTTGCGCTGAATTTACGCTGAAATTGCGCTGAGAAATGCGCACCGCGCGATTAGCAGTTTTTCCGCGCGTTTTCTGTGGCTCAATCCTCCAGCCTGCCGTGGTCACAGCCAAGGGCAAGATAATGCTCCATCTCCCCTTTCAGCACCATCTGTGCATACTCCAAGGGCTTGTTCCACAGCAGCCAGTCCAGCTCTGCCCGCTGTGCCGGGATGTTGCCGTATTCGTCCTCCACGGCGATGCAGTCGATGGCAAGAGTGGTGCCATCTTCGAACCGGGCTTCCACTTGGTTGGTGTCCATGTTATAGCGGCAGGTAAGCAATTTATTCATGGTGAACCTCATTTCTATATCAAACGGTGTCTGTTCGGATGTCCTAAACCCTGCCATAGAACCGGTGTCTCATGTAAGATTGTTGTTTGGATAAAACTGGAAGATTTTGCACAATAAATACCGTTGAAATCCAGCTTTTGGGGCTGTGCGAAACAGCCTGTTTTGCCGGGCTGATTTTGGCGCTGCACACTTTTGCACATTTTCTGCACATCGCAAGGATGGATAACAGGTGCAAAGACGTGCAAGCAATGCAAAGGATGCAACAGAATAACAACGGCAAAATAACGGTGATTCGATTAAAATGACGTTTTAGCGTTAAATGATGAAATGGATAAAATGTGCCATTCGGTTCCTACGAATCAGTAGGCCGGGGGTTCGAGTCCCTTCCATCGCACCAGAAAATGCCGTGAAATCGAAAGATTTCATGGCTTTTTTGTTTTGTGAGCCATGGCTGCACGGTTTCTGCACGGTTTCTGCACGGTGGGTGTTATCCATGTCCGATGATGTAGGGCGCTGTATTGCATTACAATCAGTGCCTTTTTTTGCATCAGGTGAGCAGTGCTAAGCGGAGCTTTGCCTTCATTTCCGGGTCGGCATCCTTGAGCAATTCCAAAAGAGCCGTCATAGAGATGGTGGGTTCGCCTGCGGCGGGTACAGCCTGCGGGCTGGGGGTGTCGGGCTTGGCATAGAAGCCGCTTTCAAATTTCTTGCCAAGCTCCACACGGGAGGACTGCTGGATATGAGCGTAGGTGTTGACCAGCATATCCGCACTGGCGTGTCCTGTGGTCCCCTGCACCGCCTTGATGTCGCCGCCGGAGATCATCAACTGGTAGGTGGCACTGGAGTGACGCAGCCCATGAAAGACGATGCGCGGGAACTCCGGGTGTGCGTCCTGCCATTTCAGAAACTTCTTGCGGATGAGCACCGGCTCCACCGCCAGACCGTTGGGCAGCCGCAGCAGCATCCCGCTGTTGCGGTACCGCTCCGGGTCGAGGGCTTCTTCCCGTTTTAAGCGTTCCAGCCACTGTTTCAGCTCCTCCCGCAGGGCGGCGGTCATAAAGATGGTGCGGCAGGAGGCTTCAGTCTTGGTGTCCTTCAGGATAAGAGAGGTCTTGCTGCCCTCCAGCTTGTCCGGGAAGATGCGGAGGATGCAGCCCTTGTCCACCTGTGCCAGCGTGTCCTTCTGCACCCGCTGCATGGAACGGTTGACGGTGAAGGTGCCCATGCCGTTGGCAGCATCGAAGTCGATGTCCTCCGGGGTCAGACCTGCCACCTCCCCTTCCCGCAGCGCACCCACCAGTGTCAGGTGCACCGCCAGATGCAGGATGGGGTCCTCCATGCTGTCCAGTGCTGCCCGCATCTCCTCCACCTCCCAGATGCTGCGCTCTTGGGTGGTCTTTTTGGGGGCTTCCACCGGGACGGGGCTTTTGATGAGGATGCCCCACTCCACCGCCAGCAGAAAGGAATTGTGCAGCAGTTGGTGGACTTCGTGGAGGGTGGTGCCGGAGAGGGTGCGCTTCTGCTGCTTGGGCGAGAGGTCTCGCCGTTTCCCGCCCACATACTGCCCGCAGGGGGTCTTGCTCAGGGTGTCGTACAGGGCTTCGATGTGGTAGGGCCGCAGCTTCTGCATCTGCATCTCCCCGATATAGGGGATGATGAGGTTCTGGATGAGGGCCAGATTGGATTGGTAGGTCTTGGGTGCCCACTTGTGCTTGCTGCACTGCTTGGGCAGCCAGTCCATCAGGAACTCTGCCACCGTCACGGTGGACGGAATCAGGAAATTGCCGGTCGCCAGCTCGTGCTCGATCTGCTTCTGGCGTTTCACCGCCTCCTCTTTGGTGGGAAAGCTCTCCCATTTGTCGCAGCTCTTGCCGTGCTCGTCCTGATAGGTGTAGCGGACACTGTAAGAGCTGCCACGTTTCGTGATATATGCCATAGATTTGCCTCCTTATCAAGCTGCCCGGTGGAGCCACGCATTGAAGCTGTCTTTCGGGATGCGGATGCTTCCGCCTGCCCGCAGGACACGGAACTCGGTGGTGCTGTTGCACAGGTTGTAGGCGGCACGCTGGCTGATGGCCAGCATCTGTGCGACTTCTTTCACCGTGTATACCAGCTTTGTGGTCTCAGGGCTGTTGGTCGGAGACTTGACGGCATTGGTTTGAGTGACCATCTCCATTGTAGCCGGATCAGAGTCCGACTGCAAGAACTTTTTCGTATAATCCAAAGATTTCACATTCTCGTACATTTTATTACACATAGGCATTGCTCCTTACTTATCATGGCGCATCGCAGACTCCTGCGTGCTGCGGTTCTCATAAAATCGAATGACCTCCGGCGGGATGCTGTCCAGCGTTTTCAGGGCGGCTTCGTAGTCCTGCCGCAGCTTGGCATCCTCCAGACGCTTCAAGACGCTCCCTTCCTTCGCTTTGTCCAGCGAGGCAGAGAGCGTCTTGTTCTTCTCTTTTAACTTTTCGTTTTCGGCGGCGGTCTTGGTGAAGGCAACATTGTACTTTTGCAACTGATCCTTCATCCGTGCTACGTTGGGGATATAGCTGTCCAGCACCTTGCTGATTTCCGCCGCACGGCTTTTGCCGTTGAAGGGGTTGATGCCCACCAGCAGGGCGTCCAACTGCTCCTTCTGCTTGGTCAGTTGGGTCATCTCCTTGAAGATGCGGGGCGGGATGTGCTCCCGCCCGGTCTGACTGGCACTTTCACCACGTTCCAGCTCCGGGTACTGCTTGACCATGTGCTGCCAGAACTCGTCCTGCCACTTCACAAGGTTCTTGCGGTTGCCGATGATCTCCTTGGCACTCAGCCGCCCATCAGCAGTCAGGGGTACAAAGCAGAGGTGCAGATGGGGTGTTTTCTCGTCCATGTGGACAACGGCAGAGAGAATGGTATCCGGGCGCTGTCTGCCCTCCAAGAATTTCAAGGCGTACTCAAAGTACGCCTTAACTTCGCTGCGCGACTTGTCCTTGAAGAACTCCGGACTGGCGGTGACAAGCGCCTCCACCACCCGCACGCTGTCCTTGCGGACACGGCAATGAGCCGCCGTAATCATGCGGTCGGCTTCTTCCCGGTACCTGCCCTGCGGCTGCACCAGATGGAGGTTGTAGCGGCTCCGGTCCGTGTCGATATCCGGGTTGCTGGCGTACTGCTCCTTGGTGCGCTCGTTGTGGGCTTCGATGGGGCTGATAGCAGGCCCTTTGTACTTTTTGAACCTTAAAATGCCGTATTGGGCTTTCATAGATCACGCTCCTTTCTGAGGTGTACAAAAAATCTGTACGGACTTCAAATAACCTGTACGGTTCGTACGACGTACGGAAATCTGAAATATAAACGTTAATTCGTTTTAATTTGCTTCGATTTGCCGTACGGGTGCGTACAAGTACAGACCGTACAGGTTGTACGAACTTCTTCCGTAAAAAATGCACTTTTTACGGACAGGGGTGGACAAGCGGCTCGATGCCTACGAACCCCCGCACCCTGCGGCCACCGGGCAGGTAGATGTTATGTACTGCACTAGAGTACCCCGTGTGGGAACTCTGCTATTTTTGCTTCCTGCCTGAATATACGGGAAATTTTGCAGGAAGGATGAAAAAGCGGCAGAACTGCAACGGAAAAAGAAAAATATCCTCACGGGCTACAGATTTACAACAGCTCCTTTTCATAAAGAAAATTTTATCACCGTCAGACGAAACACGCGGTCGAGGAATAAAAACTCCGAAAACTGGATGTTTTTGATAGAAAACACAGGAAAAACTTGTGGAAAAGGTTGAATTGAAGGAAAACGAACAGCTTATTGTTGCATTGAACAGTCAAAAAGTGCATAATAAAGGCAGACAACGACCTGTGAGGAGGTTTTGGCGTTGAAAACAGAAAGCGGCAAGGAAAAGCGGATGGTCCAGGAACTGGACCTTTTGAAAAAACATCAGAAAATATCAGTAAAAGAACTGGCAGCAGCGCTTGGGGTATCTGAGATGACCGTGCGGCGGGATCTGGAACTGCTGCGCAAGAACCATGTGCTGGAGCGCAGCTATGGTTATGCCACGCTGGTAGAAGGAGGAAACGGCTACTCTTACGAAGGCGAAAACTACGACCTGCGCCGGGCACGGCTGGAAAATTTTGCGGAGAAAGACCGCATCGCCAAATATGCAGCTTCTCTCATCCGCCCGGACGACTGGGTGTTCCTCGACAACGGCACCACCGTTTCACGGATGACGTTCTACCTGCCCACGGATTTTGAGTATACGGTACTCTGCTACAACTTCCTCATCCTGGCTGAATTGCTCAAACACTCGAATATCAAGGTCATTTTTCCCGGCGGCTACTACCACCCCGAGGATTATAACTTTACTTCCCCCGAGGCGGTGGAGTTCATCCGCCGCCACCGGGCCAACAAGGCCTTTCTCTCGGTGTCGGGGGTCCACCAGAGTTTGGGCATCACCTGCATCAACGCCAACATCGTGGAGAACAAAAAGGCTATGATTGAATCCTCAGCCCAGAACATCATTCTGGCGGATTCCAGCAAGTTCGGGCTGGTAAAGGCCAACCACTTTGCGGACATCCCGGATATGGATCTGGTCATCACCGATACCAACCTTCCTGCCGGGTGGAAAAAGATCCTGGCAAATGCACAGACGCAACTCAAAATGGTCTGATAAAATGAAGATGAGGGGGCTGTAGCAAAATGCAGTGCCCTCTATTTTGACGGTAATACGCGATAATTTAAGCTGAAATCTCACATAAAGAAAAGCAAGTGCAACACTTTTTCTCGAAAACCAGAATTTTTTGATGGAGATGTGATGCACTTGCTTTTTGTATTGTTCACTTTTTCGCTTATTTTTGAAATTGTTATAGCTATTTGTGTTGTGCTATTTTGCAACAGCCCCTTTTTGTGTTCATTTAAACATGATTTGAGTGAGCGAGATATAACTTTTTTGTGCTTGATAGGCGGCTGAAAGCTGTCTGGGCGAATCGAAAAACTCGGAAGGAACTTGTTTGAATAAACAAAATACAACGTAAAAAAGATTCTTTGCGACGATGCTGGATACTTGAGCCAAGGAGAAAAGAATACAATGCAACAAATGTTCAAAAGAACAAAAATGGCATGATTTTAATGGCGCAAGTGAACAAAATATGCCCGGAAATGTGTGCAATGTCATGAAATGAAACAAAAACTATTGACGAATCCGGGAGAGAATGTTATTCTCTGCTCAGAGAACGAACAAACAGTATGTTTGAATAAACAGAGAGGAGCAGAGCTGTGAGACTGACAGAGATAACAGACGACCTGACGGGCGCTGCTGATTCCGGCAGTTACTTCACCGCACGAGGCCGGAAGGTGCGTATCTGTACGAATGGACGGTGCAGTCTGGAACATGAGACCGACGAGATCCTGACCGTGAACCTCTCTTCCCGCAACACCGCGCAGGACAAGGCACGGCAGCTCCACGCAGACCTTCTGAGGCGGCTCGAGCCGGGCGGCTTCTATATGAAGAAGATTGGCACCGGCTTCCGGGGCAATGACTCCTACGAGCTGGACGGTCTGCTGGACGGCTGGCCGGACTACAATGTGTTCATTGTGGACAACGCTCCCGACCTCGGTACCTTTACCCTTTATGGCAACCAGTACTGTGAGGGCGAGATCCTCCCCAAGTCGGTTTATGCTAACGACCCCATCTTCCCACCGACGGAATCCTACATCCCCAAAATTCTGGGAAAGGACACCGACAAGAAGATCGGTCTGGTGGACATCGACGCAGTAAAGGGCGGCGAGGAAACGCTGCTGGCCGCTGTGGAACATCAGCTGGCCGAGGAAACACGCATTCTGGTGTTCGACGCCATCACCCGGACAGATGTCCTTCATCTGCTCAAGACGCTGGCGCCCCGATACCCCAAGGTGTTCTGGACCGGCTCTCTGGGCATCGCAGACGGTCTGGCCGAATATCTCTACGGCCCGGCGCAGCCCCACACCTTCCCTGTGCGGGACATCCGGAGCCTTTGCTTCTGTGCTTCGGCCTACGACATCGCTCATAAGCAGATCACTTATTCTGCGGAGCGTGGGCTGCAGACCGTGCCGCTGGACATCGACGCCTACATCGAGGGCGGCAAAGAGGTGCCGCAGCGGGCCGCAAAGCAAGCAGAGCAGCTGCTGGGGCAGGGGAGCGTCATCCTCTTCCCACAGGTGGAAAAATACTCCTACAAGCCCGGCACCAGCAAAGCTATCATGGAGTGCTTTGCACAGGCTGCGGCAGCGTTTGACCACGATGCCGCATTCGACCGGCTGGTCATCATCGGAGGCGAGACTTCGCAGGGCGTGCTCCGGCAGTTCGGCGTTGAGCATCTGCAGCTCGGCTGCGCACTGGAACCCGGCGTGGCACAGGGGCTGATGCTGGACGGCTGCTTCGCAGGCCGGGAGTTCGCTCTCAAGGGCGGCAGCATGGGCCGTGAGGATACGCTGGAAAAGATGCTCTGCCGGAAGGAGGTCGTTTACTGATGGAACATGAATCGATCGTCTGGCCGAAACCGGCCGATGACATCATCCGCTACTCGGCACTGGTCTACCAGAAGGGTTTGGTAAGTGCAGCGGGCGGAAATGTCAGTGCTCGGCTGGGAGGTGATATGCTCATCACCGGCAGCAATGTGCCGCTGCGGGCAGTCACCTACGAAGGTCTTGTGCTCTGCGACGCTGAGGGACATGTCAAGCGAGCAGCGCAGGGGCTGAAGCCCTCTAAGGAGACGCGGTTCCATCTGGATGTCTACCGCCTCCGCCCTGAGATCAACTATATCATCCACGCCCACCCCACCTATTCGGTGCTTTGGACGCTGCAGAAAAAGCCGCTGCCCCTCTACACCGAGTCGGCAAAGCTCAAGCTCGGCGAGGTGCCCATCGTGCCCGACCGGGCACCCGGTTCCACAGAGCTGGCCGATGTCGTGGCAGAAACGGTGGCCAACGCATCGGCGGACACAAGGGCTTTCCTGATGGAAGGCCACGGCATCCTCGTTATGGGCAAGACCATGGAAGAGTGCTTCGATCAGGCAGAGCTGTTGGAAGATACAGCCAAGATCGCGTTCCTGCAGCAGCTGGCCTGCCTCCGCTGAGGCTTTGATAATTACGAACTGTAAAAACAGGATATAAAAACAAAAAGAAAAAGGAGAATAATCTTATGAGCACCAAGAAAATTTCCCGTCGTGATTTCCTGAAGGCCGCCGGTCTCTCTGCTGCTGCCCTTGGTCTTACCGCCTGCGGCGGCGGTTCCACCAGCACCGCTGCCTCTACTGCTTCCGGTGCAGGCAGCAAGGCTCCTGCTGCTGACAGCATCACCTTCTCGGTCACCGCAGATGTTACCGGTGACCGTGCTCCCTATGTGGACCGCTTTGCAGAGCTTATTGCCGAAAAGACCAACGGCCGCTACAACGCCAATGTCATCGCCGCAGGCTCTCTGGGCAACGGCTCTGATATGGCACAGATGCTGCAGATGGGCACTCTGGATGTGCTGATGAGCGATGATATGACCATGGACGGCGTGCTGAACGGAGCGCTGGGCTTTGCTTGGCTGCCCGGTCTGGTGGCTGACTACGACGAGGCGGATAAATACTACCTCAAGGGCTGGATCGCCGACGAAGTGGCCAAGATTATGGAGCAGAACAGCCTCATCCGCATCTCTTCTTACTGCAACGGCTTCCGTCAGGTGGGCAACATCATCCGCCCCGTCACCGAGATGTCTGACCTGGCCGGCCTGAAGATCCGCACCCCGTCCGTCGCCTCTGTTGTCTCTTTCTATGAGAAGTGCGGCGCACTGCCCGTCATGATCGCCGGTTCTGAGGTGCTGAATGCCCTGCAGACCGGTACCGTCGATGGTCTGGACAACGCGATCTTCAATTACACCAACCAGGGCGTTCTGGATGTCATCACCCACATCACCGAACTCAACTACTGCTACTCCGGCGGCTGCTTCATCGCAGGCGCTCCCTTCTGGGAAAAGCTGAGCGACGAGGACAAGGCCGCCTTCAAGGAGGCTGCACAGGAGGCTTCTGACGAGTTCACCGAGTTCTTCCGTGAGAAGACCGAGAAGATCACCAACGACGGCGTGGCCAGCGGCCAGTGGACCGTGGATCAGCCCTCCGATGATATGAAGGCTAAGCTGCAGGAGATCTACCAGCAGATCTGGGAAGAGAGTCGCGGCACCTACAGCGACGAGATCATGGACGCCATCACCAGCGGTGATTACAAGAACAAGTAAGGCTATGTGGCGCTCCATACTTTGATGTAAAGTGATTCTGCCGCCTTGCGGGGAGTGCCCGGGGCGGCAGTTTATGAAAGGAGGCAAATGCTGTGAACAGCAATAACAAAACGCTGCAGGGCTTGAAGAAGGTCAACGACAGACTGTTGGGCATCGAGACCTTCCTGCTGGCTCTTATCACAATTCTGCTGGTCGCGGCCATCTTCATCGAGGTGGTTTGCCGGTATTTCCTGTTTATCTCTGCCGCGTGGGCAGAAGAGCTCACCCGCTATCTCTTCATCTGGTTGACCTACATCGGCTCAGCCTACGCTATCTGCGACAACAGCCACACCGAGATCGATGTGCTCAAGCAGGTGCTTATGAAGATCAAGGGCCCGGCCCGCGAAAAGTGGCTCAAGGCGCTGGAAGTCGCAGCCATCGTTTCTACTTTTGCATTCCTGGTCGTCTTTGCCAAGCTCTTCTTCGACTATATGATGAAGATTTTCGGTACCCCCCAGACTTCGCCCACCATGCGCATCCCCATGGGCTGGGTCTACCTGCCGGTGTTTATAGGCATCGTGCTGGCAGCCCTGCACGAGGTGTACATGCTTGCAGCCTGCCTGCTGGGCGGCGATAAGAAGTCTACCGCCGAGGCGGACAACTGAGAAAGAGGGTGAAATTATGACAGCGCTTCAAGCTTTGCTTATCTTCCTGATCTCCTTCATGGTGGTGGCCGTCCTGTTCAAGATGCCGGTCTCCTTTGCACTGGGCACATCCTCTCTACTGGTGCTGGCTTTTGGCGGCTACAATCTGGTCACTGTGCCCCAGTTCGCGTTCTCCGGTCTGGACAGCTTTGCTCTGCTGGCCATCCCGTTCTACATCTTCGCCGGTGTCATCATGGAATACAGCGGTATCTCCAAGATGCTGATCGACTGGATCAAATCTTTTGTGGGTCGCATCCGCGGCGCCACCGGCGTCATCACCATCTGCGCCTGCATGGCCTTCGGCGTTCTGACTGGCTCGGCCATGGCTACCATCTCCGCCATCGGCAAGATGATGGTGCCCGAGCTGGAAAAAGAGGGCTACCCCAAGGCTTATAACTCCGCTTTGCTGGCGGCTACCTGCTTTCTGGGCATTCTCATTCCCCCGAGTGTCCCCGGCATCATGTACGCTCTGGCCTCCGGCGGCAAGATCTCTGAAATCTGGATGTCTACCATCGGCCCTGCCTTCATTTTTGCAGTGGGCTATTTCGTCATTAACTACTTCCGCATCGGCCGTCATCAGGTCAAGCCGGAAAAGGTCAATATGGCGTTCAGTGAAAAAGCCCGTCAGATCGGCAAATCCACCTTCTACGCTATCCCGGCCCTGCTGATGCCCATCATCATCTATGGCGCTATCTACGGCGGCTTCTGCACCGTTACGGAGGCAGGCGCTGTGAGCTGCGTTTACGGTATCCTCTATTTCGCCGTTCTGAAAATCATCAACAAAAAGAAGATCCAGATCACCTTCTGGCGCTGCTGCGCCATCGCCGGTGCGTCCACTGCCGTTATCGGCCTGCTGAACGCCTTCTCCGCTGTGGCCGGCAAGGTCATGACGCTGGCCGGTATCTCCTCCTTCCTGTCCAACCTGATCACGGCCAACATCTCCAGCCGCTGGGGCTTCCTGCTGATGATCAACATCCTGTTCATCTTCATGGGCACATTCATGGACATTAACGCCACCATCCTCATCATGACCCCGCTGTTGCTGCCCGTGGCGCAGACTTACGGCATCAGCACCATCCACTTCGGTGCCATCATGCTGGTCAATATGTGCGTTGGCTTCCTGACTCCTCCCTTTGCTGTCGGTATCTTCGTTTCCACCAAGATCGCCCACTCCACATTTGGAGAAACGGTCAAGGAAGCCATCCCCTTTATGGGCGTGGGCCTGATCGCCATCCTGGTCACCACCCTCTGCCCGCAGTATATCAACTTCTTTGTGAACCTGCTTGCGTAAACAACAGAAACGAGGTAACAGTATTATGATCGGAAAAGAAATTCGTCTCAAGCGCCTGATGCCCACCGAGGACGGTAAGTACTTCGGCCTGACCGTAGATCATGCCATGGGCCGTGGTGTGATGAAAGGTCTGGATACCATCGATGATACCATTGCCAAGATGGTGGCCGGCGGTCCGAATGCCATCACCATGCATAAGGGCATTGCAGAACACTGCTTTGCTCCCTACGCAGGCAAGACCTGCCTTGTGCTCAAGTTGACCACCTTTGGCGTCTACCATTACGAGAGCGATGTGCAGGTGGCCAGTGTGGAAGAAGCCATTGCCATGGGTGCCGACGCCGTGTCGGTGGGCTGCATCCTGGGCGGTGACAATCAGGAGCAGCAGATCGCCATGCTGGGCCGCATCAGCGAGGAAGCTCACCGCAACGGGATGCCCCTCATCAGCCATATCTATCCCCGCGGCAACCATATCACCGGGGACGACCAGCGTAGCGTGGAGAACGTGATGTACGCTGCCCGCACTGCTGCAGAGCTGGGGGTGGATCTGGTAAAGACCACCTACACCGGCGACCCCGAGAGCTTTGCCCGGGTGGTGCAGGCTGCCCCCACCCGGGTAGCCATTGCCGGAGGCAACGGCTGCAAGACCGCACAGGATTTCATTCAGATGACCCGTGATGTCATGGATGCCGGTGCTGCAGGCGTGACTTACGGACGCTTCGTGTTCCAATACCCCCATGTGACCCCGCTGGTCAAGACTCTGGGACAGGTGGTACACAATGGTCTGTCCGTGAAGGAAGCCATGGAGCTGCTGGACACGCTGGAGCATGAGGATGCATAAGGGAGGGCCGCTATGCTGAAATTTGATCTTCAGAAGCCCAATGATGTGGTAGCCTTTGGCCGCGCCACCATCGATCTCTATGCCAATGAGATCGGCCCAATGGAGGAAGCAAAGACCTTCTCCAAATATGTGGGCGGCTCTCCCGCCAACACCGCTGTTGCCATGGCCCGTCTGGGTCTGAAAGTTGGCTACATCGGCAAGGTGTCCGATGACCAGTTCGGACGCTTCATCGTGAGATATCTGGATGACCAGGGGGTGGATACCTCCCACATCGAGACAGCCGCCCCTGGCATCCGTTCCGGTGTGACCATGGGTGAGATCAAAGAGGGTTCGTGCAACTGTTTCATGTACCGCACCGACTGCGCCGACCTTCACATCGACTGTGCTCAGCTGGACGAGAGCTATATCGCCAGCCACAAGCTGCTGCTCATCTCGGGCACATCTCTCTCCCATTCTCCGGCGCGGGAAGCTGTGTTCCTCGCCATCGCCATGGCAAAGCGGAACGGTGTGGTTGTTGCCTTTGACCTCGATTACCGTGACGGAACCTGGGACAATGACGACGAGACCAGTATCTATTTTACCCTCGCCGCCCAGCAGGCTGATATGGTGCTGGGGACCCGGGAAGAGTTTGATAAGATGGAAGAACTTTTCCACCCGGGCAACCATGATGACGACCGGAGTGCTCACTGGTTGCTGGAGAAGGGCGTAAGCCTTGTCTCCATCAAGCAGGGCAAAAAAGGCTCTCATCTCTATACCGCCGAGGGCCGCACCATGGGCGGTATCTATCCAACAAAGGTGCTCAAGAGTTTTGGTGCGGGAGACTCCTACTCCGGCTCTTTCAACAATGCGTTGATACGTGGGAAGAGTCTGGAAGAAGCACTGAAGTATGCAGCAGCTGCTGCTTCAATCACCATTACCGGCCATAGTTGCTCCGATGCCATGCCCACCTTGGATCAGGTAGAAGAGTATGTGCAGACCCACGAGTATCAGATGCCGGAGGCTTGAGAACCACTGCAAGAACCATATCACTCCCCCCTTTTTAACACAGAAGCCGCGCATTGACAGGACGTGCGGCTTCTGTATTTTTTGTTTGTTCGGGTACAAAGCGGGGATGCGGCCACTCAAACCAATGCCGTCAAGTCGGTAGGGGATAGGGTGATTTCTATTTGTTGAAAAGTAAGTGCACGGTTTCTGCACGGATTTTGCACGGTTTCAAAACGTGCAAAGGGTGCTTTTCGCTGCAAAATTCGACAAAGGGTGCAGAGATTTCAAAGCGAAGAATCACTCCATTTCGATTAAAAGAGCGATAAATCGAAATATCCAGAAATTGAGACGAATCTGCGGCTTGCTCTCTTAATCAGTGGGCCCAGGGTTCGAGTCCCTGGAGGTGCACCACAACAACAAAATCCGAACTTTTTTCCGATAGGAGAAGGGTTCGGATTTTTTGTTTTCTTCGGAAAATTCAACGCAGGTGTCCGTGGAAGATGAAATCCGAAATTATAGATCGACCGACACAAACCAAACGATGATTTCAGGAGGACACGATTATGAAGTACGATGCAAGGGCTTGCCACTATAACAGGGATACTGGGTGCGTGGAGCTACTGCTCCGGGGTGGGCGAAAAATTTCCATCGACTGCACCGGGGTCGAGGATATGTTGGATGTTACCATGGCACAGAGGTCAGAACTGGACTACCTCATCTACAATGACCCGCTGGCGTATGCAGACCTGATTCTCAATGGTGAGCCGGAGAAATACTTGAAAAACGTAACCGGGAGCCACAGGCTAGAAATCTGAATGAATGCTGGACAGTACCATTTTTTGAGCTGGTGTTGTCCAGCATTTTTTGGGCGTTGGCTGACCAATTTTAATGGAATCTTTATACTTCTACAATTTTCTTTACGGCTCTTTTATCTATTCCGTGCTAATCTTTATGCACACGGATAGGTAAAGGAGCTTTTATGATTCAATATCCTCGTTACAGGCAGCACCGTTTTTCTTCTTTTCAGGTCATTATTGCAGGTTTTGCGGCAGTCGATCTGGTGGGCGCATTGCTTCTGATGCTTCCGATTGCTACACAGCAGCGGTGCGTCACACCGTTCCATGAGGCACTGTTTACCTCCACCTCCGCCCTTTGTGTGACCGGTCTTGTAGTACAGGATACCGGCAGCTACTGGTCGGCTTTTGGGCAAAGTGTGATCCTTCTTCTGATCCAGATCGGAGGATTGGGCGTCATTACAGTGGGCGCTGCCTTTGCGCTGCTTTCTGGGCGAAAGATCTCCCTCAAGCAGCGCAGCACGATGCAGGAAGCTACTGCTGCCCCGCAGATGGGCGGCATCGTACGGCTGACAGGCTTTATTCTGCGGATCACCGCCCTGTTTGAATTGGTCGGTGCTGCACTGCTGCTACCAACATTTTGTGCCGATTATGGATCGCGAGGGATCTGGTATGCGTTGTTTCATTCCATTTCGGCGTTCTGCAATGCAGGTTTTGACCTGCTGGGAACAGAGGGGGCAAAATTTGTTTCGCTGACACAGTATGCAGACGATCCGCTGCTTACCACAGTGATCGCGGCACTGATCGTCTTTGGCGGTCTTGGCTTTCTGACATGGGAGGACATTTATACATATCGCCTTGATTTTCACCGTT
>OGHB01000556.1_pt1 | contig 21033 bp, 13 predicted proteins | sample 1571451 | NCBI WGS metagenome assembly OGHB01 (sample SAMEA2582071, study PRJEB24529) | metagenome | biome: Human gut stool | place: China | collected 2011
ACCATTACGTAGACGTAGTGCATATTCGTGCTTTTGTTCTGTTATTTTTTGCAAAGTAAACAAATAAAAATGAATATACATATAAAATCTATGTAAAATTGTAATCATTACAATTGAATGACAGAGCTGATGTGATTATAAGGAGAAAATCACATAAAGTAGATGTAGGAAAGGAGAGGAGGGGTTTAAAAAAATAAAGAAAGGAAGCCGGAAGCTTCCTTTCTTTATTAGAATTTGAAACGAAATCTTTTATTTCTTCATCTTAGGCATCATCTTACCCATTTTGCTGCTGGTTACCATTTTCATCATTTTACGAGTCTGGTCGAATTGTTTCAACAGGCGGTTTACTTCCTGAATCGTTGTACCGCTACCTTTCGCGATACGTGTGCGGCGTGAACCGTTCAGGATTTCCGGGTTGGAACGCTCTGCCGGAGTCATGGAGTAGATGATAGCTTCGATACTCTTGAAAGCATTGTCATCGATATCAATGTCTTTGATTGCTTTTCCTACTCCCGGAATCATGGAAGCAAGGTCTTTCAAATTACCCATTTTCTTGATTTGTGCAATCTGGCTGAGGAAGTCGTTGAAGTCGAATTGATTCTTGGCAATCTTCTTCTGTAAACGTTTAGCTTCTTCTTCGTCGTATTGTTCCTGCGCACGTTCTACCAACGAAACGATATCACCCATACCGAGGATACGGTCTGCCATACGGGCAGGGTGGAACTGGTCGATCGCGTCCAACTTTTCGCCTGTACCTACAAACTTAATCGGCTTGTTGACTACCGAACGGATAGAAAGCGCCGCACCACCACGGGTATCACCGTCGAGCTTGGTCAGTACCACACCGTTGAAGTCCAGACGTTCATTAAATTCTTTGGCCGTATTCACAGCGTCCTGTCCGGTCATGGAATCAACCACAAACAGAATTTCGTTCGGATTGATTGCTTCCTTGATAGCGGCAATCTCGTTCATCATCTGTTCGTCTACTGCCAGACGTCCGGCTGTATCGACGATTACGAGGTCGTATCCTTTGGCTTTAGCTTCCTGGATAGCGTGTTGCGCGATTTCTACCGGGTTCTTGCTTTCCAGTTCGCAGTACATCGGTACGTCAATTTGCTCTGCCAACACACGCAACTGTTCGATAGCTGCCGGACGGTAAACGTCACAAGCTACCAGTAATGGCTTGCGGTTCTTCTTGGTTTTCAGCATCCGGGCCAGCTTACCGGAGAAGGTAGTCTTACCGGAACCTTGCAAACCTGACATCAGGATTACTGCCGGGCGGGCATCAATATCAACTTCGACAGTCTCGCCACCCATTAACTGGGTCAGTTCGTCGTGCACGATTTTCACCATCAACTGGCTTGGTTTCACTGCTGTAAGTACGTTCTGTCCAAGAGCTTTTTCTTTCACGGTATCTGTGAAATTCTTTGCTACCTTGTAGTTTACATCGGCATCAAGAAGTGCCTTGCGTACATCTTTCAGCGTTTCCGCCACGTTAATTTCGGTGATTTTGCCTTCACCTTTCAGAATCTTGAATGACCGTTCTAGTCTTTCACTTAAATTATCGAACATAGTTATTTAATTACGAATTAATATTTTGAGCCTGCAAATGTACAAAAATCTCTTGTATTTATATCTTTTTATTCTGCCATTTTGCTTTTTTGAGATAAATATAACTTGTTATCAACAGCAAGCTATAATACACAATCTCAATCGTAAAGCAAATTTCGATCGGTGCTTTCAGCCACATTCCGATGAAAATGATGTATGATCCGTAGATGATAATTGTAATCGTTTCGAGCAACAGGGCTGCCTGTGTATTTCCTGTTCCGGAGATACCGTTAAACACCACGTTGGCTACGGATGCGATAAGCATGGCGCAACAAATTACATATACCGAGGGGACGGATTCCGTAATGAGCGCAGCTTCACTAGTGTAAATGGAGAGCAGGAATTGCGGAAACAGTGCCGATACCGCTACTAACCCCAGCATGATGAAAAAGGAGAAACGCGCAATTTTATTAATGAGCGGCATCACGTGCTGGATGCCTCCTGCACCAATAGCATTGCTGACAAGACTGTTGGTAGTCGTAGCCAGTGCGTTGACCGGAATCAGCAATACGACATAAATACTCCGGACGATATTGGCAATCGCCAGTTCCCGTTGTCCCAACCGTTCTACGGCTACGAAGAAAACGAACCAGGTAGCCATCGACAGGAAATATTGCAGCATGGTGAAGCAGGAGATACTAAGGATCCGCATCAGCAATGCAGGGTCGAATGTGCGCAGGCGGTTCATACCGTATTTCTTTAAATCGACCGTGGCATACGTATAGATGACGAAAAAGAGAATGGAGGAGGCTTCTGCCAATACGGAAGCAATAGCAGCCCCTTTGATACCCATTTCCGGCAAACCGAACTTTCCGAAAATTAATGCATAGTCCAGTACGACATTAGTTAATGCCATGACAATAGCATTGATGGTTAGCACTTTAGTGCGTGTAATGCCGATGTACAATGCCCGGAACATGACATTGATAAAAGAGAAAAAGAATCCGTAAATACGCCAGTCCAGAAACTCCATTGTTCCTTCGTAGATGGATTCTGAAGAAACTAGCAAACGCATGATGTTTCCACCGAATGCCTTGGTGAATCCAAATAGCAGCAGTGCCATCACGAACAGGAACATGACTCCCTGAATCATGACAGGGCCGACATCTGAATAGCGGCCTTCGCCATTGCGTCGCGCTATGACAATCTGCGAACCGGTACTGAATCCGAATGCGATGGTGAATACACATATATAAAATAACCCGCCCATAGCCGATGCTCCAAGAGCTACCTCACTCACGTGTCCGAGGAATGCTGTGTCGGTGACATTGATGACATTTTGTGCCAGCAAGCTTAGTAGTATCGGATAACTGACACTCCAAATCTGTTTGTTGGTGTACATAATTAAGTGTTTAAGTTTACACTTTGCAAAGATAGTGCTTTATTTCGATTCGGAAACGATGGGGTAGATGAAAACAATTTCCGGACCTCCGGGAGTTTTATCGTTGACGAGATAGTTTCCTCCGAAATGTTTTAGTAACAACAGGTTGATATCATGCCGGATGATGGTTTCCTGTGATACGAATGCATGGTCTGCCAAAGGTGAATTAGTGATCCGGAAACAAAGCATGTCTTCATTCTGGCTTAATGTGAACCGGATGATTCGTGCTTGCCGGTGTTCTTGTGGGTACACCAGTACGCTAATCAAGGCCTGTGTCAGTCGCATTATATCGGTATGAATTTGGGCGTCCGTTTCGCTGGAAAATTCAATCTGGATACCTGTTTCTTCGTTCCTCATCTGCGCCATGCTGCATGCTTCCTTGCATAGGGTAGTGGCATCATAGTCTTGCAACTGGAACTTCATCATCTGAGCTTCCAAACGGGATAAGTCGAGAACGTCATTGACAAGTCTCATTAACTTCTCCGAACTTTTGTGGATGATGTTTGAGTATTCTTGCCTTATTTCCTTGTCTATATTGGGTTCGCTGGCTATGAGTTGTGAGAAACCGACCACATTGTTGAGTGGGGTACGGATGTTATAGCTCATGTTGGACAGGAAGCGATTTTTTATTTCATTGGTCTTCCGCACGTTTTCTGTTGTTTTCCGGATTTCGTTTTCCGCGTATTTGAGTGCCTTCCGTACCATAAAGAGTCGTGCCATAAAGATAAAAAGCAGAATCAGGATAACAAATATAAAGATCAGATAGGTGAGCTGGATCCGGTTGTTTTCCCTTTTTTGATCCAGTTCTGTTTTTTCGATATTGTATTTGCTTTGTATCTGTGCCATCTGATTGTTTGAGAGTACAGTGGCTGTCGAGTCTTTGATGGCAAGTGCCTGCTCATACAGGGGGATGGCTTTTCCGCTTTGCCCTGCCTGTTTCCATATTCTGGCCTTTTCGAGTAGCTGTTCGGCATAGTCGCTTGTGAAGTCTTTCTTCAACATCGTCAGTGTCGTGTCGATATAATCCGATGCCTGTTGGTAGGCTCCAATTGCCTGGTAATATTTGGCAAATGTGTCGAAATAGAGTACTTTATACATGAAATAAGTATTCTCGTCCAGATATTCTTTAGATTTTACGAGATGTTCATAGGCTTGTTGCGGCTGATGGGTATTCAGGTAATAATAGCTGTAGAACAGTTCATTGAACAGGTATACATCGGCAAATCCCGCTTTTAAGGATGGGTTTGCACTGATGTGGTTATGAAGAGTGTTTTCCAGTTCCTGCAAATATTTGAGTAGTTTTTTATTATCCTTCTTTTCTTTGACAACGGATACTAACTGTGACAATACCGAGATACGGACCACCGGATTTTCTGTCGGAGTGAGTAGCTGGTAGGCAGCCTCCAGTACTTCTATTCCTTTATCCCAGCGCTGGCTGCCGATATATGCATTACTCAAGCATTGATAGGCAGCCATACTACCCCGGTTACTATTCATTTGGGAGGCTTGCTGTTGCATCTTTTGAGATTCGTTGATAGCAAGTTCGTATTGTTCGTTGAATGTGTACAGGTCTATCTGGAAACGTTTGGCATCAAAGAAGTAATTCCATAAATCTGATTTCCGGGCATGAGGCTCCATTATGGTGAGCCATTTGGCTACACTGTCTTGATTATTACGATTGTAATAGTATAAAATATGGTAGTAAGCAGCCAGACCGGCATATTTGTCATTTCCCAGTTGCAATGCTTCTTTCATTAATGCATCCGAATATTGGATACATTGCTGGTTGTTTTGTTCTATTCTGATGATTTGATTGAGAACATTCAGCCGTGTCGTATCGTACGGTAATGTTTCCAACACCTTTATCAGGCTGTCGGATTCCAAAACAATCTTGGTGCTGGCTTTTCCGGTGAGGGTGCAGCATAATAGAAGGATCAGGAGCAGGACTTGTTTCATTCGGCTTCCTCCTTTCCTTGTTGCTCATGGTAAATGGGGTGTGTGAACAGGAAACGGGCTCCTTCCTCATAATTGGAGTCAATCCATATTTTGCCGCCCAGCTGCTCGATAATGAGTTGGCAGATAGACAGACCGAGTCCTGTCCCTTGAGCATTTTCATTCAGTTTCTCAAAACGGTTGAATATTTTATTCTGATTCTCCGGAGAGATACCGCAACCGGTGTCGGTCACGGAAAACAGTGCTATGTCTTCTGTCTGTTTTTCCAGTTCCATGGTGATGGAACCTTGCGGAGTAAATTTGGTTGCATTGATGAGAAGGTTGATTAATAATTGTTGTAACCTTGCATTGTCTGTCGTCAATTCTAATGAATGGAGAGAGGTCGAAAAACGGACGTTAGCATTCGTTTGTTTTATTTTCTCAACCATGTCGATAACGTTTCTGCATATTGCCACTGCATCACATCGCTCATATTTGAATTTCATCTTGCCTACTTCGAGACTGGACAAGTCGATTACGTCGTTAATCAGCTTGAGTAACAGTTCTGAATTTTGCTGAATAATATCGCTACACTGTTTCCGGGTCTCGTTGTCGATGGATTCTTCCGTCAGGATGGAGGAGAAGCCGGACAACGCATTGAGCGGCGTGCGAATTTCATGGCTCATGTTGGAAAGGAAAAGGCTCTTTGTCCGGATGGAATTTTCTTCTTGCTTTTTCACTTTTTCCAGTTCCTGCTGTGATTGGCGCAGTTTTTTATTTCCTCGTCTGACCAAAAGGATGAAAAATACAATCAGTATGACTATGGATAGGATGGTGAACCAGCTCCAGTAGAGGATTGTCTTCTGTCTGTTTAAGTTGTCCAGTTCATTTTTATCTATTTGGTAGAGGGTGTGCAATTCATTGATTTGGCGAATATAATTCATTGCGTCCAAAGAGTCTTTGTACGTATTGAATATTTCATAAGCTTCACATGCTTCCTTGCTGTTTCCCATTAGTGTAAGTATGTGTGCACGATCTTTCAGTACTTGCAGGGATCTGTATGAGTTGGCTGCTTTGGTATGCGAAAGTAATTCGTCAAGTGTGGTTAGTGCCTGCGTGTATTCTTTGGATTCAGTGTAGTAGCGTGAATACAGGTATTTAATCATTAAATGAAAATATGGGTACTGGTGTTGCCGGCTGATTTGTTCGGTTTGTCGTATATAGTTTAATGCTTCCGGAAGATGATGCATCTGGATGCGATAGAATGCCTGACAATAAACAAGGTGGAAATCGTCTTGGGGATTCGTATCCTTGTTGATAACAGATTCGAGTTCCCGGATATTGTCTTCTATATCTGTCATTTGGTGATAGTTGAGCTTCGTCAGGATAAATTGGGACAAGATCGTTTTGATATATTGGTTGGCATGAGGGAGTTTCTGAATGATTTCTAATGCTTCCTTATACGATTTGATGGCAACTTGTGGTGTTGACGAACTTAAATAGGTATTTCCAATGGCGTGTAATGCGAGTGCTGTTCCCAAAGGATAGTCCATTTCTCTGGCTTTCTGGTACATCTGATTGGCCTGGTTGATGGCGAGACTGATGTTGCCTTCTGTGATTAAAGCTTGAACGGTCAGCAGATTTATCTGGAATAGGAGTGGGTATTGTTGTTCCTTTTGTAATTCCGGTTCTAAAAGTTTTTCCCAGGCAATGATGCTGTCGACAGGGGCGTCCGGACTAAATGGATGATTGTATTCAAGTAAAGGTTGTAATAAAGAAAGACGATCTGAATTTGTACGTGCAGCATATAAGGTGACCGATATTAATGCGGTTACGACTATTGCAATTATATGACGTCTGTGTTTTTTCACCTGATATAAGAATTGCTTGCTTGTAAGTTTATCTGCAAAAGAACTAAAAAGAGTGAAGATTACAAAGAAATCTTCACTCTTTTTTATAATTTATTTTCTTTTGAGTATCTCTCGTACCCCAGGGCCCTCGTGGTTGGGGTAGCCGGGAGTATGGTTTCTGCATCGTGGATCGGCATCTACTTTCAAACTCCGGTAATCGTCTTTGGTGCGGGCGATGTAATCATCAAGCATGGCACGGTGTTCGGCGAGGACTTTACTGTATTTAGGGTCTTTGGCGAGATTCTTGCGTTCTCCCGGATCCTTTTTCATATCATATAGCTCTTCTCCGTTACCTTCCAGATAGTGAGTGTACTTGTATCTCGGTCCGCGTACCATACGTCCGGGAGTAACGACATATTCATATTCGCTATGCCATTCGGAAACGACATAAGGGTGAGTTTTTTTCTGTTTCTCTCCTTTTAATATAGGTGCAAGGCTGATTCCCGGTTTTTCGGCCGGAACAGGAATTCCTGCCAAATCACAAAGGGTAGGCAGAAGATCCAGTGTAGGCTGTGTCAATACTTGGTCTATGGGCTTTTTCTGTTGTTTGATGCCGGGACCTGCAAAGATAAACGGTACGTTGGTCATTTCATCGTAGAAGCTGATGTGTTTGGTCACCATGCGGTGTGAAGCCATCCCATCACCATGGTCAGCCATGATAATAACGATTGTGTTTTTTCCGGCAGGAGTGGAGTAAAGTGCTTTCAATACGCTGTCTACTTGCTTGGAAACCATCTTGGTATAGTGTTGGAAAGCAGCAATGTAATGACGGTAATTCTCTTCATTCCAATGAGAGGCCTGGGTCATGCGGCGATGACTGCAGCAGATGTATTGTACAGGTTTAGGGATATTGCTCCAGTCTTCTACATTGAAATTGGCTGGTAGTTCCGGAAGGGTTCCGCTAATGGGGCGGTCGGTATGTACTCCTTCGTTCGCTCCTACAAATCCACAGATATTGTGAGGGTTCTGAAAATCTGCGATACAGATGAATGGTTCTTCCGGCGGATTACTTAGATAAGCAACAGCGTCTTCGCATGTTCCTACATCCAGGAAGCTGTCGTTATTGACCGGGAATTCCGGATCAGTGAATGGCTTGGCTACTGGTTCTTTATGCTTGAATCCTCTAAGTGAACCCATGTCATGCGTTTTTCCGAAGTGTACGGCTTCGTAACCGTTTTCAGAAAAAAGACTTCCTAATGTCGGTACATTTTCGGGAATACGTGGGTTGATAGGTTCGCTGGAGTTGGAACGTACATTGGTTTGATGAGGCATCATGCCACTCCATAAAGCAGCGCGTGAGGGTTGGCTGAGAGGGCAGCCTACATAAGCATTGGAGAAGATAACTCCTCGTGAAGCGACTTCGTCAATAGGGAGGGTGCAGCCTTGTGTTTGTCCGTAAGCTCCCACAACGCGTTGTGTCAGATGGTCGCACTGGATAATCAGGAAATTGGGCTTTTCTTGGGCCTGCGCTGTCACGCTGCACAGGGCTAATCCCATGAATGGATAAATAGTTTTCATTACTGGTTAGAATTAAGTAATATTTGATTTGGAAGCAAAAGTAGGAAAAAAGGAAACGTAAAAAAGGGCGAGGTAGTAGTTTTGGACGCAAATGAAAGTATTTTGTACAAAAATGAAAGGTGTGGCAAGCGGTTAGGGGTAACTATCGGTGATGGGAGTTGAATGATAAGTGATAAACGGCAGGTGATAAGTCATAAAATGGGTTACCGAAAAAGAAAACGGTGAATAAACTGCACTTGTTATGGCGCAGTTTGTTCACCGTTCATTTATAAGTTTGCTGTTGATTAGCTGTTCATGCTCATCAGGAATTCGTCGTTGTCTCTGGTTTTTTCCAGACGGTCTTTAACAAAGTCCATTGCTTCGATCGGATTCATGTCGGCAAGATATTTGCGTAATATCCACATGCGGTCAAGGGTTGTTTTATCAAGCAACAGGTCGTCGCGACGAGTGCTGGATGCGGTAATGTTGACTGCCGGGAAGATGCGTTTGTTGGACAGGTTGCGGTCGAGCTGCAACTCCATGTTACCTGTACCCTTGAATTCTTCGAAGATAACTTCGTCCATTTTAGAACCGGTATCGATCAATGCGGTAGCAATAATAGTCAGTGAACCACCGTTTTCAATATTACGGGCAGCACCGAAGAAGCGTTTAGGTTTATGAAGTGCATTTGCATCCACACCACCGGAAAGAACTTTACCGGATGCAGGAGATACTGTATTGTATGCACGAGCCAGACGAGTAATAGAATCAAGGAAGATAACTACGTCGTGACCACATTCTACCAGACGTTTTGCCTTTTCCAATACGATACCTGCAATTTTTACGTGGCGTTCTGCCGGTTCGTCGAAAGTAGAAGCAATTACTTCTGCATTAACGCTGCGCGCCATGTCTGTTACTTCTTCCGGGCGTTCGTCAATCAGCAGCATAATCATGTAAACTTCCGGGTGGTTGGCTGCGATAGCGTTTGCGATATCTTTCATTAAGATGGTCTTACCTGTCTTTGGCTGGGCAACGATCAATGCACGCTGGCCTTTACCGATAGGAGCGAAAAGATCGACGACACGGGCAGACATAGAGTCTGAATAACCGCCTTTGCAAAGTTTAAACTTTTCATCCGGGAAGAGAGGTGTCAGATGTTCGAAAGGAACACGGTCGCGAACGAAAGCTGCATCACGTCCGTTGATCTTCGAAACCTTTACCAATGGGAAATATTTTTCTCCTTCTTTGGGTGGACGGATAACTCCTTCTACTACATCACCGGTTTTCAGACCAAATAGTTTGATTTGAGATTGTGATACATAAATATCATCCGGAGAAGAAAGGTAGTTATAGTCGGAAGAACGGAGGAATCCGTATCCATCCTGCATAATTTCCAGAACACCTACTCCGTTGAGAATATCGTCGAATTCATAAGGCTTTTCGCGTTCAATAACCTTACGTTCCTGCTGCTGTTGTACCGGAAGATTTTCACCCGCATTGTTCTGCTGAGCGGCACGTGGCATCGGTGAGCGTTGTTGGTTTTGGTTCTGGTTCTGATTCTGATTTTGATTTGGGTTCTGAACCTGATTCTGGTTATTGTTGTTACGCTGGAAATTATTATTGGCGTTATTGCCATTATTTCCATTGTTGTTAGCATTGTTATTACCGTTGTTATTGTCGCGTGAGCGAACAATACGCGGACGTTGCTGCTGGGACTGCTGCTGTTGAGATTGTTGTTGCTGTTGAGGATGAGATGGCTGTTCCGGTGCTGTCTGTGCTGATTCTGTTTTAGTAGCTTCGAATTTTCCGAATAATTCGGTAGGAAGCTCTATTTTTTCAGAAGGCAGATCTTCGATTGGAATAAAATCATCGTCGTCAACGCTGGATAAGATATTGCTTTCCTCGTCGATAACGGGTGCAGCTTTCTTTTGTGGTTTATCTATTACCTTTTTCTCTACAACAGGTTTGTTAGGTTCAGTAGCCGGTTTATTTGTTTCTGCAACAGGCTTATTTGCTTCTGCAGCTGGTTTGTTTTTTGCTTTCTTCTCAGCTGTTTGCTGTTGTACCGGAGCTGGCTTTTCCGTAGCACCAGTAGCTTTCTCTGCAACAACAGGTTTAGGTTCCACTACTTTGGGTGCTGCCGGTTTTGCATTTTCTACTTCTTTTTTCTCTTCTGCATCAGAGCTCTTACGAGGACGGCCTACTTTACGCTTGGGAGTAGCAGTGTTTTCCGCTTTAGCTTCTACAACAACAGTTTCTTTTTCTTTGTTTGTACTTTCTTCTTTCTTGGAAGGTTGTGGTGCAGCTTTTACAGGAGCGGTCTCTTTTGTCTTGTTAACCTCTTCACTCTTTGTTGCGGAAACCACTTTGTCTTCTTTTTTGGTAGGAGCTACCCGTGAACGCTTTTTCTTTTGTTCTTCATTTTTGCGTTCTTCTTTTAGCTTATCTGCGGCAACTTTCTTTGTAGCTCCTACAATGGCCTGTTCATCGAGTATTTTATAAACAAGGTCTTCTTTTTTGTATGAGTCTGCTTTTTTTATGCCTAACTCTTTGGCAATAACTTGAAGTTCCGACAGATTTTTGTCGTTTAATTGGATAATGTTATACATATAGTATGGTAAGTTATTAATATTTCTTTTTTTGCTGAATTACGGACAGCATTACTACAGCTTATGGCTACAGATATGCAAGCATACGTTTTGTTTTTTATTCTGAATTAGGGATGTATATGTTGAATCGTAGAATGTTTCAACGGGGCAAAGATAATAATTTTTTTTGGTTTCATGAACAATCAAACATTTTTTTCCACGTAAAAGTGTATCTTTGCTACATAAAAGAAAATAGTATGACAGTAAATGAAGCTCATTTAATTTATTTTTCGCCTACACACACATCTAAACAAGTTGCGGAGGCGATTGTTCACGGGACGGGCATAAAAAATATTTTTCCTATCAATGTGACGCAGCAGATTGCGGATGAAATTGTGATTCCTACATCTTCTTTGGCTATTATTGTAGTGCCTGTGTATGGAGGACATGTCGCTCCTTTGGCAATGGAACGTTTGCAGTATATCCGTGGAGTGGATACTCCTACCGTTTTGGTAGTGGTTTACGGAAATCGCGCTTATGAAAAAGCTTTAATGGAATTGGATGCTTTTGCTATTCCTCATGGATTTAAAGTAATTGCCGGGGCAACTTTTATTGGAGAACATTCATATAGTACCGACAAATACCCGATTGCAGTGGGACGTCCTGATGAATCGGATTTAGCCTTTGCTGCGGAGTTTGGGAAGAAAATCATGGAAAAAATACAGACAGCTGATAGTATGGATACCCTTTATCCGGTGGATGTACGTACTATCAAACGTCCGAGTCAACCATTCTTTCCTTTGTTCCGTTTTTTGAGGAAAGTCATCAAGTTACGTAAAAGTGGTACACCGCTTCCCCGCGTTCCTTGGGTGGAAGATGAGGATTTGTGTACCCATTGCGGGTTATGTGTGGTCCGTTGTCCGGCAGGGGCTATAACGAAAGGGGATGAGCTACATACGGATGAGGCTAAATGTATCAAATGTTGCGCTTGTGTAAAAGCTTGCGTTAGGAAAGCAAGGGTGTATGAAACTCCTTTTGCAGCTTTGTTATCAGATTGTTTCAAGAAACAGAAGTTACCTCAGACTATTTTGTAAATCACGACGCGCTTAGTCGTTTCATCAATACGAAAGCGGTTGTCTGTTCGTTCGCCTATCAGCCATGCAATGCGTTCTCCACAGCAGAGTACCCATTGGCGTTCTTTTTGGCTGATAGAAAATTTGCGGTCGGTCAGATAATCGCTTATTTTTTTCTTTCCTTTCATTCCAAAAGGAATAAAAGTGTCTCCCGGCTGCCATTTCCGGTAATGAATTTCTCCATTCAGTTTGTCGGCATCAAAACAGGCAATTTCCTTTTCACGTGGAATGAGAAAATCCGGGGTGTATTCTTTTTCTTCTTTGATAATTTGAAAAGGAGGAAGAGTCTCATTTTCAGATTCAGCTGTTTCTATTAATAGGAATTCTCTGTCTTTTATCACTCTCCATTCTTTGCTACAGAATTGCTTGCCCGGTTGGCTATGAAGCGAATGGGTGATATCTTTGATTTGTGCGGAATTGAATCCTAGAGGATGCAGGACTTCGAATAAGATGGCTTCGGGTGCCGGTTCCTTTACTAAATCACTGATTCGGATACCTTCTGCTGTAATGATTTTCTTTTTAGTTTCCTCTATACATTTATTATATATAGTGGCTATATCATTCAGATAATTACTCGTATCTATCAGAGTGTTTTTGACTGACGGATTAATTTCCTGCATGAGGGGAAGGAGGTTGAGTCGGATTTTATTACGGGTATATTCGTCTTCCAGATTGGTGCTGTCTGTCACATAATCTTGTCCGATGTTTTGCAGGTAACGAATTATCTCTTCCCGGTTGATACAAAGCAGAGGGCGTACGATGGTTCCATTACGGGGGCGGATTCCTAACAGACCGGTAATTCCTGTTCCCCGAATCAGGTTAAGTAGTATAGTTTCTATGCTATCATCCTGGTGATGGGCCACAGCGACAACATCTGCCTGACATTCTTTTCTAATTTTCTCGAACCATTGGTAGCGGAGTTCCCGTGCGGCCATTTCAATCGAAATATGTTTTTCCGTTGCATATTGGGTCGTGTTGAAATCAATGGTATGTAAATGGATTTCCATTCTTTCGCAAAGTTGGCGGACAAATAACTCGTCCCGGTCTGACTCTTTGCCTCGCAGGTGGAAATTACAATGTGCGGCTTCGCAATGATAGCCTGCTGTATGCAGAATATATAGTAATGCCACCGAGTCGGCACCACCACTCAATGCGACCAGGATTTTATCATCCGGTGAGAATAAATGTTCCTTTTCTATATATTTTGTAACGCGTTGTTGTATCATACCTGCAAAGATACGAGTTTATCAATAAGTTTTTTTATTTTTTCTGAATCTTTTAGAGGATGAAAAAAGCTGCTATTTAAAAACATTCTAAATAATTTGCATGCTCCGAAGTTATGAATTATCTTTGCCAAAAATTTTGAGAGTTATGCGTTTGTCCGAATTAAAAACAGGAGAAAAAGGTGTTATTGTAAAGGTATTGGGGCACGGTGGTTTTCGTAAACGTATTGTGGAGATGGGCTTCATTAAAGGTAAAACGGTTGAAGTGCTGTTGAATGCTCCGCTAAAAGATCCCATAAAATATAAAGTTTTAGGTTATGAAATTTCTCTTCGTCGTCAGGAAGCTGAAATGATCGAAGTTATCAGCGAAGAGGAAGCAAAGAAACTGGCCGAGAAGACCGTTTATCATGAAGGATTGCCTGAAGACCTTTCAGTAAAAGAAGAAGATATGAAACGGTTGGCGTTAGGTAAACGCCGTACCATTAATGTTGCTTTGGTCGGAAACCCGAACAGTGGCAAGACTTCTTTATTTAATCTTGCATCCGGTGCTCATGAGCATGTTGGAAACTACAGCGGCGTAACCGTGGATGCCAAAGAAGGTTATTTTGATTTCGAAGGCTATCATTTCCGTATTGTCGATTTGCCGGGAACTTATTCTTTGTCTGCTTATACGCCGGAAGAAATCTATGTGCGTCGTCATATTATCGATGAAACTCCGGACGTGATTATTAATGTAGTCGATTCCTCTAATCTGGAGCGAAACTTATATCTGACTACTCAATTGATAGATATGAATGTCCGCATGGTGGTAGCTCTGAATATTTATGATGAGTTGGAAGCCAGTGGAAATACATTGGATTATCATCTGTTGAGTAAGTTGTTCGGGGTGCCGATGTTGCCTACTGTCAGTAAGAAAAATCGTGGATTGGATACCTTGTTTCATGTTGTTATCAATCTGTATGAAGGAGTAGACTTCTTTGATAAACAGGGAAATATGAATCCGGAAGTTCTTAAGGATTTGACCGAATGGCATGATTCTCTGGAAGATCGTAAGAACCACGAGGAAGAGCATTTGGAAGATTATGTACGTGAACATAAAAAGACGGGGCGTGTCTTCCGGCATATTCATATAAATCACGGTCCTGATATAGAAAAAGCGATTGAGGCTGTAAAAAGTGAAGTGTCCAAGAACGAGTTTATCCGGCATAAATATTCTACCCGTTTCCTATCCATTAAATTGTTGGAGAATGATCCTGACATTGAGCGCATTGTGCGGACATTACCAAATGCGGATGAGATATTCCATGTCCGTGATAAGATGTCGAAGCGTGTTCAGGACACAATGAATGAGGATTGTGAATCGGCTATTACGGATGCTAAATATGGATTTATCAGTGGTGCACTGAAGGAGACATTCACAGATAATCACTTGGAGCAGGCGCAGACAACAAAAGTGCTGGATTCGATCGTAACTCACCGTGTCTGGGGATTTCCTATTTTCTTCCTTTTTATGTATCTGATGTTTGAGGGTACGTTTGTCATTGGAGAATATCCGATGATGGGGATTGAATGGCTTGTCGAGCAGATTGGTGACTTGTTACGCAATAATATGGCGGAAGGTCCATTTAAAGATTTGCTGATTGATGGAATTATTGGTGGGGTAGGAGCGGTTATTGTCTTTTTGCCGAATATCTTGATTTTGTATTTCTGCATTTCTCTTATGGAAGATTCGGGTTATATGGCTCGTGCAGCTTTTATCATGGATAAAATCATGCATAAAATGGGATTGCACGGAAAATCATTCATTCCTTTGATTATGGGATTTGGATGCAATGTACCTGCTATTATAGCTTCCCGTACTATTGAGAACCGGAAGAGCCGTCTTATTACAATGTTGGTAAATCCTTTGATGTCTTGCAGTGCGCGTCTGCCAATTTATTTATTGTTGGTGGGTGCTTTCTTCCCGAACAATGCAAGTCTGGTGTTGTTAAGTATTTATGTGATTGGTATTGTACTGGCTGTGGTAATGGCCCGCTTGTTTAGCAAGTTTCTGGTGAAGGGTGATGATACTCCATTTGTGATGGAACTTCCACCTTACCGGATGCCGACAGCAAAATCGATCTTCCGTCACACATGGGAAAAGGGAGCGCAGTATTTGAAAAAGATGGGAGGCATTATTATGATTGCTTCTATTATAATCTGGTTCTTGGGGTATTATCCGAATCATGATGCTTATGAAACAGTTGCCGAGCAGCAGGAAAATTCTTATATCGGCCAGTTGGGACGTGGTATAGAGCCAGTTATAAAACCACTGGGATTTGATTGGAAACTAGGTATTGGCTTGCTTTCCGGTGTGGGAGCGAAAGAATTGGTAGTAAGTACATTAGGTGTCTTATATGCAGATGATCCGGATGCTGATTCAGTAAGTTTGGCAGAACGAATTCCGATTACTCCATTGGTTGCTTTCTGTTATATGTTGTTTGTATTGATTTACTTCCCGTGTATTGCGGCGATAGCGGCTATAAAACAGGAGTCGGGTAGTTGGAAATGGGCGCTTTTTGCTGCTTGTTACACAACGGGATTGGCTTGGCTTGTATCATTTGCTGTTTATCAGATTGGAGGATTGTTTGTATGAATAATTGGCAAGATTGGGTAGTCGGAGTACTGGTTGTACTCTGCATTGCCCGCGTCATATATGGAATATTTCGTTTTTTTCGTCGTACGCGAGAAAATCAGAATCCTTGTGACAGCTGTGTAAGTGGCTGTGAACTAAAGGATATGATGGACAAGAAACGTGGAGAGTGCGATGTAAAGAAAAAAAGTACAAAGAAAAAATGCTGCGGATAGTTGGTAGTTTCAAAATTTGTACTACCTTTGCAACCGCAAACGAGAAAAATGGTTCCTTGGATGAGTGGCTTAGTCAGCGGTCTGCAAAACCGTGTACGGCGGTTCGAATCCGCCAGGAACCTCAAGTAACACTTTGAATTCCTTGAAAGTCAAGTACTTTCAAGGAATTTCTTTTTGGGGGGACCATTCTGGGGACCAATTAGGTAGTATATTATGGATATACCGTTACTGCATGCGCTAATCCTTTTTATTTTAGGTTTTTCCCTACTGACAATTATGGAATTCACTTATTAATTCTGATTTTCCTGCGTTACTTTTGTTCTAAACCAAAAGAAAAACGCCATGAAAAAGATTTTATTTATCCTGTTTGTTGCCCAGTTTATTTTGGCTCCTTATATAATAAAGGGCTATGGTGCAAATCTTGTTGAAGATAATTATGAGTATTCGGGAGTTGACCAAGGGAGAGAGACTGTTGAAAAGGATATTTTAGGTAATATCATTATCCGTGATGATAATGGTAATAGAAAGACTATTGAAAAGGATATCTTAGGGAATATCATCATTCGTGATGATAAAGGCAATAGAAAGACTATTGAAAAGGATATTTTGGGGAACATCATTATCCGTGATGATAGAGGCAATAGAACGACTATCGAAGAGGATATTTTAGGAAATTTCATTGTTCGTGATGATAAAGGTAATAGGAAGACTATTGAAGAAGATATTCTAGGAAATACCATTATCCGGGACGATAAGGGTAATAGAAAAACTATAGAGAAAGATATTCTGGGAAATACTATTATTCGCGATGACAAAGGTAATAGAAAGACGATTACAAAAGATATCTTTGGGAATACTATTATCGAGGATGATAAGGGGAATAGAACAACTATTAAAAAAGATATTTTTGGAAACGAAATAATTGAATATGGTAACGGTCATGGGAAAATTATTAAAAAGGATATTTTTGGAAATACAGTCATTGAGGAGTATTAAAATGTACTTTTTAAAATGATAATATATGGGATGTCATTTGAGATAGGGGTTATTCACAATATCGTGGATAGCCCCTTATTGTATGTTATAACCTGGCAATAATATGTTCGCTATAAAATCATATTATAATCGTAAAAGTGTATATATTTGCATAGTGCGGAGATAAAATATTTATTTCTAAGTTATTCAAGGATAAAGAAATGGAACACAAACAATTACTAACTGTATTTAATTCACTTCCTGTTGGAATAGGTTTCTTCACAGCCGATGGCACTCTGGTAAGATGCAATGAAAGCTTCTGCCGAATTTTTGGCGCTGACTCGCAAACGCTTCTTGGTAATAAACTCAACATAAATGAAAATTCTGTGGTTCCTGACGTGGTGAAGGAAGCAGTTCGTCGTTGTGTTCCGGTACAGATGAGTTTTTTGTATGATTTCGATAAACAGAGAACCGATAAACGCTTTTTCTCTACGCGTACCCGGACCTGCTATTTGAAATGTAATGGTAATCCTCTTTATGATAATGATGGCAAGTTTGTTAATTACATTTTTATCTTTGAAGATATTACAGAAACGGTGAAAAGTGAAGAGGTACTCCGTCAAAGTCGCCGGAAAACGGAGCTTGCTATGAAGGCAGCCAACATCATGTTTTGGGAATTTGATGCAGTGCCCAAATTATTTTATAGTGATAATGAACCGCTGAATGGATACGATCAGTCTAAGCCAGTTAGTATGGCACTATATCTGGAGACTTTGCATCCGGATGACCGTAGTCAGGTTACTGAAGTAATGGAAAGAATGAGCAATGGGGAAGATTTTTCTTTTTCTTTTGATAGCAGGGTTATGTTACCGGATAGCTCAACCTGGCAATTTTGTACGATAAGCGGTGCTCCTTATGAATTTGATTCTAATAAGAAGGTATTGAAATATGTTGGTACCCGAAAGAATAATACGGAGGTGCAGAAAAAGGAGCAGTTCTTCTATAATATATTAAATAATCTTCCGTTATCTGTTCATATCAAAGATGTAGAGAATGATTTCCGCTATGTTTTTTGCAATGAAGAGAGTAAGCTCATGTTTGGTACCAGCGAAGATAAAACTACTTATGATGTGCTGAGTGAAGAAGAAGTAGAGCGTATTCAGAAGACTGATTATACAATACTGGGAACCCTTATTTCGGCATGGAACGTATTATACTGAAGGATGGATGCAGCTATGATACTATTGTTCGCAAAAGTATAATTGAAGATGATGGCAAACGCTTTCTGTTAAATACCCGCTGGGATCAGAGTTTACAAAATGAACTGAAGCGTCGTGCACAGCTGTTAACTGTCACTATGGAAGCGATGAATGCCTTCACCTGGTTTTTTGAGCCGGCTAAGAACAGGGTGAGTTTCGGTGAAGGTTTTGATAAAAATGGGAAGAAGGCATCAGAAATTAATTCGGTCGAGAAATATCTGACTCTCGTACATCCTGATGACCGACAAAAGTTTGCTGAAACTTTGCAAAAGGCGGTAGAACTAGGAAGCGGTGTATGGGATGTGGAATATCGCATTGACTTTAAAGGAGATGGCATGTATCAATGGTGGGAAACGCGTGGCCTTGTTGAAACCACAACTTTGAACGATGCTCCTTATAAGTATTTGTTCGGTATGACGCAAAATATCGATTCCTATAAGCAGACTGAATTGACCTTACTAAAGAATAAAGAAATACAGGACGCTTTGGTACGACAGAATGAACTGGTTCTTAACAATACGAATTCAGGGTTGGCCTACATCACGAAGGAATATATGGTTCAATGGGAAAATATTTCGTTATGTTCAAAAAGTCTTTCTTTTGAAGCCTACAAAAAAGGTGAACTTTGCTATAAAAGTACATATAATCGTACTTCTCCCTGTGAAAATTGTGTGATGCAACGTGCTTTTGTTTCATTACAGACGGAACAGATGAAGTTTTCGTTGGACAGTGCGCATACCGTTGAAGTGTTTGCCACTCCCGTAGTTCTTGAAGATGGATCTGTGGATGGTGTTGTAATTCGCGTGGATGATGTAACGGAGCGTGAAAAAATGATTAAGGAATTGCAGGAAGCCAAACATCAGGCAGAGCAGTCTGATAAATTGAAATCTGCGTTCCTGGCGAATATGAGTCATGAAATCCGTACTCCCTTGAATGCTATTGTAGGTTTTTCGGAGTTGATGGCTTATGCCGGAGAAGAAGAAAAGGCGGACTATATCCAGATTATTAATAGTAATAATGAGTTATTGCTAAAACTGATAAATGATATACTTGATTTATCCAAGCTGGAAGCCGGTTCGGTAGAACTGAAATACGAACCGTTCGACTTATCCGAACATTTTGAAAACATGTTTACTTCCATGAAGCAGCGCCTGAAGAATCCGGATATCGTGTTAACTGAAATCAATCCTTATCACTGTTGTCGGGTAACTCTGGACCGTAATCGCGTGGCACAAATTATAACGAATTATGTCACTAATGCTATCAAATATACTTCAAAAGGTTCTATTAAAATGGGATATGCATGTAAGGATGGAGGCGTCTATTTTTATGTGAAAGATACCGGTATTGGTATAGCTGATGATAAAAAAGGAAAAGTATTCCAGCGTTTTGAGAAACTTGATGAGTTTGCCCAAGGTACCGGACTTGGACTTTCTATTTGCAAGGCAATTGCAGAAGCTATGGGAGGTAAAGTCGGCTTTGAATCGGTACACAATGAAGGATCGCTGTTTTGGGCATTTTTACCTTGTGAAGTCGATACACTTTCTATGGTAGAAGAGAAGAAAGAAGAGAATATCTCCGGAGGAGAGTTTGGTGCGAATGACGAAGTGATGGAGAAGAGTGCCGGTCGGAAAACAATTCTCATAGCTGAAGATATACAAAGTAATTATCAGCTGGTGTCTACTATCCTGAAGGATCATTATGATTTACTGCATGCGGAGAATGGGCAAAAGGCAGTGGAAATAGCGCGTAGCCAACATGTCGATTTGTTGTTGATGGATATGAAAATGCCAGTACTGGATGGATTGAAGGCTACAGCTGAAATACGTAAGTTTAATGCTAGCTTACCTATCGTCGCACTTACCGCCCATGCTTTCGATTCTGACCGGATTGCTGCAATAAAGGTCGGCTGTAATGAATATCTGGTTAAGCCGCTTGAAAAAATGAAATTAATGGTGGCATTAAAGAAATATTTATAATCTTTGCATTGTGAATATCTGGAATTAGTTGAATATATCGATGAATCGCATTAAAGGTATACTTTATGCGGCGGTATCCTCCTCCACTTTTGGGCTGGCTCCGTTTTTTTCTATAACTCTGTTGTTAGCTGGTTTTTCGGCTTTCGAGGTGCTTTCTTATCGTTGGGGAGTGGCTGCTATTGTATTGACACTGTTTGGATGGTGTTCGGGATGTAATTTCCGGCTGGCAAAGAAAGATTTGTTAGTCGTTTTTTTATTAAGTTTGTTGCGGGCAACCACCTCATTCAGTTTGCTCATTGCCTATCAGAATATAGCCACGGGGGTAGCATCGACTATTCATTTTATGTATCCGTTGGCTGTATCATTGGCAATGATGTTTTTCTTTCATGAAAAGAAATCTCTTTTGGTGATGCTTGCTGTTTTAATGTCTTTGTTTGGTGCTGCTTTACTGTCATCGGGAGAGTTGGAGGCGAAAAGTTGTGATACAATAGTAGGATTGGTGGCGGCTTGTATTTCTGTCTTTTCTTACGGAGGATACATCATTGGGGTTCGAACAACACGAGCCGCTCAAATCAATTCCACTGTACTGACATGTTATGTTATGGGGATGGGAGCTGTTTTCTATCTGATAGGAGCTATGGCAACTTCCGGGCTTCATCTGGTGACAGACGGTTATATATGGCTGATTATTTTAGGAC
>OGHB01000584.1_pt1 | contig 20288 bp, 10 predicted proteins | sample 1571451 | NCBI WGS metagenome assembly OGHB01 (sample SAMEA2582071, study PRJEB24529) | metagenome | biome: Human gut stool | place: China | collected 2011
CGGAACGGACGATGGTATTCTGAAAAGTGCTTTACCCTTTGTCCGGCAAATAGAATTGAACCACAAAGAGAATAACTTCTCCATCAGTTTTTCTTCGAACAATTACGTTAATAATACTGACAGAAAAATATATGAATACAAGTTGGAAGGATTCAGCAAAGAGTGGAGCAAAACCAACGGTAATACTGTGGTATTCACCAATATCCCCCCCGGAAAGTACAAACTGGTAATACGTGAACAACAACAGAGTCTACTCGACGAAATACATGCTATCGAACTCCCCATCCTTATTCATCATCCCTGGTGGAACACCTGGTGGATGTGGATTCTTTATCTCTGCACAATCACTGTCATTGGCTGGAATATTTTCAGTGAAGCACGTTCCAAGATGCAACTCCGCGCCTCACTGGCACAAGAAAAACTGGAAAAAGAGAAGAATGAAGAACTGATACAAGCCAAGTTGCAGTTCTTTGCCAATATCTCTCACGAGTTTCGTACACCGCTAACACTCATTATCGCACAAATTGAAGCACTGTTACAAGTCAATAGCCTCTCTCCTTTTCTGCGCAGTCGCCTGACAAAAATCTACAGAAACACATTCCAGTTCAAAGAGCTGATCTCAGAGCTACTGGATTTCCGGAAGATGGAACGTGGGAAACTGCATCTAAACGTTTGCCAAATGGACCTCATCCCCTACTTGAGACAAATTCATCAAGATTTCATAGACCAAGCGAACTTACAGAATATACAGTTCATATTCCATACAGAAACAGAAAACTTGTTGTGCTGGTTCGATGGACGACAATTGAGGAAAGTCCTCACCAATCTACTTTCCAATGCCTTTAAACATACGCCCGAAAAAGGAAAAATAGAATTGTCAATCACTGATAAAGGAGATTCTATTTATATTAAGGTGATAGACTCCGGCAAAGGTATTCCCCCAAAGGCCCTACCGTTCATCTTCGACCGCTTCTACCAGGCGGACGAAAACTTTTCTTCACCCGGTAGTGGTATCGGCCTGGCTCTTTCAAAGGGTATTGTAGAACTACACCACGGTCAAATCGAAGTGCAAAGTGCAATAGATTATGGAAGTATCTTCACAGTAATACTACCCAAAGAAAATCTCTTTAAAGATGACAACGATGTCACCTTCATAGAGGCAACAAAAGCGGAATCTGCAACAATACTCGCACCATTCACAGAAACGACAGAAACAGAAGAATGTGCAGAAACACCGGAACCTATTTCCATTGGAAGGACGGACAAGGACTGCGTACTCATTGTAGAGGATAACGAAGAACTGCTCCAACTGCTCACCGATCTACTCTCGCCACTCTACCGGATAGTTATTGCGATGAACGGCAAGGACGGACTACAAAAAGCAATGGAAGAACGTCCCGACCTTATACTAAGCGATGTCATGATGCCGGAAATGGACGGTATTGAGATGTGTTCCAAGATAAAAACCGACTTCGACCTCTGCCACACCCCCGTAGTACTGCTCACAGCCCTCACTTCGAACGACAAAAAGTTGGAAGGACTGCAATGCGGTGCCGACGAATACATTGGGAAACCTTTCAACAACAAAATGCTGCAAGCTCGCATTGCCAATATACTGCGTAACCGAAAACTGCTAAAACAGAAATTCAGCCAGAAAATGACAACTAGTGAATCTCCTGCTGAAATTGAGATACAAGCACTAGCGCTTAACCCTATTGATGCCAAGTTTCTGGAACAGTTAGAGGAAACGGTCAAAGCCCATCTCTCAGACTCAGAATTCGACGTCGGTGCCCTAGCCAAGGAAATGGCTTTAAGCCGTAGCGCATTCTACAATAAACTGAAAGCCTTGAGCTGTATGTCTCCTAACGAGTTCATTATGAATGCCCGCCTGAAATACGCAGCAGAACTGTTGAGAAATCATCCCGAGCTACAAATCACGGAAATAGCCTATCAGGCAGGATTCAGTTCTCTACGTTACTTCCGGCATTGCTTCAAAGCCTGTTTCAATCAGTCACCACAAGAGTACAGAGGAAAGTGAAAAATCCCGTTCTGCTATTGTTGCTGAACGGGATTCACTCTTTGATACCCTGAGCCTATTGATTACATGTTTTTTAAATTTTATTTTATTCTTCGGTTGCTGCCCATTCTTTGGCGCCTTGTTCTTTCAATTTGCTAGTGAAAGCCTTCGCTTTTTCCATCGCTGCTTCCTCGTCAGCAGGAGCAGCATAAGCGTGTCTGTAGCCTTTCACCTTATTCCATTCACCACGGGTAAAGTCAGGAAATGCAACAGAGGCGCAACCATTGTCCATAGAGAGTTCACCCAATTCTGCCAAGCAGCACCATTCAGCCAAATCATAAACGTCCATATCCAACGGAAGACCATTCTGCAAGCAGTAAACCAAACGGCTGTCCATGATGAAATCCATACCACCATGGCCGCCTACCTCTTTCGCCATCTCACCATACTTTTTCAGGATAGGATGTTGATACTTCTCTACTAAAGCTACCATCTCCTCTCTCGGCATGAAGCCATGTGAATTCAAGTCGTCCACCTTAGGCTGAACGCCGGAAGCCTTCAACTGCTCTGCATCAAGGGCGTACCCTTGAGTAGGATATTTATTGGCAAAACCCTTAGTACCCGTCAGTTGATAAAGGCGGTTGTAGGGTTGCGGAGTCATCACGTTATGCTGGATTTCGATGACCTTACCATTAGCGGTACGAATCAAAGTAGTAGTGTGGTCACCATTACGGAAACTATTACAAACAGAATCGGCATTTTCTTTCACCAAGTCCTTACCTACGACCGATTTGGTGTCCATTGCTACTAAAGTCTCCATACGGTCACCACGATGAATATTGAGGGCCTGCGCCACCGGACCAAGACCATGAGTAGCATATACATCGCCACGATGACGCATATTATAATCCAAACGCCAGCCCAATTTGTCATCCTCACCTTTCTTCCAATAATGCTTCCAGAAAGGAGCAAGATTATGAATATAGGCACCCTGCGCGCGAATTACCTCACCAAACACTCCATGTTGTGCCATATTTAAGGTATTCATCTCAAACCAGTCATAACAACAGTTCTCCAAAATCATGCAGTGCTTACGGTTCTTCTCACTAAGATCAACCAGTTCCCAGCATTCTTTCAGGTTCATAGCCGAAGGAACTTCAATCGCTACGTTTTTGCCATTCTCCAATGCGCATTTCGCCACAGGAAAATGATGCAACCAGTCGGTTGCAATATAAACCAGATCAATATCATCGCGTTTACACAATTCTTCGTAACCTTTATCACCCGAGTAAACAGCCGCTTTTGGTAAAGAAGCTTCTTTCAGATACTTTTGACACTTCTCAGCACGCTCCTTTTCATAGTCGCACAGTGCTACAATCTGTGTGCCAGGAATGTAAGTGAAACGTGACACAGCACCCGGCCCACGCATACCTAACCCTACAAATCCCACACGAACTACTTCCATCTTAGGAAGAGCCAGCCCGATGACACTCTCTTGTCCGGCAGGTCGTTCGGGAGTTTTCACTACAATTGTTCCTTTATTCCACTCCCATTCCGTACCCTTGTCGTTGACTTGTACAGTAGATTTCTGCATTGTACATGAACCAAACAAGAGGCATATGCCCAATGCTAAAAAATTTGTTATTTTCATACGTAATTATTAATTAAATTATTCTTAGTAGGCTATCTCATATTTCTTTTACTGCTCATACGCACCACAACCTTTCCTTTACCACCTTCCAATCCACATTCTGCCTCCAACATATTGTAACCTTCAATGGGATATTCACCCTTATAGGTATTCTTTGCCGGATAAGTTTTAAAGGTAGCTCCTGCCGGAGCGATGATTTCCATATAAAAATGTTTGCCTTCATGCGTCAAGTGTACCCGGTTCTCTTTTACTTCCACTTGTGCCTTGGTGGAAGCTATCCATGAGACTATAGACTGCGGGCTGAGTAAGTCCACTTCATCCGTTATCTCTATTGTGTAATCATTTAACAATTTGAACGTGCGGAATACAGAAGAAGCCTGATCTTTGTATAGAGTAGTCATATCCAGCTTTACAGAAGGCTGCTTCGCATCTGTATGCTCTTCGCAAACAAATGCCTCGCCATTGGCATACTGAATCTTATGGTCGATACTCAACGTATTATGGGAAAAATTGTTATTACGGAAATACTTCCAACGTTGTCCGTCAGGACGTCCGTCCCAAAATCCCGGTAGGGCATAATCATCAGCTCCCAGATCCTCTGTCCAACAAACCCCATTGCTTTCAACAATGAATGTACCTCCATCCAAATGTTGATGCGCTTGACGAGGTTCTCCACCCTTGGCTATCAAAAATAGAGAACCTTTCTTATTTCTATTCCCATTGAAAACTATTATATCATTAATTGTGTTGTGGTATATTTCTAAGGCAGGTATTTTCTCCACTTTTTTAGGTGAAGCATTGTCAAACCAAGGAAGTGACAGAAAGAAAAGCTGATGTAGAAGTAAATTATCCTGCATGGTCAATTTTAACTTTTCCCGATACCATTCAGCCACTTCAGGTTGGTTATACATACGGCTGAATAAGAAAAATGCCGGAGAATTTTGAGCATCAGCCCCCGCATTACCGAAATTAAAAAGACGACCGGACGGAGTAAGTGTCCGTTTTTGATAAAGCGCCGTGCGCTCCAAGCCGGGTAGTTGTGCTATACCCCCCTTTCCATTGTCATTATCAGCCACTGCCTTTAGGTAGAGAGTTAAATAACTGGTAGTATATCCCCAATAAGCAGGACCCTCATAGCATACGCCATCCGGAGCAAAATGTTTCAGGCAGTTGGGCATATACTTGGCAGCATTATCAAGAATGACAGCGGCCTCTTTCGGATAATCTTCTGCAATACCCAAAGCAGCCAGCACCATACCAGTGTTACATACCACGTTCCAATTGGTTTCTCGTTTCGCCCAACTTCCCAAGCTACCCTTTTCGTATTCACGCAATACACGAACAATGGCACGTTCGTACAAACATTTCTTTACCAAGTCTTTAGTCGAAGTAGGCAGCGCATCATACAACCAGTCATAAGCAATAGCTACGGCAGTTGCCATTTCCGCAGTATCCAAATAGTGAGGTGGATCCCAGTCGGGATAGTTACACACCCACAATAAAGCCTCGTTGGCGGCATCCAAGTATTTCCGCTCACCGTAGAGACGGTAAGCTAATGCAAGCGTACCCAAGCGGTTCACATAGGATCGGGATGTCCACAATATATTACCATATTTATCCTTTAGATAAGGTTTCTGCGGAGTAATCGCCAATGTATCCGCTTTCGCTTTCAAGAACTCTGCCAACTCACCGGCAAGCTGATTGTTTTGTATCAACTGCTTCACAGCAGCTTCTTCTGCACCAGTGAACAGCAAGCGAGGGTGATTGGAAAGAAAGCGTTGCTGACCATACATATTGCAAACAAAAAGCAACATGAATACAACAACAGTGCATCTGCCCATATTTGCAATCGAATTAAAAAATAGATTTCTCATATTGAAAGAATTAAATACAACTCCCGTGAATTGTTTTTTATATCATGTAAAAACTAATCTGTCAATTTTGTCACATCCATACTCGGTTTCGGATAGTTTTTAGAAGCAATGTAGTGCTTTGTTTCCTCAATCATCTTGGGAGTGACCTCAAAATCATAGTTACCATAATCGCCTACATGAAATTTTCCGGTCTGAAAGAACCCCCACGCATCGAAGAAGTCCGTAAGATCTGTTTTCAGGAAATCACAGCAAAGCTTAATATACTCATACATATTATGAATAGATGCATTACCCGCCCCTTTATGAGGTTGGTTACGTAAATGCTCCATCAGGTCGGCATAGAAATCCTTATAACCAATCTTATCGGCATAGATTTGAATTTGCCAGAAGGGTATCAATTTATGGAAAGGATCCTTCACACACATAATAAACTGCTTTTCTGGCGCATTAAGTACTTTACTAAAAGCAGCCTCATAAATATGGCGCTTACTCAAACGACTGGAATCACCCAAACTCATAGTGCCATACATGGAGAAAAGATTATTGCTCACTTCTGTCATTCCTCCCCAAGTAAGCCAGGGACGCATCTGCATCACGTGTCCTATCTCATGATGAATGCCCCAGTTAGTTGTCACTTCCGGACCTATCGCTGCCTTCATAGTGCCATCTGTACCCTCAAAAGCTACACCGTCACCATCACGAAACATAAAATAGTTAAAGTTAACACGGGCCAAAATACGTTTCTTAGGAATACGATTATATTTTGTAGCACCCGAGAAATCATATTGTACCTGCATTATCTTATCATAATTTTCTGCCAGTTCCTTGCCTTTGCCATAAGCCAACTTTTTTAATTGCTCCACAGGGTATGCTAGTTGAATATATTTCCCCTTCACATCCATAACAGGGCTGACCGCATTATCTAATAGACGGTTCCAGTCTTCGTTACTCTGTACAGTAGCGTCAAAGTACCCATTTACCTTCCCAGTTACAAAGTGAATGGTAACTGCTGGTGCAGTGTCGGGGTCATCCGCGAAATAGTCTACATACACATTGCCGGCTTTCTTCACATTGATTACGTTCGCACCTTCGTGTAACAGTATCTCTTGTTTTTTCACTCCCCATCCTTCGGGGTCTTTTGTCGGTTGATAGCCTAGAGTCGGTTGACGCATCCAGTCTGGAATGAGCAGTCCTACGGTGCGTCCGTGAAGGTCACCCACCAATACTACATTTTCTCCAGCTTCCAAATAGACCCCGGTAATATTTTCGTAACGACTGTATCCGTTGGTGAGTTTGAGTTGTTGCTCCAGTACCTTATTTGAGGGTATAGGCTTATAACTCTGTAACAAGTAGGCCGAGTTATAATCACCTCTCAGCATTTTCTCGGCCAATTGCTTCATTAGCTGGGATTCCATGCCTTTCAAATGTTTGTCTTTAAAGTTCTTAGACAGAGATGATGCTGTCCAATCAGTAAAGTTAGTAAGGTCCTTGTTTACTTGATAGGTGGAGTAAGAGGGTGTTTGCGCGTAGAGTACCCCCGCCAAACTACAAAAGGCAGCCACTGTCCACTTGCGAAGTTGTTTCATATTTATAACGTAATAAAGATTAATTTATATGCAAAGATAAATAAAAGACCGCCTATTCTAACAGGTTGTGCTAAAATAAGCAGCCTTCATTTCAAGTAGCAACTCTATTTTATTTAATAGAAGCGGCTATACGACTGCCGTCATATTGTACGGCCATCAACTTATATCCATTTTCCCAAGCAGTATTCATCTTATAGGATTTCTTAGTACCTTCAAATACGCAAATAAGTTTATTGTCGGCATTGAGCACTTCGAAAGCTACTACATTTTGCCAGTTATTAACGGTAATAGTAGAAGTGGTGATTCCTTCATCGTTGGTTTCTTCTTGATGTGAAGCTATACCGGCTATAACATTCTTCTTATCCTTGAAGATATCTACGGTGTTATCTACAATATATTCTACAGCATCTGTACATTTAGGTAATCCCAAGGCAACGATACGATTTCTTACATTGGCTATCTCTGTTTCAGTGATGGTGAATTGTTTGTTGGTATAATCACCAATCATCATATCGATGGGTGATAAGAATCCCCACTTCTCAAAGAAACCAGTCAAGTCCATACCAGCCGATACGCAACTGTTATAAACAAATTCGAGTTGGCACAAACCATCGGTTGTCGGATTAGCTGTGGTACGTACTTTCTCATAGATGTCTGCATAGAAACCTCCGTGATCGGTCCGTTTCATCGGAGTGTTTCCTTTCACTTCGCCAAAGTAGAGTTCCAATTGCCAGAACGGAACTAATTTGTTGAATACATCGCTTTCGGCATTATGTGCCTTTTGACCTGCCATAATGCTATTGAAAGCCGACACATAACGATCCTGAACAGTCAAACGTGACGGCTCGTTGTAGACCTTAGTTTGTACATAAATGGCAGTAATGTTGTTTGTTACCTCTGTCATGCCATGCCATTTCAATCCCGGACGAGTTTGATGAATATGTCCCAATTCGTGTGCAGGTCCCCAACAATTGGCCGCCATTTGGGTCTCATCAGCCAGATAATTCAAACTACTTTCAATGTAGGCTGTATGATAATCGGTAGCATACATAAATGAGCCACTATTATAATGGACATGGAAATAACTACGATTATGAAACATACGATCATACTTTTCCAATCCCAAGAACTCTTGCTGACGATAAATCATATCATCATAAAGGTTAATCAGGTTATCTACATCCTTAGTATAATTCAAGAAACTGCGCGTAGTAAACGTAAGATGCACATATTTACCTATCACATCAAAGTGAGTATCTACACTATTATTGAGTAACTCTTTCCAACGTCCTTTCAGTTTTGGATTTTGACTATCGTAATATCCATTTACCTTACCCGATGCAAAATGCAGAGTGATTTCAGGGGCATTTTCATAATCATCTTTGTGATACATCACATACACAAGTCCTTTCTCTTTAATGCTAATAGTATTAACACCGTTTACAATGGTATATTCCGTTCCTCCAAATCCATCTTGTCCTGGTTTGTCGAGATTCTGTACACGGATATTCACTTTATCCAATCCATTCAAATCGGCCATTACTACCAAGTTCTCTCCGGCAGGAACAAAGATTCCTGTTGGATTATCAAGTAAACTATATTTAGCTGTTTTATTAACAGCAGCATCGATATCAGGATGCGGATAAGCCTTATAGTTGGCAATACGGAACTCACGTTGGTACTCATTATTATACATAAACCAAGCCAAAGTCTTGTAAAATGAACTCTTACAATTCAAAATATCCTCTTCGGTGACGGTAGGCTTCAAGTCAGTGCAAGCGATATCAGTAAACAGTTCATCATATTTGAAAGCATTGGGATCTTTTTGGAAGAACTGCATTTCTTGACACCGCAATGGTTTGCTCATATTATAGCAAGTACTGATAGTAAATTTTACCTTTGTCACATTGCTTTGGGAAGCATTGAAGTCTGCACGTGTAGAGTTGGCGTTATCAAATGTCCCTTCGTATACTTTCACATATTCTGCACTACGTGTTTTATTAACATCGGTCAACACTTCAATCTTCACATCTTTAAAACGATTAGCAGAATAGGTACAATGATAAATGATGTAGTCCAAATCTACCGGTTCATCAAAAGTATATTCAATATACTGAGGATATACCAATCCTATTGGAGCTTTCCAATTCGCTTGCCATTCGGTAGTCAAATCATTATCGAAAGTTGCATCATAATTTCCACCAGGCACACCACCATCACCTTCCGCACTGTTGGGAAACAGTTGAATATCGTTGCCCTCTTCAGGTGCAACAGGTTCGTAAACATCCAGTCCTTTTTGCACCACATTAATAACGGTTGGCTCCAAGTCGGACATTTCATCACTATCGGCAAACACAATTTCACCCATACGTTTTGCTCCCTTGTTACTCTCTATTTTAAAGAGGTATTGTTTGGTAACAGTTTCCTGCGGAGCACGGGTATCAGGTTGAGTCTCTTTTATTATCCAATCGGGGAGGGTAATAATATAGTCTACATTCGAAGTTACTTCCACCAATACTTTATCTCCGGCAGCATCGATATTCATGTTCTGAGGAGATACCAAAATAGCTTGTTGGTAACCTAACTGCGCTACACGTACAGTATCTGTTTGAGAAAATGCCTTTACATAGAATTCACCTCTACGCACATATTTGTCTTCACTCAAAATAACACTTACAATCAAATTGTCATCTTCATTACGAGTCACACTACACCAGCCTTGTAGTTCTTTGCTCAATTCTACAGTCCATTCTTCGTTACAACGAACCTCCAGTATCCGTTCTCCACTGTTTTGGTCAAAGTTCACATTGTAGCTGTCTAAGAGCAAAAACGGAGTGAGCGGTATATCAAAATTATAATCGTCACAGCCAGTTAATATAGTCATCCCAAAGAACACCATTATAACCCAACCAGCTATTTTTTTTAATAAATTACTCTTCATAGTATATTTTCTTTCTGTATTAGATACTTTATTTGCCTTCCCCCTCATCCCTAATAGACATGAGAGAGAAAGCTTTTTCTTTAATTATAGTAAGGGTTTTGCACAATATGCGGGCATTTGTTAATTTCCTGATAAGGAATTGGCATTAGATATTGTCCCTTATGGAAATTTCGCGGTAATGGAAGATCCATCGGAGTAAAATCTTCCACCTTAGTAGCATTAGTATTCAGTCCGCGATCGGGCATTCCACAATGTTGCTCTGCTATTTTCCAACGACGAATATCGAAGAATTTATGACCTTCTAAATATAACTCGTTCATACGTTCTGCACGTACAATCTCTCGCATCCCCTCTTGAGTGTTTTGGTAACCAGGATTAGTAGAATACTTATCCCAAGCCTCATCTACACTAGGAATACCGGCACGTTCGCGTACTTTATCCAAATATACTTTAGCTTCGGATAAACGATCCAACTCAACTAAAGCTTCAGCATAGTTTAAATAAAGCTCTGCAATGGATATTCTATTACATTCCATTCAGCGGACGGTACAACACCCTTTTTATTTCCAAATCCAGAAATAGAATACTCCTGATCGGTACGATTACCACGACCATGAGGATCATCTCTCAACAAATGGATTCTGATAGCACGCTTAGCCGGATCAGCACTAATTTCTTCATTGTTATATTTACCAAATTCAAAATATCCATTATGATAGGTAGTCCACGCATAAAATCGGGGCTCACGATCGGTGCAAAGACGCATTACCTTATCACTACTAGGAGTAAAATTAGCATATTTCACAAGATCCTCATAATTGTTTCCATCACAATTTTCCGGAGCACTAATATATTCATAACGTTCGTCATAGTCGAACGTTTTATCCTTATTTATTGGAAGCCCGTTTTTAGTGTAAAATGCTTCAATGGTTTGCAAAGTAGGACAGTTAGTCATACTGATACCAGCAAACTTACCACCGAGCGTCTGACGAGGCGGACAGCGACGCTGTATTCCATAATAGTCATCATTACGTGTGTCAGCCCAAATAATTTCCGGATTATTCCCTGTCTGATTGTCGATATTGGTATATCTCAATCTTCGTTGTGCTTTATTGGGAAGTCCCGGTTTAGCATCACTTGGTTCACCGGCATCCGCATCGTGATAGAGATGGAATTTAGCTTTTTCCACTTCATCAATTGCATACTTTGTTTGGGTAGCACTTATTTCCCATTTTGCTTGACTTTTCTCTTGAGCTATTAACTGACGTCCATCTAACGGACTACGGAAATCGGCATACATTTCTGTGTTTCCATTATAGAGCGGTGAAGCGGCATAGAGGTAAACTCTGGATTTCAATGCTAATGCTGCAAGACGTGTGGCACGACCATAATCTTTTCCACTCCATGTAGTAGGTAGTCCGCCTTCAGACATTGCTTCATCCAATTTTTCGTTAATAAAGGCCACTACTTCGTCTATACTACTACGTTCGGGAAAACCACTAATGGGTGTTTCTAAATCTATAACACTGCGAATAATCATGGTCGGACCATACGAACGCATAGACAAGAAATGATAATAAGCTATCAAAAAATTAGACTCTGCCAAATATTGTTTTTTCATTTCGTCTGTTACATATTCGTTGGACACTTGTTTCAAGCTTTCTTGGAACATGTAGCATTGATGAATACCATTCCAAATAGTAGACCATGTATTACTAGTAAATCCCAAACTGACAGGACTATAATAACCGTATTTGAAAGTGGTAAACAATTCTTTGGTAACAGCTGTGAGTTCTTCCGCAAGCCAATAACTGTTACCGAAAGTTCTGTTAGCTGGTAAATAGCCATAACAAGAATAGAGATATCCTCTTACCGCACCTTCCGTCTTCCAAGTATCCGATTCTTGTGCACGTTCATCGGGGACAATGTCTAGATAATCGCAAGAACTAAGTTGCCCTATCATTCCCAATACGATTAAAAATTTTGCTATCTTTTTCATATAGAATTCTTATTTATTATTAAAGGTTACTTGAATACCAAAATTGATGATACGTTGAGTGGGGTACTTCATACCACTACCGCTCCCCATTTCAGGATCCCAATAATCGAAAGGGGAAAATGTCAACAGATTCTGTCCGCTTAAGTAGAAGCGCCAGCCTTTGAAAGTATAACCCACTTCGGCATTTTTCAGTTTCAAAAACGAACCATTACGTAACCAATAGGTTGAGTTTTGTGTATTATTGCCATTGTTTTCCAATGTCAAACGCGGATATTTGGCATCAATATTTTGGTTTTCAGTAGTCCAGTGGTCATCGGCTATGTATTTAAACAAGCCGCGGATACGTGCCTCACCAAAAGGATGGATACCACTCATCAAAATTGAAGTCTTAGCTACTCCTTGAAAGAAGAAAGAGAAATCCCATTTCTTGAATTTGATAGAAGGACCAAAACCATATACTATTTCCGGGTCTTGCGGATTGCCCACATAACGTCGGTCATTGCCATCAATCACATTATCATATTCACCACGGTAGTTAGGAAGATTATGATACCAAATATCCCCAGGTTGTGGAGTGTATCCCAAAGCTTTTTGATCGGGGTTATTATGGATGGTCTTTTCATCGGGGAATAATCCGTTGTCAATATAGAGCAAATATTGCCCTAATGAATGCCCTACCGATGACAAGTTAGGATATTCTTGGAAAGGAGGCTCATCTCGTTCCAAAATGGTATTGTGCGCATAGGTGAATGTTCCCTTGAAAGAGAGAAAAAGATCTTTGTTATAATCTATCGCCAAATCCATACCTATATTTTTCATCTTACCTAAGTTAGCATATACCGTTGCTCCGCTCAAACCCAAGAAATCGGGGATTGTACTACCTCGACTCAAGAAGATGTCTCTACGAGTCTCTTTGAATGCTTCGACTGTCAGATTAAAACTATTATAAAGTTGAAGATCAATACCTACATTTATCTTTTCTCCTATTTCCCATCCCAAATTTGGATTAAAGAAACGAGACCATTTAGGTCCCTTGTAAGTTACCCTGTTTCCACCGACACCTGTAGTGTATCCAGGACTACCACCCAAATCAATATCTTCAAGATAAGTAAATCGTCCGGCTCCGGTATTATCATTACCTACCAATCCCCACGATCCACGCAGTTTTAAGTTGGAAATCACAGGACGAATATTATCCCAAAATTTCTCATTTGATATGTTATATCCTACAGCGATAGATGGGAAGAAACCATAGCGGTTACCTGATGCAAAGTTTTCCGAACCATTGTAACCAAAGTTAGCTTCAGCCATATAGCGACCATCGTAAGCATACGACACACGTCCGGCAATACCCTGTTTGCGCTCAGGCAGTGAGGAAAAAAGGTCAGTCACATTATTTGTATTGTACTGCTGACGATTAAACAAAAACATGGCATTCACATCGTGTACACCGCCAAAGGTATGTTTATAGTCTAAAGTAGCTTGCAGATAGAGTTTACGGTTACCGCTATGCGAGCCCGAGGTTTTAATAGCAGTACCACGTTCATTGCCCGTTCTACGAAGAGTATATTCACCGGTTTCGTCATTTTGAGAAGCGACCTCAAAAGCATTATAGTCACTCACACGAGTGGCATTACTGCTTGAATTGTTTTTGTAAGAGAATAATCCATTGAATGTCAATCCTTTTATAAACATACCCAAATCCTGCTGCAACTTAAAATTGGCAGTAATAATACTGGTATGGTTTGTTTTGTATCCGGTCACGTAGTCAGCTACAGGATTCATATATCCACCGGTAGCAAATGGGCCCCCACTTTTATCCCCCCACATAATATCTTCGGTATCATATCCATAACCAGCAGGAAAAGAAACAGGATAGTCTACAGGATTGTGTTCCATAGTAGATGCAAATAAAGAACTTGTACTAGCATTCGGTCCTTTCCAATCTTTAATAGAGGCATTCAAACCCAATGACAGTTTAGTAGTAGGAGTCGCTTGTACATTCAAGTTATTAATAAAATCGTAGTTGGTTACATTGATGTTATTATTATAGCTGAAACCATATTTCTCGCTCAACGAGTTCAAGTTACCATCGCTGTGTTTCACACCCACACTCATAAAGTAGTCCATTTTTTTGTTACCTCCACGAATATTGAAGTTGGCACGCTGGGCAAAAGCATTTTTTTTGAACATCTCATCATACCAATCTACATTAGGATAAAGATAGGGATTGAGTCCGGCACGTGTTCCTTCTATCTTTTCCCTACTATAGGGAGTAGCAGCCGAAGTGGGGCGAGCGGCTCCTTCATTATAAGCTTCCATATAGGTTACACCATCAGCCATTTCAGGAACTTTGGTTAGCGAGGTCAAGGCTCCCTCTAAGCGAAAGTTAATAATAGGCTTGTCAAGATCTTTACCACTTTTGGTAGTAATAATCATTACACCATTGGCGCCGCGTGTACCATATAGCGCAGTAGCAGTAGCATCTTTCAAGATAGAGAAACTCTCGATAGCTTCAGCATCGAGTGAATTCAATTCAGTACTGCTGATTTCCACACCATCCAAAATAATAAGTGCACCAGTTGCGCCACTAAAGGTAGATTTACCGCGAATCCAGAAACTGGCCCCATCGGCACCCGGTTCACCACTACGTTGTACAGCAATGACACCCGAAAGACGTCCGGCAAATGAAGTAGACAAACTAGAAGAAGGTACCTTTAATTCAGCAGGTCTCACCTGTGTCACAGCACCAACCAAACTTTCTTTCTTTTGTCCTACGCCAAAAGCAGTCACAACCACTTCATCCAATGATTCAGTAGCTTCACTCAACTCAACTGTATAAGTCTTCAAATGACTTATACTGATTTCTTTGCTCTCATACCCCAAATAAGAAATGATAAGCACATCTCCTTTTGATGCTTTCAAAATAAATTCACCATCAAGATTAGTAGTAGTACCAACAGTAGTTCCCTTTACTTTGACAGCTGCACCAATAACTGGTTCACTCGTTTTTCCATCCAAAACAACACCTCGGATTTCGCCCGTTTTTTGTTGTGCTCCCATAGAATTAACTAAAATCACCTCATTTCCATTTACTCCATTTGCGAATGAAGAATTCGAAATGAAACAAAGACCTAAAGTCAACAAAGGAAGCGCACTAAGAATTATGCCACTTTTCTTTTTCATAATAATAAAGAGTTTTTTGTTTTCATAATAAAAGTTTTATTTTAGATAAAGGGTTAATTATTTACCGGCACAAAAGTGAATAATTCCATTCAAATAAAGAGGATATTTCATCTATTTCAGGTACTGAATTTGTCTTCTCCATGAAAAAAATCTATTTTAACACAACAGAGAGAGGATTAACGATTTCTTTCCTAAAAAAGCTTCTTACCGGACAAAACGTTAAAAACAAAAGTGAAAACACAAACTCCCCTTCGAATGGACGGAATATCCCCCTACCTATTTTATATAGGAATAACTTTGCAGCATAAAAACATCTAACATATAATATCTAATAACATGATTAAATTTATAAAGAAGAATCCGGCAATCCCCCAAAGATGGATTGTACTTACTGCATTGGCATATTCACTAACTGCCGCACAAGCTCAAACGCCCCAAGCAGAAAAAGCATTTATCAAAGAGAATATGGAATTCGCCACCAAACAATATAGTTTGATGATGCAAACCCCTGCACAAGGAAAAAATGGAAAAGCTATCATGCCACACAGTATGCGCAAAGACGGTACTCCCAGCAAAGGAAGTATTTACCTTTGGACAGCAGGCTTTTTCCCTGGTACATTATGGTATCTATCAAACTACACAGGTGACAAAGCTTTGCAAGACTCTGCCTTAGTTTATACACATCAAATGGAACCCGCAAAGACCTTCACAGACAATCATGATATTGGATTCATGATGTATTGCAGCTATGGTAATGCCAATCGCTTCGCACCAAAAGACGAATATGAGGACATATTAGTAGAATCGGCACGTTCACTCTGTACACGTTTCCGCCCTCAAGCAAAAGTCATTCAATCATGGAATGGATTTCGCAGTTGGCACGGTGACAAAGTATATGATTTTCCTGTTATCATCGACAATATGATGAATCTAGAACTATTATTCCATGCCTCCAAAGTGACGGGTGATGAAAGTTTTCGTAAAGTGGCTATTTCACATGCAGAACAAGTAATGCACCATCAAGTACGTAAGGACTACAGTTGCTTCCACATCATATATTATGATAAAAAAACAGGCAAGCCCATCAAAGGAGAGACTTCTCAGGGATATTCCGATAATTCAGCCTGGTCACGTGGACAAGCTTGGGGAATCTATGGATTTACCATGTGTTACCGTGAGACGAAAGACAAACGCTTCTTGAAAACTGCAGAAAAGATGGCAGACTTCTACCTTGATCATCCCAACCTTCCTTCCGACAAGGTTGCCTGGTGGGACTTTAACGCCTTTCAAGAAGGTTACACACCCGGTATCCGTTCCAACGCCTGTAAAATGGTAAATAACTACCGCGACGCTTCCGCCGCAGCCTGCGTAGCTTCGGCATTACTGGAACTGAGTACTTATAGCAAAGGTAGCAAAAGCAAGAAATATCTGGAAAGTGCCAAACAGATTCTACATGCACTAGGTAGTACCAACTACCGTGCCGAGCTAGGTAAGAATGCAAACTTTATACTGATGCATAGTGTAGGTGCCGTACCTCACAATTCAGAAATAGATGTGCCGCTAACGTATGCCGACTACTATTTCATCGAAGCTTTACATCGTTATAACCGAATGCTGGACGGAAAAAGTCCACTATAAATAAAAGGAAAAAACATGAAAAGAAAGAATTATCTAATCTGTTTACTAACGGCTATAATACTACTGCCAATAGGAGTACAAGCCAAAGACAAGAAAAAAGGAAAGAAGAATATTCCCATGACGGAAATTCAAACCACTGGCACCCAAGATCGCGCCATATGGGTAAAGCTACTTTGGAAAATATCATATCCTGTCATCCATAACCTCGCAGAAGGAACACTACACCAGAATATGCCCATTGAGACCCGTAGCGGTGAAACGGCAGGCTACAAAGACATGACACATCTGGAAGCTGTAGGCCGCACACTCGCCGGGGTTGCCCCTTGGCTAGCACTCCCCGATGATGATACAGAAGAAGGTAAACTACGCAAGCAGATGCGTGAAGAAGTACTGAAAGGATTAAAAAATGCAGTAGATCCTGCATCACCCGACTTACTGAACTTCACCAAACACGCTCAACCTATCGTAGATGCCGCCTATCTGGTACATGCCTTCCTCCGTGCCCCCAAAGCTTTATGGGAACCATTGGATGAAGTTACAAAAGAACGCTATATTAAATCCTTCCAATCCTTACGTGATCGTACTGGTGCTTACAACAACTGGTTACTCTTCACCGGACTAACAGAATCATTTCTGTTGGGAAAAGGTGTACAATACGACCAGTTCCGTATTCGTGTAAGTAAAAACAAGGTAAAAGAATGGTATGTAGGCGATGGCTGGTATAGTGATGGTCCATCATTCAGTATGGATAATTATAACGCCTACGTGATGCATTCTATGATGGTAGCTATGCTGGAAAATCTTTTACCTAAACGTTGGGCAAGTCAGAAGGAGCTAGACGAAGCTATGAACCGCATGATACGCCACTCTGAATTTTGTGAACGTATGATAGCTCCCGATGGCACATATCCCGCTTTCGGACGTTCGGTTACTTATCGTACCGCTGCATTCCAATCGTTAGCAGACGTAGCTCTACGCAAAAAATTGCCCTCACACGTTTCTCCCGCCCAAGTACGTTGCGCCCTGACTGCCGTACACCGAAATATGTATGAGGGAAATCAGAACTTCGATAAGGATGGTTGGTTAGTGCTCGGCTTCAACGGTCATCAGCCAGAATGTGCTGATGGTTATACCTCCACTGGCAGCCTTTATATGGCAACCTTAAGTTTTCTACCTCTCGGTCTTCCCGCTGATGATCCGTTTTGGACAGATGCATACGCAGATTGGACTAGCAAAAAAGCTTGGAAAGGAGGACATCTACACAAAGATTACAAAGTGGAATACTAAAACAGGGTTATCAAATGGTCCAGAAACCAACCTTTATAACTTAGCAAGGCATGAAAATTTGTATATAAACAATAAAAATGTTGTGATTAAATAACCAATTACCATCCTCCTGTATTATCCTCTAGTATAACGGTATAGAGTTAATACAAGGGGATGGATCCAAATGGTTTAATCCGTATACCACTATCTTTTACTGCATAGCAATCTCACAATACTACCTGTAAATCAGCGTTGACAAATATTCCTCAGCAAACATCTCATTGGCGACTTCCAACAAAGTCTCTGCAGTCAAAGCCTCTATACGTTTAAAGACAAGCTCGGATGATTCATACTTATGGTAATGCAGGAAAGTTTTCGCCATGCCCAACGCATTATTCTCAAAATTATCGGAGGCCACCCCGATTTGTCCGATCAACTGCTTCTTGGCTGCCGCCAACTGAGAAGAAGTCATTTTCACATCCCGCATTCGTTTCAGTTCCTTATAGGTCAATTTCAAACAAGTATCCATATCTTCAATATCCGTCCCGAAGTAGATGCAGAAAGCACCTGTATCGGTATAAGAAGTCAGATTGGATTCGACATTATAAACCAATCCCCTGCGTTCACGAAGAGAAACATTCAGTTTGCTGTTCATTCCAGGACCGCCGAGGATATTATTCAGCAGATAGAGTGCGGTACGTTTGTCGTCGTATGCATTATATCCACGGCTACCAATCATTACATGTGCCTGATGTGTGTCTTTAGTTACCGTTAAATGTTCAGGAATATAAAGAGGCGGAGGCGTACGGCGGTTCTCAATTTCCACAGCAGGAATATCCGACATATATTTTTCTGCCAGACGGATAATTTTCTTGAAATCATATTGTCCTTGAACGAAAAACACCATATTCCCCGGCTGATAGAACCGACGGGTAAAGGACAGGACATCCTCCGTGCGAAAACTCCTCAGAAGTTCCGGTTTCCCCAGAATGTTTCTTCCCAGCGGATGATTACGGAATATCATATCTTCAAAATCATCGAAGATCAATTCGGAAGGATTGTCTTCATAGGATTGGATTTCGTCAATAATCACTTCTGTTTCCTTTTCAATCTCATGTTGCGGAAAAGTAGAATGGAATACAATATCCCCCAGTAGCTCAAGCGCACGTTCCAGATGTTCTGTCAGGAAGGCGGAATAGACAACCGTTTCTTCTTTATTCGTATAAGCATTGAGGTCACCGCCTACATTCTCCATTCGGTTGAGAATATGCCAAGCTTTCCGTTTCACCGTTCCCTTAAAAATAAGATGTTCTACAAAATGAGCCATTCCCTGTTCATTTGCCGCTTCATCACGGGTGCCGGCATCAATCGCAAAACCACAATAAGCTACTTTTGAAAGCGTCGGTTCATGGATAATACGCAGGCCATTAGGTAATGTATATTCGTTATAGAAAATTGCAGATATTTGTGGACTATAACAGTTACAACGTATATGGAAAAGATAGGAATTTTCTGTTCTGCCTCTGAAAACATTGACAAAATGTACTTCGAAAGTGCTCGCCGAATAGGCGAATGGATAGGACAGACAGGCAAAACGTTGATTTACGGAGGAGCTAACCTCGGACTTATGGAATGCGTAGCACGTACCGTAAAAGAAAACGGGGGTAAGGTCATTGGAGTAGTCCCGACCAAACTGGAAGAAAATGGTAGAGTAAGCTCTCTACTGGACGAGGTGATTCATACCCGCAACCTGAGCGACCGCAAAGATATAATGACGGAAAAGTCGGATGTATTGGTGGCACTGCCTGGAGGCGTAGGCACACTCGACGAAGTTTTCCACGTTATAGCTGCCGCTTCTATTGGCTACCACCACAAGAAAGTTATCTTCTATAACGAATATGGTTTCTACAACGAGCTGCTGAAAGCACTCAAAACCTTGGAAGAAAAAGGCTTTGCCCGCCAACCTTTCTCAACCTATTACGAAATAGCAAACACTCCGGATGAACTAAAAGAAAAAATAAACTGATCATATGATAGACTCCATTAAACAACTTTTGCAACAGGAAGCACAGGCTGTGCTCAATATCCCTGTAACAGACGCTTATGAGAAAGCAGTACAACTTATTGTTG
>OGHB01000591.1_pt1 | contig 19971 bp, 9 predicted proteins | sample 1571451 | NCBI WGS metagenome assembly OGHB01 (sample SAMEA2582071, study PRJEB24529) | metagenome | biome: Human gut stool | place: China | collected 2011
GCTCTATCCAGCTGAGCTACGGAACCAGCCTTAATTGCGGTGCAAAGGTACGCTTTTTTACGAATATTGCAAATTTTTGTATCACCTTTTTTCGTTACCTATGTATAAAAGGCTCATTTGCTACATAAAAAGTAATGATTAGTTACCTTTACAAATAAGATACACGGTATTTATATACAGATGTATTAAAACATTTTGCAAATTATCAATGTTACTAATTATAAAAAGTAAAAATATGGAGGAATATTCAAGTAGGAAAAGTAGCATTGACCCGAAAATGAATGAAAGAGTAATAACAACTAAATTTTAAAGAGATGGAATGGGAAAATCAGTTGATACAAGAATTGCAATGGTCAAATAAAATCAGCAATAAGGCGAGTAAGGAATTGGTAGCCCAGGAGATTGCCGGACTGGCCAAAGACGGTGATGTCATAGGAGCAGGCTCCGGCTCTACCGTTTATCTCACTTTGTTTGCATTAGCTCAACGAGTTAAACAAGAATCTTTGCATATAGAAATCATTCCGGCATCTGCCGAAATTTCGATGACATGTATACAGCTTGGCCTGCCGCAAACTACTCTGTGGAATAAGCGTCCGGATTGGACATTCGACGGTGCAGACGAAGTGGATCCGCATAATAACCTCATCAAAGGACGTGGTGGAGCCATGTTTAAGGAGAAACTTCTCATTAAAAGCAGTGGTAAGACTTACATCATTGTCGATGAGAGCAAGCTTGTCAGCAAACTGGGGAGCAAATACCCCATACCGGTGGAAGTGTTTCCACATGCTCTCTCCCATGTGGAAAACGAGATACGCTTATTGGGAGCTTCAAAAATCAGCCTACGTCTTGCAGAAGGAAAAGACGGTCCGGTATTTACCGAAAACGGTAATTTCATTCTTGACATTCATCTCAGCAACATTGTTCCTGATTTGGAACAGAAACTGAAAGCCATTACCGGGGTTATCGAAAGCGGGCTGTTCATCGGTTATGACATTACAGTCCTAATGGCAAACCGCTGATGTACCAAAGTACAAATAAGGTGGTCCATGCCAATAGAATGACTAAAGAATATCTCCAAGTATACTTCAGCAGTGAACCATAAGTGGATTGCCTATCATATTGCTGCATATAGGTCAAGACAAGTGGCATGTAGAACATAAAAGGTGTTATGGCATTTGTTGCACTGTCACCTATACGAAACGCACATTGGGTCATATCCGGCGAAATGCCCATACTTGCCAATACCGGAACAAAAATGAAAGACATAAAAGCCCATTTAGCTGTGGCAGATACCATAAAGAGATTGACCAGCGCCGTAAAAAGAATGAAGAGAATCAATATCCATAAACTACTCAAAGAGGCGGAGGACAGCAGATTAGCGCCTAAAATGGCAATGCACTTGTCCAAGTGGGAATATTCAAAACAAGCAAACATCTGTGAGGCAAAGAAAGCTATCACAAAATAAACGCCCAGTCTGCACATCCAGTTCACCACAGGCCTTTCCCATACGGACAAGAGTCGTTCCTTGCGGAATCTCTGGTAAAAGAATGGGTTGCTTGCTTGAATCATCCATTTTCCCATTTACTGCATAGACTGTCGGCAAATTAGTTGAACTATCCTTTCCGCACACACAAAGTTCAAGGTCAGGAACATTGCTGTCACTTTCTGAATATGCAGTCCCATCCGGTTTAGTAATAGCACTTACACCTACCACACGGATAGTGTCATCCAATGTGAACATATTCAGATCACTCACTGGCAAAGAAACACTTGCACCACCCGTCATTGCTTCCAATTTTTTATTAGTACTACACTTTATTTCGCGTGTACCCACACTATAGTACTTCACCTCAAAAGAATTAGTACTACTTGATTTCGCATAACGACTAATTTGATCAATAGGTGTCGCCATCGGACGAATTTTCACAATGCGCTTATCTACATCGCTTAAGTAAAAATTCGGGTCTCCATTTTCACGACCACCGGTTTCTGTGGCAATACCATCTGTTCCACCCGTACCGTCTGCACCGGCTGTCATTTTACCTGCATCTGGCAGGTTTGATGCGTCAGCCATCATGACACCGCTTGATGCACTCGTCACAAACGCTAATATCATTAGCGTAATGCGACAAAAGAAATTCATTACTTTCTTCATTGCTTGAAATTTTAATTGTTAATAAATGAATTGTGTATCTTTATTTGTTTATTGACCTACGTTTTTCGCCTCCACGTTCCCAAATATTTTGTGCACCATCATATCGACTTATTGCACCAAGATCTGGCATTTGTCGTGAGCCTGCATTACCACCTCCATTCTTTCCTGCAAGATTAGCAGTACCGTCACTCTTGCTCCCTTTGCGTAGTTTTTCCTCAATCTTACTATTACGTCCTTTCACTTCTCCCTCATGACTGGCTGTTTCTACATCGCTATCATGTTTGATAGCCTTGATAGCCATTTGAATACTATCACGAGTGAATTTACCAAGAAGTCCGTCCTTCATAATTCCAATCAGAAACTCCATTGCTTGATCTATTTCATCATCAGAAATACCTTCCTCCTGCTGCATTTGTTCAAGAGTAGAAAGAGTCGCATTAATGTTCTGCTGATACTGTTCTTCAAACTCCTTCTCTTTGGTTATTCGTTCCGCATACTCTTTGTTGGCAGCAGCAAGAGCTTCTTGCTTCTCTGGGTCTTCAAGTGCAGCCTTAAAATCATCACCAAATTTGCGTATCATACCGATGATTGGGTCCTCCCCTTTACGCCAATCAGTGAGAAATGCTGCACTACGTGGATTACTCGCAAAAAGATCGGAAAGTGCTTTTTCCCGTTCTTTATAGCCAGACAATTCTTTGTCCAAACCGTCGTATTCGTCGTTAATTTGAGCGAATAATGCCTCGTCGTCAGCAAACTCTTTATCGGGATACTTTGCTTTCAATCGATCTGTGTATCGCTCGCGATTGCTCTTAACTTCCATATTATTAGGTATAATGTGAGAAAAATAAATTTTAGTCTTTATCTACAAAGCAAAAATAGCGAGGGAAAGAAGGATTCCACGTTTATCTTTTTACGCTCCAATCTATAACTTTGGAACATAGATAAATAGAAAAATGAAGCATAAAGGCGCTATAATGGAATACTCAAAGGAACGTATGGACGATTTAATGAGAGCATACGATGAATACATTTCATCATGCGACTATATCCGTATGTCCGAGGTATACAAAATAATAGTCAATATGCCCTCTCGCCGCTTTTGGGTTAGTGACATACGTGCTGCATTGATTATTTCTGCAATGATGAGAGGTAAAACAGATTTGAGCACAATGTGCCCATTGAAAAAAGAGATGTATGAAGAAATTTATAATCGGGTATTTAAGCTTCAAGAAGAATGTCCTGAATTAACTATTTCCGAACTGTGCGCCAAAGTTATTGCACAACCTGCTCCTAAATTCTACCTTACGCCAGGCAGTGCAAAAGTAATGGTATGTAAAGCAAGAAAACAATGGATACAAGAAAAATGGAAAAGATTACGGCTCTTGTAATTTCTACTATTGTTGTAGGTTTGTCATTTTTCAAAGTATGGGATTGGCAAACTGTAGGCATTTACGCAGGAAGTGATATTGCCGGACGTGTATTGTACCCATTTTTTCACGCAAACATTCTGCACGCTTCCCTTAATTCATGGTGTTTGCTTTCAATGGTTTTTATTTATGACATTGGAATATGGCGGTTAGTACTAGCTTACATAATTGCTGTTACGATTCCAGTTGACACTATTGAGTGTTTTATTGGTGAAATGACATCACCAACAGTAGGATTATCGGGAATAGTATTTGTTTTATTTGGCTCAATCTCGTTTGAAGTATTACGCAAACAATATTACCAGTTGTGGATGATATTCTATCTTACTGCAGGTTTCTTATTTCCACACACCAATGCAATATTACACCTATGGTGTTATATGTTAGGTTTCCTTGTGGCTCTGCTTAACAAGCCGATAATAAAAAAGTCACATGATTAAAGGTAATATAAACATAAAAGCCATTACCAATATACTAATAGAGAATGAACGCCGTAATTCAATTATTTATGCAAAATTTAATCCTATTACCGGCGAAGGTTCTGTAGGGGAACGTGTCAAATGTACCATTAGTGATTTTCCTATACGCAATCAATGGCTACCAAAGCGTGTAATGAAAATACCGCTTGTACGTCAACTTGTGGAAGCAGGTTCTATTGCCAAATTCCTTACGGATTACATGGGAGTAGAAGACAATCCGGATGATCGGCTGAAAGTTATAGAGCAATTTGTACGCATACGTAGCCGCGAGGACTTTCCATTTTGGACAGCTACATTCGTTTATATCAAGAATAAAGGTGGTGGAGAAGATGTATTGTTCCGTCTTACAAGACCGCAACGTCGCTTTGTGGAATGGCTCGAAAAATTACGTATTGCAGGAAAGCCAATACGTATTATTCTACTAAAGGCGCGACAATGGGGCGGCTCTACCACTTCACAGCTTTATATGGCATGGTTGCAACTCCTTCACAAAATAGGACTGAATTCACTCATAATAGCACATCAAGGTGCAGGTTCCGATGAAATCAAAGATATGTTCGACAGGATGATTAAAAAATATCCAGTCGAAATGCTTCACAAGATTGATGAGCTTTACAATGAGAATGAGCCGAAACTTGTAGGAGTGGGTAAATCGGGTAGCATATACCGTGTTCCTCAACGAAACTGTAAAATTAAAATTGGTACAGCGGAACGCCCGGATAGTTGCCGAGGTGGAGATTATAACCTTGTACATCTTTCAGAAGTAGGAATATGGAAAGCAACGGAAGGTAAGAAACCAGAAGATATTGTGCGGTCGGCCTGTTCGGGTATTCTCCTAAAACCATACACTATGATTGTCTATGAGAGTACAGCGAATGGTACAGGAAATTTCTTTCACAGGGAATATACCGCAGCAAAGAAAGGGGATTCCCAGTTCGAAGCCATGTTCGTATCATGGTTCGACATAGAACAATACACGCTGGCTTTCAATTCGGATAAAGAAAAACAAGGTTTTGCAGAATGGCTCTATAAAAACCGTAACAATGAAAATACTAGTTCCGAACGTGAAGAATGCGGTAAGTATCTTTGGTGGTTATGGGAGAAAGGGGCTACACTCGAAGCTATCAACTGGTATATAGCCGAACGTAGGAAGTATAATGATCATGGACAAATGGCTGCCGAATTTCCGTCCGACGATATTGAAGCCTTTGTTCATTCAGGAGCGCGTGTGTTTGACAAATACAAGGTGGACGCAATGCGTGGTACCTGCAAGAAGCCTAAATATGTCGGCGAAGTCTACGCCGATGCAGACGAAGGCAAGAACGCTTTGCAGAACTTGCGTTTTGTGGAAGACAAACAGGGGTTGTTACATATTTGGGAACTTCCTGAAATAGATGAAAAGGAAGTTGTCACAGATCGCTACCTCACTGTTGTCGATGTGGGAGGCCGTTCCAATAAAGCCGACTTCTCTGTCATTGTCGTGTTCGATCGTCTATTCATGATTGACGGCGACAGGCCTGTCGTGGTTGCCCAATGGTATGGGCATTGCGACATCGACCAGCTTGCGTGGAAAGCGGCACAAATAGCAGCGTTTTATGACAACTCGCTCTTGGTAATAGAGAGCAACACGTTGGAAACTCATGATAAGGAGCGGCAAGTGGATGGTGACCAATCCGGATTTATTCTTAACCAAATAAAGGATATATATCCCAACCTGTATGCACGCAAACAGTCAGAAGAAGATGTACGCGAGGGATTACCTACAAAATACGGTTTTCACACCAACATTTCCACTAAACCGATGATTATATCAACATTAGTCAAAGTTATTCGTGAGAATTTATACACAGAACGTGACGAACGTTGTTTAGATGAATATCTGTGTTATGAGAAAAAGCCGAACGGTGCTTTTGGCGCAATTACCGGTAAGCATGATGACTTATTAATGACAAGGGCTATCGGACTGCATATCTGCTTCTTTGAAATGGATACTCCCAAAATTGTACCTCGTGTTGGCCGATTTACTATTAAGAGAAGAAAGAGAGCTGTTTCGGCAGCAACAATATAAAATTAAACATTTAATTTAATAAACTAATAAACAATGAACATTATCAGAAAATTACGTGCATCAATCCGTTTAAATGAAGCGGTAGTGCAAGCAGACAAAGCACATGAGGAAACAGGTGAACGTTATTACGTTATGCCCAATGGAAAAAGTGGTAAACTCATAATTATGGATAGATTCAACTTCCGCAAACTGAAACAGAAAGGTTATTTATCTCGTTCAACATTCGTGAATGATTTGGAACGTGAGTGTTTCTATTGTACTCCTTATAAAAATGGAAGCGGCGCATTACCTGAATTAATTGTTAAACTCAAGCGCAAAGAATATTTCACTTACCTTGATTCACTCAAAAAAAGAAAAGAGTAATGGGAAGTAGATATGATGCAAAACAGGGGATAGACGGCATTGTCACACTTACTAATGACCCTCTAGCTATTGACAATATCCGAAAAATAAAAGCTGGCGACCGAGTTGTGTGTAATGACGATGGAAATTCAGGAACAGTATTAGCAGTAGACGATGATAATTACGGTTGTACAGTACTATTCGATGATACATTAGAAACATGGATAGAATGTGACCAATTGTCCAAAGAGTAATTTTCAGAACGGCGAATAGAGCAGGGTTCTATACGCCGTTTTGAATTTAGCCTTGCATTGCCCCATGCAACTGATTTACAGCTTCCATATTTGCATTTTGTTGCGCTTGTTGGAGCAATTGAGGTGAAAGCCCGTCAGGAACTCTCCCCTGTGCGAGCTGTTCCTTTTGGCTCTTGATACTCTGTAACAGTTCATCGGCAAACGGGAAATCCCCATGCTCAAGCAACTGCTCTACGCTGATCGCTTGGGACTGGTACAACTGCATTAGCATATCATTAGCAAGATGCCTGTATGCCGGTGTTGAAGTACTTTCAGTAATGCTTAAGTCAAATTCTACATCCCGGATTTTCTTCGGGTCATATTCAATTTGCGCACCACTCCTACCAGCAATATTGAACACACGTTTCGTATCATAAAACTGCTGCATGTTCTTCACATCTTTGTATGCCCCGTCCACAACAAAGCAACTAAAACACTCAAGCAAATCTAGTAATGATTTTGTAGCATTTTCTGTCTGTTGATTGTAATGTGATGCACTTTCCCCCGAATATCCCGGCTTTCCCTGCAATGCACCAGTTACTCCCGAAATATCCTCAAAGAATTTCAATTGCATATTCAGCAGTTCGGCAATACCTATGTTCGTGGAGTTGTTGGCTACCTGTTCCGGTACCTTGCCACTTTTACTTGGTCTGTACACAATGACACCATTGAACTCCGTCCAGCTCTCTGCAATATCGTCAATGCTCACACCATCAGGCAAAGAATCTTCCGGCATCATCAATACACCTTTTGCGCTTGCCCTCATAATCCAGTCATAAAGCGTTATCAATCGATTGGTGTATCGTTGCTGGTCTATCACATCCGCCACGAATGAGTGTATTTCACCATCAATAAACGGATAAGCTTTGAAAACGTATGGATGACTGCCATGTTCGTAGGGCGTCTCCCCTTCCCTCAATATATCACCGAATGGAGATAGATAATAGAAATACCAATAATCATCTACAAACCAAGTAGCTTTTATCAACGGTACTTCTTCTTCAGGCATACCCACCTCCTTGGCCATACGCATACGTTCTTCGTTTTCAGCAAGTACTACTTGTGCATAATCTTCCTCATCTATCTTGAAAATGTCACCATTTTGGTAATCATGACAACGGTATCTCGGCTTCTGTTCCTTACGCCATATTTCTATTACCCTGCATCTTCCCGGCTCACTGGTAAAGAGAAAATCGTAATTTTCTAACCGACTATACCCAAATCGCTCTGCGTAAGTGGCTATATAATCCTTTCTTGCAGCCCACTTATAAATATCACGAAGCTCACGATATTCTTGCGGACTGGAAGCAAATTGCTCACACAGTTGCCCAAAAGATATATCATGTACTTCTCCAAGCACGGACACATCCCAACCTCTAAAATCCCTCATATTGTTATCAATGAAGAAATTGTTCGGCTGTACATAATCCGTCCAGCAATCTTCTTTACCATTACGCCAACCATATGATTTACGATGAACAATAAAGCCACTGATTAGAAATTCTTCCATACTTCGAGCGTACACATCGGGCATTCGGTTGAGTTGCATATTGCATTGTAATATAGTACTCATTGTTTCACCGAGCTTCTGTTCATCTCTATCACGTGCTGTACAAGTAGGTTCTTTACTTTGGCTGCGGTACACCCCCAATACACTGCGTACAAGCCGACGAATAAGATTATTTTTCAATGGCACATTACCTTGGCTCTTGATATATTCTTCTTCAGTCATGGATTTACCATCAACACAAATCATATCATCCCATTGAAAACCATAAGTATAGCGTTTATTGCGTTCCCGGTCTTTTCGAAAGTCCTCCATCTGATTCCAATAGTACTGCGCTTCCATTAGAATATCAAATGCTCTGCGACCACCATACCGCTTTGCAGAAGCAACGGTATCAATTTCAGATAGCTCATTCCGTTTCGGCGCAATTCGGCTCATTGGTAACAATTTTCCTTTGCCTTTATTATGCATATTTTCGTTGTTTAATGATTGCTTAGAGTACAAAAGTAGTACCCAAAGCAATCATTTTAGGTTTAACTATTTACGTTCGTCTTGCTCCATCTCTAAAATGAATGTCCGCTTTAACTCATTAATCCTCTTTTTAAGTTCTTCTGCTTTTGAGGTATCTCCGATTTCCTTAGCAGTATCATAAGCTTTCTTTAGTTTTGAGTAAATACGTTCCATTTCTTTCATTTTTACATATTCAGGATCAATGATAATCTCGCTTATCAGTTCTGCTTTCTTCTCCAACGGTAAACTCAAATCACCTTTAATGGCGCTGAATTCACTCGCCTTTGCACGGTATGCATCCAAATAACCAAAGAACTTCTCATCCAGCCCCCTACCTACATTACGCTCATCGCCACCGCTCATCAACATTCGGTTGGCAAGCGGAACATAACGCCAATCAAAATCTTTTTCACCTGTTCCCACATTGATCAAATTACGAATTTGGTTGGTTACAGTGAAGAAGCCGCCGGTGTATTGTTTCAATAGATACTCAATGGCAGCAGGATTCAAGTCAATAGTACCTTTCCTATACTTGCTTCCTCCACTGACTTCGTTCAGTGTTTCAGAAAGGTTTACAAGGTCTTTATTCGCACTCTTATAGGCTTTCGTCCAATTCGGCATATATTTATTGTAGGGTGTATCTTTCCATATCGGACTACCGTACCAACTCTCGTTATTCGATACTTCCACCATCGGCTTGACGCTGCTTGGCCACAACGCTTTTGTCCCCTCCATCATATCTACGGGAAGCAATTGGCTCATCTGTGCCAATACATCGCTAACCTCCAATTTCTCGTTATGGAACAGGGAAGAACCGGTAAGTTCTCCCATCGCATACACAGCTCGGTACTCGATAGGCAAAGGAATCTTTATCCATGCGTTACCGGGCCCCTTGACAATGAGGTTCTGTCTGCGAGTATGTTCGGGTATGTCATAGTAGCTGTCATCGTCATCATCACCTCCAGCCGAAGCAAGTGCGGTAACAAGCATGGCTAAACCATACCATGATGCAACGACAGTACCCATTTTGCCGGGATGCCTCATCGCATACTTCAAGAAGTTTCCGAACGTTCCTTGCAGGGCGGCATTCCAAAAGATATATCCGGCTCGTCCTGCACCCGATACACCGGCTGCTACATTTCCCAACATGGTTTGTCCTTCAGCCCCCAAGAACTTATCACCTGCGCCTTTCTTGTTGAAGTTCACACTGATTTCCTTGGCATCCCAAATACTGCGGTCTATTGTCCGTCCCGCATTCCTGCTTGTTACAAAGGCGGCAAATCGAGCACGCATCTCTATACCTCGTCCCACTTCGCCTATCCAGGTAGCCATACATTCACGTACCACATGGGCAGGAATTTTTTCATTCGCCGCTTTCAGCATCTTCTTGATTTCTTTCTTATGCTCGTCAATGTCTGCCATTCTTGAAAATCCTGTCTCGCCACCGTTCATCATGAACTGATAAAACATTTTCTCTATTTCATCATTCATATCAAGCGTTCCCCTGCGGTATTTATCCAATAACATAACCATTCTTACAATAGGTAACTTCGCAAAGTTCATGTTATATTGAATAGCATATTTCGGACTTTCCTTAACCCATACCATAGAATTAGAATATACCATATCACGCAAGAAGTTACTTGCAATAAAGTCCGGCTGTAATGTGGTGTACAATGAGGACAGTGTTCTATTCACATCTCCAATGAGATGTACAAGCTGACCGATACTTCCGCTGATATCATTATCCGGGTTCGTCTGTCCGTTCAATGCTTGTGCAGCTCTCGGATTACCGTTGATGGTAATCACATAGTCTCTGCCGTTTCGCTTCACCACCACTTGATGCTGTCGCAAATTACGGTTCTCTACCACACGGTACGGAATGTTTACCGCATCCTTGCCGTGCTTGTAATTATCGGGGGCAGATTCAGCAAGCTGCTTCATCTTATCCTCAAATTCGTTCATCTTTCGCTCTACCTCTTCGGGACTATCGTTGATGTCAATATTGTCGGGGAATATCGGCTTCCATTCATCAGCAACCGCATCATACTGCAACCACAAATCACTCACACTAACAAGGTCGCTCGGATGGTTGAGGGCAAAGTTCAAGAACTTCTGCTTCACGAGTTTGTTGCGGTTTCCCTGCATAATGGCACTCTCGGCCATGGATTGTAGGTTGGCAAATGGATCATCTGCTTTAGAGCGTCTTCCCTCTGCTTTCTTGATAGGTGCATTGAACAGACTCTGCTTATGTGTAAGGTAAGCGTATGCTTCAGAACTCGTTTTTTCATCAAATCCACGCAAAGGGATATAAAACTCATACATATCTCTTACACTGTCGTAGGTTTCCTTGCTCATCATTCCGCATTCGTAAGACTTGGAAAGGACTGCCTTGCTGACGGCATTAACCTTGCTCCACAATGCGGTGGTGTCGTGTGCGTTTTCGTACTCATCTACCATAACCTGTGCTTCGGCTTCTGCATCTACAATCTCTTCCATACCTGTAAGGGCAGTAAGACCTGCATAATCACGCTTACGACACTCGTCGATAAAGTCCTGCAAGGCCTTTGTACTCTTCGGATGCTGCTTCTGATATTCCGCGAAGTCCTTTTGTGCATCACGCTCTGCCATTACTCTATTGCGTTCAAGACCGTGTTTAGCCATCATATAATCGGTCAGTTCCTCGCGCTCTGCTGTATTATGTGCAAGTTTGGCTACTTCTTCAAGCATTGGCTTGAATAATAGGTGCGCAAAGGCATCGGCTTCGGCTTTGTTCACACTTGATAAGCGGTTCTCACCTAAGTAGGCATTTTCAAATCCATCAACATCTTCCATTCGGGTATTCTTGCCGAGGATTGCGGTCATTGCTTCTTTCAAACCAAGCATACTATCTTGCAAGGCTTCCTGTGACTGATACATTCCACTCTTCACACGTTGTTCATATTTTGCTCGTGCCAAAGTACGCTCGTGTATTTCGGGATCACCGTCTCGGTTCAGTACATCATCGGTTGAGGTGTCGGCAAATTCGCCAACCCTCAACTTGTGCTGCATAGCAATGTCGGCAGCTTCTCCGAACAGGTTGCTGTGCTTACCCTCTTTCAGATTTTCATAACTACGCCAAAGGATATAACGGAGTTCATTATCCGTCAGAGTAACCCCTCTAAAATCGGAAAAGCCCAATTTGTCGAGCATTTCAAAGAAGATTTGTTTTATCCTCTGCCACCAACCGTTTTTACGTGCTTCCTCGAAATTAATGTGTTCGGCAAGTCCGGCAAGGTATTCTTCGGTAGCCTTGCGGAAATCCCAACCATTCTTTGAAGCCATATCTACAATACGTCTGCGTATAATTTCATCGGCATTGTTGAATACATTATCAAGGAATGTATCAAAATGTTCTCCGAACAACTGCCGTAAGCCGTAGTGTGCCACAGCCTCGTGAAGTAGGGTCTGCTCAACGTCAAACATGCTCGTGTGATTAGGGATGACAATAGTTATCTTTCCTGTACTCTTTGAGTAGCATCCTTTCGCACGCTGTTTCTTACCATCCAGTGTTGAGGCATCGGTAACAACCTCCACATTGTCAAGATGCAGTTTCTCTGTCAGGCTTACCACGCGCTCTGCCATTCTTTGGCGTTCACGTTGTGCAAATTTCCTCCGTTGCTTTGCAGTTCTCCTTGACTGTCCAAGCAGTTTTGCCACCGAGTCATTATCATAGCTGACCTCATCATCGGTGTATGCACCATCATCTTCACGTTTTAATTCATCATCTTCTTCCGAGGTAGAAACATTATTTGCCGTTTCTACTGTGGCATCCATTTCCGCATACTTGGCTTCCTTTTCTTCCAATTCTTTTTTCATCAGTTCGGCATATTCTTCCAACTGTGATTTCGCTTGTGCCAATTCCTCCTCATACTCGAAAGGTTTGCCCTCTCTTGACAAGAGTTCTTTCAATTCGGTCTCATTGTGTTTCTTGCTTCGTTCAGCGGCTTCCAATCTTTCGGCAAAGTTCTTTCCTGTAATCACATTGCCGGTAATGTCCTCAATGGCATTACGGAGCAGATTTTGACGTACAGGAACATCCTCGATACCGAGTTCTGTACATGAATAAGTCATTTTTCTTTCAACGTCATTGAACAAAGTTGTACCATCACGCATGGTCTGTCTTGTCAATTTAGTTGTTACAATGAATGGGAAATTGCCTATCTGTATAGTCAGTTCTCGCTTTTGTTCCCCTGCAATATCACCGTCTTTCATCTGCTTCATTTCAGCAAGAACAGTCTTGTTGTGTTCCTTGAAGAAATCATCCATTGTATCAACAGAGGTAAAGCGATGTTTGCCGATTACAATCTCTTTGAATTGTTCATCGGGGAATGATGCACGTACAGCCTCCAAGGATCGGCTGTTATCCTCAACACGCTTTTCAGCATCTTTGATAAAGGCTTTTAACCTTGGCTTGGCATTATGGATGTAGGCTTGGTCTGTTTCCCATTGCTTTTTACGGCTTGCATACTTGCGTACATTCTTTTCCGCATTGTTTTTCAGCATGGCATATTCACTGCCAGAGAGCTGCGCAACGGTATCGCCAAACACATCTTCTTCCTCTTCAAGCACACGGTTGGTCATACTGTTCGACATCATCTGCTTGCCATTCATAATACTATCGGCAATGGCCCCCTTTGTTTTCAGACGTTGGTAGGCAGTAACGTCCAGACTATCCTCTACACCGAAACGCAAGATACGTATAGGTTTATTCATATCCTTGTGCAGATTTCCCTGTCGCAAAATACGTCCGTTACGTTGGGTATAGTCCATTGGACGGTTAGGCGCATCCAAATGTATCAGCGTGTGCAAGCGTTCCTGAATGTTCACGCCTGTACCGAGTGTAAAGGTCGAACCGAGAATCACACGCACCTCGCCACGGTTTACCTTTTCAAAGATTTCAAGTTTTTTCTTGACAGTCATTCCCGACCTCATTATCACAATCTCATCTGCAGGAACCCCCTCTGTAATCAGCTTATCCCTGATGTCATCATAAAGGTTGAAGCCACTCTGTTTGTTTTGGTAATTGTCGGCAAAAATGGCAACCGTACCTTTGTAATCGGCTGTTTCTTTCAGCGAGCGCAATGTCTGTCGAACGGCTTCATGAGTCTTACTGTTTACATCATCTTCGGCATCAGACTGTACCAATCGGGCATCCACGGCAGCGGCTTTGGCAATACCGTACATCGTGAGCGGGATGTGGCTGTTCTCTTTCTTCTCCTTTCCGCTCATCTGTTCATAATGTTCAAGTTCGTTCTTTACGAACTTCATGATGCTACGCAATGCGCGTGTCTGTGGCAGATAAAGGTCTTGTGCCTTTCCTCCCTCCATTTCGGGTATTTTGTCCTTTACGCCGCCGGCTTCTTTAGTTAGGACGGTATCGGACACTCCCGACCATATACGCACCAGTTCAGGCAGATTGACATACCCAGCAAAGCGGTTGTTCTCTTTGAACTTTCCACTTGTGGTGAACTCCAGCATCTGCTGAATGTTACCGAAGTTGCGCACAAAGTCATCAAAGTAATAGATACCGTACTCTTTCATCGTATCAGCAGGCATGAGATAGCGCATGAACGTCCAAATCTCTGCGGCGGTGTTGCTGATAGGTGTACCGGTTGCAAAGATTACGTTCCGTCCGTTGTTTTTTTCCAAGATAGCCTGTGTCTTCAGGAACACGCCTTGTGACTTCTTGCTGTATGACGGATCCACACCTTTAACTCCACGCTGCATGGCAGTGGCAAATCCGAGGTGCTTATACTCGTGCGCTTCATCTACAAGTAAAGCATCAATGCCCATATCGTCAAAGTTCTCCACATCGTCAGTTCGGCGGTCAAGCATTTCCATAGCTTTAACCTCTGCGTTCTGCAAAGCTACAGCACGTTTCTTTTCATCATTGGCGGTACGTTTCTTTGAAGCATTGTCTGCAAGTCCGGCAAGCTGTTCCTCCAACAATTCGATTTCACGTTCGGCTTGCCGGGTAATCATGTTCTTTCCGTCCGGGTCTTCCTCTTTCATCTGTTCAAGAATGAGCATCTTCTCCTCAATCTTGTCCTGCACGAAAGTCATTTCCCTTTCCTCGCTGTCGGGGATAAATTCAAAGGTAGACTGCGGAACGACAATCATATCCCAATCGTTGTAGCGTATCTTGGCATAAAAGTTCTTTCTGCCCTCTGCACTGCGGTCTGCTTCTTCAAGTGTCAGTATCTTGGCGTTGGGGTACAGTTCCTTTGCACTTGCAACGAATTGTCCAACGGTAGCATTCTGCACCACAATCATGGGTTTGCGTGCAGTACCCAAACGGCGCATTTCCATTGCTGTAGAAATTAGAGTAAAGGTTTTCCCTGTTCCAACCTCATGGGCAAGCAACAAAGGCTGTTGTGTGCCTCTTATAATGGCTCTGCCTTGATGCGGACGCATCTTAAACTTGTGCGAGGCACCTCCGAAATACTCCGGTACAAACTCATCTGGTATGCTCATAGGCACAAAGTTATTGAACGTGTCATTATAGATACGCTCAATCAATGCCGACATTTCCGGGTCACTCTGCATCTTCTGCCTTGCCCAATCCTTGAAATCTTGACGGATTTCATCAATTTTGGCGGCACAAGCCTGTGTCGCTTCCTTGTCGGTAATGGTTTCGGTAGTGCCGTCATAGTGTTTCTTGGTGGTGGAAACGGTGATGCTTCTGTTCTGAATGGCAGCTTCAATGAGAGTATGCCCCATAATGGTACGGTTAAGCATTTCGCTGGTTACCCCCATTGCACGGTTCTTCTCATAATCAGTGAAGTATGGTTCTTTCATAAACCAAGTACCGCCCACAGCTGTAAACCGTACGTCAACCTCCGTGCGTTCCTTTACAAAATCCTCATACAGTTTCGGGTCAATCCAAGAACTTCCGAGGGTAAAGTCAATCAAATGTGCGGGGATTTCCATAGGCATGACCTCCTGCAATGCCTTGATGTTGCGGTCAAATTGCCCATTCTCGTTATTTACCTCTGCTTGACGCAGTTTTTCACGAATATTTCCGCTCAAGTAGTGATACGATGCTTCCATCTGTCGGGTTACAGGGTTCTCGAAACCGTAACCGCTCTCGATGATTTCTTTCTTCACCTCCCCGATACCTGTACCAAGTTGTTCAGCGATGTAAGGTATATCCACACGGCCGAATTTGAAGATACTTGCAATGATACCGTCCTTGACATTGGCAGGAGTGGGTTCTTTCTCTTTTTCAACAACACGTTTGCTGAATACATCGGTCTTGTCAAATTTCTGTATCTGGTTTCCTTTTTCATCTGCCGTTTCTTCAAACTTTTCAAGAGCGTATACATTGGCATAGTCCACATCATTTCGGAGAAACGCAATGGCGGTGTTCTTGTTGAAGTGTCCGTATGTGCCGACAAAATCATCGTATACTTTGTTGAGTTTGTCAAGCAACGGTTTAAGTCCCTCATCGCTTTCATTCGCAGTCTGATAGGAAAGGACTTCCGCAAGAGCTTCCTTGATAGCGGTGTATGCCTCAAAGCATTCCACTTTCGTATGCCCCTTTACCTTGTTGGCATTCACTTCGAGAGGTTGTGCGCTTGCAGTTGAGTTGATGTATAGTTTTCCGTCTTTGACAAACACTTCGCCAAGCTTCTTGCCGGGCATTACATCGGTGGCAAGCTCGGTATTGCGCTCACCAAATTCCTCTGCACGGAATGAGCGGACAAATTCAGCCAACATTTCTTCCTGTTTCTTATTCTGTTTAGGATATAAGCCTTTGCTGGTCGGGCGGAAAGTATCGCCTTTCTCAAATGCAAAGTGCATTTCACCTGCCATGTTTTCGGGGTGTTCAATGAAATAGCGGTTGTAGTCCATTGAAAGCTGCTTAATGACTGGTATCTCCTTGCCTTTAACCTTGCGTGTTTCCCCGGTATCGTACTCTGCCATACGCTCTCCGCTCACATCACTTACATCAATAGCATGGACAGACTTCTGCCCGTTCACACGCTTGCGGATAACAACGATGTCAGAGGTTACTCCGGTGCCGCCGAAAGTCTTGTTGTGCATGCGGAAAGCACCCACGAAGTCTGCACCTCCCTCGCCCACAATCCAGTCACGGAGTTTCTTACTGTTGTCAAGCGTACCATTGGACGTGATGAAGATACCCAAACCGCCCTCACGCAGTTTGCGCACATTCTTTGCTATACAGAAATCGTGTATGTTGTGGAATTTCTTCGACAGGTCTTTGTCGCCCGTGGTGTCATTCACACGGAGTCCGGTAACGAACGGAACATTAGTAATAGCCAAGTCCACACTTCCATTAGGAATACGTGTCTGCTCAAAACCCTGTATCTCTACTTTGGCATCAGGATAAAGGAGTGAGAGAATACCACCCGAAGTCCCGTCAATCTCAATAGCATGGATGTCGCTGTGCTCGCTGATATTTGTAGGCATCTGCCCCAAAATGTTTCCGATACCTGCAGAACCTTCAAGAATGTAACCACCCTTGAAACCCATTTGTGTAACAATATCCCAAAGAGTATCTACAACATAAGCAGGGGTATAATACGCACTATTAGCACTCATTACAGCTTCTTGATAGGCTTCTGTGCTCATCAACTGCTGTAGACGTGTCGAATATGTATTATCACTAAATACTTTACCTAAACCACCCCAACCGCTAAACTTGCGAAGTACTGCCATTTGTCTAGGAGTAGCAAGCTCTCCACTCTCAATAAGTTGCTGTGCCAACTCTATAGCTTTAATATTGGCCTCTATGCGTGCATCTACCGAAGTTGGAGCATAGTTCGTCCCCCGGTCTGAATGATTATTGCGAATATTTTTCGGTTCATCTATGGCATCATCGGAAAGTCGTGTTCCTCGCCCCCGTTGTATTTCGTCTGTTCCTTCCTGTACTCTACGATTTCCTCGTCCGTCATCCCTGCCTCTTTGTAAATCTCCGTCCACTCTTCCTCGCTCCATGTGTACGGTGCTTCTAGCGTTTCCGCTTTGTGGCGGTAGCATGCTGCGTCTATCCGTTCCTCCAGCTCCATTTTCGCTATCGACTTCTCGCTGTGTCCCTGTAATCTTAGTACTTTCTTGGTGTATTCGTCCATTTTCGTTGTTGGTTTCGTTATTATCAAACAAACTGCCAAACAAACCAAGCTCGTTTGACTGCTGTAAATTTACAGTTTTTTTCTCACTCTTCTTGCGCGTTGAACGAGTTTTCTTTATACGTTCCTGTGCAACTTCAACCTCCCCCGCCACTTCCGCCTCTTTCGTTACGGTTTCAGCGGTGGCGAGTGCATCAATGCCGGACTTGTCAAAGTTGGCCACGTCAAACTTCTGCACCTCATCGTAAGAGGTCATGTCGGTATTAAATCCGTTTTCTAACACCTCAGGCAAATCTCTCGCACCATTGTAAAATGCTTTAAGGTACGGACGTATGGAATCACCCAAGTCTGCAATCATAGCCTTTGCATATTCTGCAAACTTCCGTGAGCCTTTCTCTAAATGGTAAACAGCCATTTCTGTGCCAATAGCAAGTATTTCAGGGTCAATACCAATATTCATTTGACCGAGTAACTTCTTACGCATACGCTCACGAAGTTCCGCATAACGCTCATCAGTAACAAGACGGTTACCACTCGCTTCAGTCTTTTTCTGTAAATTGTCTTGTTGCTGCTTACTCCTCATATCGTTGATAAGAGTTCGAGCTTCATTAGCAAACTTGTCTGCACTATCTTTGGTCAGGAAAATAATATTTCCTTCATGATAAACGTCTCCACCACGCTTCTCTCCTAAATCCATCACAGCCTGCTTTTCCGCGTCAATCATCTTCATCAAAGTACGAACAGAATATCTGTTATCCATTTCCTTATCAACAACGAAATCTGTCCTTCTGTCATGAATTTCATCCTTTGCCTTGCGATCAAGTTCTCGGGTCTTAATTTTATTTTCAAGCAAAACTCCAACTGCATCCAAAACTTCTTGCATGCCATTCTGCGGATTGCGAAGAATGCCTAACATTTCCTCCGGGCTGTTGGTTGTCTGACGAAAACGTGCATCACCAATAGGTATGGGACCACTCACATCTTCACGAGTCAAAGTCGTATATCCGGTTTCCTTATCAACAAAAACAGAGTATTGCCATACAGGGGTGTAATCCTGTTTTTCATCCTTTGCTGGTGCTTTGGGTTCAGTAAACAGCACATCACCATCATTTAAAGCCTGTATATCCAACATTGATATGGGAGGTTGGCCTTGTGCATCTACTGCGTATTCTGCTAATCGTTTGGCATCTTCTTCGCTACGCATCATAAAGCCGTGTTTTTCCCTATCCCACCAACCTTTCATTTCTTTGGCGAACATACTTACATGCTTTTGAACTTCCTTGCGCAATTCCGATTGGAACTCAACAAGTTGCATATCTAACACCTTACCTCGCTTGGTGATGTACTGCGCCGGAGTAATGGTGTACGGAGCATCAGTCGGTGCAGTCGCTTCTTCACTGGAAGCGTCTTGTTCCAACTTGCGTTGTTCGGTAAAAAGGTCGTTAATTTCAGAAATAATACGAGCCTCCTCAAAAATGTCGCTACGGTTGTGCGCTGCTTCTTGTTCCTTGTGCAATTCTTCAATACGGAACTTGACTTCTGAAAGTCTGTTGCCTTGCGTGCCGGAACTCTGCCCCTCGATCGTCTTTACAGACTTGTATTCCGAAAAAGCCTTGGTCTTGCGATGGCTGCTCTCTATCCACTTCTCGAACTCCTCCAAGTTAACGCCCGTCAGCACCGTCTTGTGCTTCTTCGCCCAATTTCTGTCATAATTAGCAAAGTAAGCTGCTTCAGCATCGTCAGCCTCATTGAAGCCCAGCATAACCTTGTGTTCGTCAAACGTGCCGTCCTCGTTATATTGGTCAACCACAAACACCTTGCGACCATTCCACCCGTCAATATCATCAGAGAGGAACACGTCTATATGGTCGCCGTCTACACCTTCCGTGCCACGAATATAGCCATAGGTGTTCTGCATGGTCGTTTCCCATTTGTTGCCCTCTGTGTCTATTCCGCTACGAACGGATCCTTTCGGGTTCTCAATGGTGATATTGAATGTACCAACCTGCACATGACCTTTCTTATAATTGCCGGCTTCTTTCTGTTTCTCCGTAGG
>OGHB01000594.1_pt1 | contig 19884 bp, 9 predicted proteins | sample 1571451 | NCBI WGS metagenome assembly OGHB01 (sample SAMEA2582071, study PRJEB24529) | metagenome | biome: Human gut stool | place: China | collected 2011
AACTTGATGCTGACCAGATGACTATCCGTACGATTCTGGACGAACGTGCCCGCGAACTGTATTACGAAGAACCGCGTAAGACGGAGTTGACCCGTATCGCATTTATCTATGCTAAAACCGGCAAGGCGGACGATAAGGGACGTACTTACCGTATGGATAATTTCTCCGAGAAAAACTTCTTCTACGACCACATTATGGATGTAACGGATTTCTATAACAAAGGGGTGAAAACGCCGATTGGAAATGAATATACCATTGCTCCCCACAATGTATTGTGGCCGATTGCATTGAATGCTATTTCGACAAATGTGCAGGGACATATCAATCAGACACCGGGATATGCCGGTTCGGAAAACAATATCGAGCCGTTGGACATTGACTTCAGCAAGTAACGTTTTCTTAATGGTATAACGTACCATTAACTTCCTGTTTATTGGGCATATATATCCACCACGCTGGGCATATATGCCCAATATGTTGAATCTATATATCCACCATGGTGGATATATATTTCTAATAAATCCCTCAATTATATCCGATATTTGGTGTATATTTGTACTTTGTCGGGTATTGGAACCAAAAAACTACCGAACTTTCATAATTTTTTAAACGATAAACGAATGAATCTAAGAACAAAAATCGGGGTCGTAGCAGTGCTGCTGTCTACCCTCACCGTGCAAGCACAAAACATTCCTTTCCGTAAAGCGGAAATAAAAGAAACGATGAAGAAAGTTGCCGACTGGCAAATAGCTAACCCCAACAAGGGCGCCGAACATGGTGACCTGAGCTGGACAAACGCCGTACTATATGTCGGTATGCTCGACTGGGCGGAATTGGCGGAACGTGAAGACGGTAACAAGGATTATTTTAAATGGCTCACCCGTATCGGAAGCCGTAACGGCTGGCAGCCGGACAAGCGGATGTATCATGCCGACGACATCGCTGTTTCACAACTCTTTATCGACCTTTACCGGAAATATAAGAACAAATATATGCTCAATCCTACCATTGCCCGCACGGATTGGGTGATGAAGAACCCGCCGACGGACGATTTCAAGCTGGATTATCGCAAACCTGAGACACTGGAACGCTGGACTTGGTGTGACGCCCTCTTTATGGCTCCTCCGGTCTACACTAAATTATACGTCCTGACGGGTGATAAAAAGTATATCAAATTCATGAACCGCGAATACAAAGCTACGTATGACCACCTTTTCGACAAGGAAGAGAATCTTTTCTATCGCGACTGGCGGTATTTTGACCAACGCGAGGCCAACGGCCGGAAGGTTTTCTGGGGACGCGGCAACGGCTGGGTGCTCGGCGGGCTGGCGGAGATATTGAAAGAACTGCCTGCAAAGGACAAGAACCGGAAGTTTTACGAAGAACTGTTCGTGAAGCTCTGTACCCGTGTCGCTAAATTGCAGAATGCGGACGGATTCTGGCATGCAAGTCTGCTCGATCCGGCTTCTTACCCGTCACCCGAAACAAGCTGTACCACGTTTATTGTCTATGCTTTGGCTTACGGAATCAACGAGGGACTGCTGGACAAGGATACTTTCCTTCCTATACTGGTAAAAGGCTGGAATGCACAGGTTTCTGCTGTCGATGCAGACGGTAAATTAGGTTATGTACAGCCTATCGGGGCCGATCCGAAGAAGGTGACGCGGAATATGACTGAAGTATATGGCGTGGGTGCTTTTTTAATGGGCGGATGTGAGATTTATAAAATGGCCAGATAAACAAGAACTCATAATCTAATGGTAAAAAATATGATTGTATTTCTGCTCCTGTTACTGGGAGCAGTTATGAATGATACGTCCGCACGTGATGTCATTTCTTTCAATACCGGCTGGCAATTTAAGAAAGGGCCGTTTTCTACGGACCCTATGCGTGCTTCCGCACAATGGGACGGCAAGTGGGAGGAAGTGACAATTCCCCATACCTGGAATGCGAAAGATATGCAAGTGAAAGCTGATGCATTCTACGAAGGTGTAGGTTATTACAGAAAGAAACAGTTTTTCGGAAATGAGTTGGCGGGTAAACGTGTATTCTTGCGTTTTGAAGGAGTAGGGGCTTGTACAGAAGTCTATGTCAACGGAAAGTTGGTGGGAACGCATAAAGGCGGGTATAGTGCCTTCGCTTTCGAGATAGGCACTGCCTTGAAGCTGGGGGCTGAGAACGAGATTATCGTGAAGGCTGACAATACGGCCCGTCCTGATGTGATTCCTGTCAATCACAGTTTGTTTGGGGTGTATGGCGGTATTTACCGTCCCGTATGGTTGATTACTACGGAGCAGAATAATATCACAGTGACCGATTGCGCCTCTCCCGGTGTGTACATCACTCAGAAGAATGTATCAAGACGTTCGGCGGATATAACTGTTAAAGTAAAGCTGGATAATGGTAGTCTGGCTCCTGCGCAGCTTGTTCTGGAGAACAGTATTTATACGCAGGAAGGGAAAAAGGTGGTTTCCCAACGTCTGCCGCTTGAGTTGACTCCGCAAGGAACGCAAAGCTATGTATCAACATTCAAACTAAAGAATCCTCATCTCTGGCAAGGTAGGGAGGACCCTTATCTTTACAAAGTAGTCTCCCGTCTGTTGGCAAATGGTGAGGTGATTGACGAGGTTACGCAGCCTTTGGGTGTTCGTCATTACGAAATTGTTGCCGGAAAAGGTTTCTATCTTAATGGAGAGAAATATCCGATGTATGGTGTAACTCGTCATCAGGATTGGTGGGGATTAGGAAGTGCTTTAACTAATAAAGAACATGATTTTGATTTAGCACAGATAATGGACGTAGGGGCCACAACTGTCCGTTTCGCCCATTATCAACAATCAGATTATCTCTATTCTCGTTGTGATTCTTTGGGATTGGTTATTTGGGCTGAAATCCCTTTTGTGAATCGTGTGACAGGATACGAAGCGGAAAACGCACAGTCTCAGCTTCGTGAGTTGATTCGTCAGAGTTTTAATCACCCTTCTATCTATGTTTGGGGGTTACATAATGAGGTATATCAACCTCACGAATATACAGCCGGGCTGACGCAGGCACTTCATAATCTTGCCAAGACAGAGGACCCGGATCGTTATACTGTAGCTGTCAATGGTTTCGGACATGCTGAACATGCGGTGAATCAGAATACAGATATTCAAGGGATGAACCGTTATTTCGGATGGTATGAGAAGAAGCTACAAGATATCGAACCGTGGGTGAAAGGATTGGAAGAAAAGTACCCGTGGCAAAAGCTGATGTTGACAGAATATGGTGCGGATGCCAATTTGGAACATCAGACTGAATATCTCGGTGATGCATTGAATTGGGGAAAACCTTTTTATCCGGAAACATTCCAGACTAAAACGCATGAATATCAATGGAGTGTTATTTCGAAACATCCTTATATCATTGCTTCTTATCTATGGAATATGTTTGATTTTGCTGTGCCGATGTGGAGTCGGGGTGGTGTACCTGCTCGTAACTTGAAAGGCTTGATGACTTTTGACCGGAAAATCAAGAAGGATTCTTATTATTGGTATAAAGCCAACTGGAGCGAAGAGCCTGTATTGTATTTGACGCAGCGCCGAAACACAGATCGTGAACGGAGACGAACTTCTGTAACAGTTTATTCTAATATTGGAACTCCGACTGTATATCTTAATGGTAAAGAGTTGACGGGGATTCGCAAAGGATATACTGATGTACATTATGTTTTTGATAATATAATGTTAGAGCAGGGTGAAAACAAGATTAAGACCGTCGCGACACATAACGGAAAAGAATACACGGATGAAATAGTATGGAACTATACCAGCGAGAAGAAGCGGACAGCAGATTCTCGTGAGAACAAGAAAGAACATGCTGGTTGGTAATTTTTTAGAAACTCTTAATATAAATATTACATATGAAAAAATTTTTGAAACAAGGAAACGCTTCAAAGCGCAGGCATTATTTGCTTGCACTTTGCTTGTTGTGTGCAGGCGGTTTCGCCATGGCACAGGAACAGACTGTGAGCGGGAAAAAAGTTTCTTTGAAGCAAGGTTCCGAGACAAAAAATGTATTGGTGGGAAGTCAGGATGCGGAAACGACTGTTCAGGCTATCTCTACTGCTTCGGGTGACAGGCTGCAGCACAGACCTGTGTTTATGATGGAATCTACCCTGGACGGGGTATTGCCGGGATTATATATCGATATGTCCCAAGGTTATCCTACGGAACAACGTACATTCCGTTTGCGAGGAAATACTCCATTGATTCTTGTAGATGGGATTCCCCGTTCGGACGCTAACATTCCAGTGAGCCAGATCGAATCGGTGTCTATCATTAAAGATGGTTTGGGACTTTCATTGATGGGAATGTCTGCCGGAAACGGAGTTGTATATATCAAGACGAAGCGCGGACAAAGATCGTCGTTAAAGATTGATTTTACCGCACAGTTAGCTTTTAACCGGCAGATATATCGTCCAGAATTTTTAAATTCCTACCAATATGCAGGCTTGTTGAATGAGGCGTTATTGAATGATGGTAAGAGTGCGTTGTATTCACAGACAGACTTGGAACTTTACCGTACCGGTGCCAGTCCTTACACGCATCCTAATGTTGACTGGCAGGATTTATTGCTACGTAATTCGGCTCCAATCCAACAATATAACTTAAATTTTTCGGGAGGAGGTAAAGTGGCGAGATATTTTGTCGATTTGAATGTGTACAATCAAGATGGATTTCTCAAGCAGGACAATTCACTGAATAGTTATAATACTCGCGAAAATGTGAAAAAGTATTCATTACGCACGAATACGGATATAGCTATTACGGATCATACGCAGTTCAAGGTGAACGTATTCGGACAGATGTATCGCGAAACAACCCCTGGAAAAGCGATTATGGGGAGCATCTATAGAGATATGTATACGGTTCCGAACAACGCGTATCCTGTATTCAATCCTAATGGAACATTAGGTGCTACTCCTCTCTATCAAAGCAATAACCTTTATGGACAGGCAGTAATGTCCGGTTACTATCTTTATCCAAAGACGGATTTCAATATAGATGCTACGCTGGAACATTACTTTCAGGGTGCTTTGAAAGGATTGTACGCAAGTGCCACTTACTCTTATAATTCTTCTTACCGTGAAGCGTTGAACCGGAGCAAGGGTTTTGAAACTTGGTCTTATTGGAAAGATCCTACTGATCCTAATGCAATGGAAGAATATCTGCAGATGGCATCGGCAAGTAGCCAGTCTAATGCTACATCATATAATCGCTTGAACCGTATGCAGTATTTGGAAATGGCTGTAGGATATGATTTTAATGTCAAAAAGAATAATTTCCGGACAAAAATACTCTACGCCTACAATGACTTTACGGCTAGTGTGAAAAATATTCCATTGCGTAAAAACTCCGTAGGCTTCCGTGCAGAGTACGACTATGCCAAACGATATTTGGCAGAGTTTGCGATTGCAGGTATGAACTTAAATACGTTGAAACCAGGTGATCAATGGGGTATTTTTCCGTCAGTAGGTGCTGGCTGGAATATGCATAAAGAGTCTTGGTTCGACGTAGCTGTTATTGATGCGATGAAACTGAGAGCTTCTTTTGGTATTAATGGTAATGATGGAACGGGGGCCTATTATAGAAGTAGTAGCGCTACTCTGAGCGATTATTATTATACCTATTTGAAATATTATAAAACAGGTGATAATATATATTGGGGGACCACCCCTTCCGGGCAAAATACATTGATTGAGGCTAATATGCCTTATCTGACAAAGTGGGAAAAAATTACCCGCTGGAATGCGGGTATTGATCTTCAGGCCTTCAATAGGAGTTTGAGTGCTACTGTGGAATACTTTCACAATACCTATTCGGACGTTCTGCAGAGTTCTACAGGCAAGGCGGCAAACCATTTGATCGGTATCGATTTACCTAAAGAAAATCTGGGTAAATACAGAAGAAGTGGCTTTGAACTAGATGTCACTTACAATAACAAATTCGGTGATGTCACTTTTACTGCTAACGCCAATGCTTTGTTTTATAAGAGCAAATTGCTTGCTAACGGAGAAAACGCTTATCCTGAATCGTATATGCAGCGTGTGGGTGAAAAACAAGGTCAAATCTTCGGCTATGTGGCTGATGGACTTTTTCAAAGTCAGAAGGAGATTGATAGCTACCTGTCTACTACAAAGATTGAAGGTTATGTTCCGCAACCCGGTGATATTAAATATTGTGATTTGAACGGTGACCATATACTTGATGGAAAAGATGTGAAAGCTATTGGAAACAATGCACCGTTGATTGAATATGGATTCTATTTGGGAGCAGAATGGAAAGGAGTAGCTTTAAGTATGCAATGGGCAGGCCTAGGTAAGGCGCAGACTACTAATAAAGTGATGCCTTTCACTTTCAACGCCCAAAATTCTTATGGACAGGCTCTTGTGGAACATCTTGACCGTTGGACACCGGAAAATCCAGATGCAAGATATCCGAGATTATCGGCAGGTAGCAATAGTTATAATGAAAGAACTTCTACTTTCTGGTTACAGAACTCAAGTTATTTGCGCTTGAAGAACATAGAACTGTCCTATACACTTCCGAAAAATTGGACTTCGCGTGTTCATCTTAGTGGCGTCAAATTTTTTGTGAATGGATATAATCTTATTACAATCACCGGAATTAAAGACCGCGATCCGGAACTTCTAGGTTTCACAAATGGAACGTCATCAGGATATGTTCCCAATTCGAAAGCTTATAATTTTGGTGTCAACATTCAATTCTAAATTAGGAAAGTAACATGAAAAAAATTATATATAAAACGATTCAAGTAGCATGTATTACAGGTTTATTGGCTGTGAGTGCATGTAATACGTTCGAGTCTGAACCATTGGAGTGGAATTTGGAAGAGGATGTGATGAATCCCCAAGATGCTACAGCGATCAATATGAAAAAACTGCATCAGGCCATCTATCTATCATTACCCAGTTTACATACTCGTTTGAGCGACTCTTATTTGGATGCTGCTACTGACGATGGTGTACCTACTAAAGATAGGGGTGGAAACAGTAGCTTAGAAAATTATCGGAATGGAAATTTGTCACCGGAAAATATAGCAAGCCTTGATGGTAGCGCTTGGGCTAATTTTTACACAGGTATTCGCAGAGCTAATCTCTTTTTGGAAAGCATTGAAGGTTTTCCGTACTCCGAACATTTAACGGAAGTCGAAGTGAAGCGAATGAAAGCGGAAGCTCGAATGCTTAGGGCTTATTTCTATTTTGAACTGATGAAACGTTGGGGAGGTGTCCCTTTGTTAGGGGATAGAATTATAGATTATGATGAAGACTGGAATATAGCTCGTAGTAGTATAGATGAATGCGCCAAGTATATTTTGGACGAGATTAGTGAAGAAAATGATGGTTCTTGTTATGCAGATCTATATGATGTAAGTGAAATGCCTGAAAGTATGGTGGGGCGTATGAATAAGGGAGCTGCAAAGGCTTTGGTATCACGCCTTAAACTTTATTTGGCTAGTCCGCTTTATAATCCGAACAACGATCTGAACAAATGGCAGGAGGCTGTTGATGCTGCTAAAGCAGTGATAGATCTGAATGTGTATGATTTACATTATACTGCTGAAAAAGCAGAGGGTGCTACGGCAGATCCTACTCCGGGACTTTTGGCTCTTTTTGGAGACAATGCTGCATTTACGACTCTCAACAAAGAAACGATTATGATGAAGGAAGCTTCTGGAAATACAACGTTGGAGTCGAATAACAGTCCGTGCGGATATCAGAAAAACAAATGTAAGGGGTTGACTAGTCCGAGTCAGAATCTGGTGGATGCTTTCCTGATGCTGGACGGCAAGACAATTGATGATCCTACTTCCAAATATGTGTATGATCCACAGAATCCTTATGCTAACAGAGATCCTCGGTTAACGTATACCATATTCTACAATGGAGCCACATGGTTGAAAAGAGCGGTAGAGACGTTTAATGGCGGTCTTGATCGTTCAAACAAGCTTGGAATGTTCACTACGCAGACTGGCTACTATCTGAGAAAGTTCCTCGGACTGAATGAAACGAAGGCAGATAACTCAGGTTTCAATGGCGCTTATCATCATTACCAGATTTTCCGTTACGCAGAAATTTTGTTGAACTATGCAGAAGCGTTGAATGAAGTAAATATGGAGATGAATAAAGAGGAAATTGAGAACTGCCTGATACAATTACGTAAAAGAGCGGGTATCGAAGCGGGAGATGACGGACGTTATGGATTGCCGATACATTATGATCAGCAGAAAATGCGTGAGATTATCCGGAATGAAAGAAGAATAGAATTAGCATTTGAAGAACATCGTTTTTGGGATATCCGTCGTTGGAAGATAGCTATGGATGTTATGAATGAACCGATCAGAGGAGTTGAAATTACCAAGGAAGCTGATGGTACGTTTAAATATAATTATAATGTCATCGTTCGTACATCTACTTTCTCGGAAAGAATGTATTGGTATCCCATACCGAGAGGTGAAATGAATGGAAATACGAAATTAACCCAGAATCCCGGATGGAACTATTAAAAACACAGAATTTTATGAAACGAATAATCATCCTATTATTGGCATTCATGCCGCTTGCCGTATGGGCTCAGGTGACCGTCAAAGGTACTGTTAAGGACGACCTTGGCGAAGTATTAGTTGGAGCAACTATTCTGGAAGTGAATAATCCGGGCAACGGAACAATCACGGACATCGATGGTAAGTTCTCTATTAAATTGAAATCAGCTAAAGCGAAAATTAAAGTCAGCTATATTGGATATGCTGCGCAGACATTGACTGCGACAAACGGCATGGTTGTTAAGATGGAAGCCGATGGAAATATGCTTCAGGAAGTGGAAATTGTACAGCAAGGTTTTGGTACAAAGTCCAGACTCTCCAATGTAGCATCTATCAGCCAGGTAAATGGTCTAACTTTGAGACAATCTCCTACATCGACTGTGCAAAATGCACTTGCTGGACGTTTGCCGGGACTTTTTCAGTTACAGGGAAGTGGACAACCGGGTAAGGATGCTGCTGATATCTTCATCCGCGGTATTGGAACTTATGCAAATGTAGATACATCTCCTCTGGTGTTGATTGATGATGTGGAGTCAGATATTTCAACGCTTTCTCAATTGTCTCCGAACGACATTCAAGATATCAGTGTGCTGAAAGATGCTGGTAGTACAGCTATTTTTGGTTTGAAGGGTGCGAATGGTGTGATCTTGGTTACTACCCGGCGTGGTTTGGAAGGAAAACCTAAAATCACTTTCAGAGCGGATGTCGGTTTTCAGCAGCCTACTTATAAGAATACGTTTCTCGATTCCTATGAGAGCTTGAAACTTATTAAAGAAATGTATATAAATGATGATGATCGGGCTGCTTTGGAAGCGAATAAGGATCTTCTTAGTGATGAAGCTTTGGAACATTTCCGCACGGGTGACTCTCCTTATCTTTATCCCGATGTGGACTGGTATGATTTGATGTACAAGAAGAGTTCCATGATGCAACAGTATAATGTGGATGTGCAAGGAGGTACTGATAAGGTTAAATATTTTGTAGCTATCGGATATACCAATCAGACAGGATTATTGAAAGATATTTCTAAGGTAGAGGATTTTAATAATGATTACTATTTGAAACGCTATAATCTTCGTTCTAACTTTGATATCCAGATTACGAAAGATTTTTTGTTCAAGATTAATGCAAACGCGATTCTTTCTGAACTGAACGAACCTTATTTACCTAATCCTGGTCAAAGTGGTACTTTCAGTATTTTTACCCGTCTTTTGGGAGGGCATTTTACTCCTTGGAATTATCCAGCCTATAATCCGGATGGAACTTTTGGAATGAAGAGCGGAGCACCTATGAATCCGTTGGCCTTAATGTCGCAAGGTGGTTACGATCGTGAATGGAAGAACAATGTGAATGGTAACATTACTTTGGAACATAAATTGGATTTCATCACAAAAGGATTGAAAATAAGAGGTGTGATGGCTCTTACTAACCGTTGGGGTACAAAGAGATCGCTACACCGAGGAACAGACGATTTTATGGCTTTTTATCATGATACAGAAACGGATTCTTATTTGCCCGTGAATAAAGACCTCTATGTGTTACGTCCTATGAACGTTTCAGAAACTGCTAATGCACCTTATCTTCAGATTAACAGTCGTGTAGATATGTCATACAGTAGACGGTTTGGTGGGCATAATGTGGGCGGCTTGTTACTTGCTAACTGGTATTCCAATCGTACAGGAGCGAACACTCCTCATAACTCTATGAGCTATTCTACTCGTTTGAGCTATGATTACAATTCAAGATATCTAGTAGAGTTCAGTGGTACTTACAATGGTTCGGACCGTTTCTCGAAGAATAATCGTTTTGATTTCTTTCCGTCTATTTCTCTTGGTTGGAACTTGGCCGAAGAACCTTACACGAAAAAGTTCTTTAGTAGTATCAAGGTGGATATGTTGAAATTAAGAGGGTCTTACGGGCTTTCTGGTTCAGATGCTGTTCCTGGTGGAAAGTATACTTATGTGGAGTCTTATAAAAAGAATTATGACTATCCGTTTGGTGAAAATCAAAATACTACTGCCAAGATTCCGGCATATTTTTTGGAGACGATTGGTAATGACGATGTACGTTGGGAAGTGGAAAAGAAAATGAATCTAGGTGTAGATCTTAGGATGTTCGATAATCGTTTGTCTGCTACATTTGAATATTTCTACAATCGTCGTAATGATATTATGTCAACGCCTAAGTCTGTCCCTCTTTATGCAGGATATATGGATGGAGTGTTGCCTATGATGAATATTGGGCGTACGGAAAACAAAGGCTGGGATGCGGAGTTTACATGGAGAGATAAAATTGGGAATGATTTCAGCTATTTTTTCCGTGGAATCGTATCGCATGCCAAAAATAAAATTCTTTATATGGGGGAAGCTCCTAGTCCTTATGTATTAAGTATGTCAACAGGAAGACCTATTGGTACGATTTTCGGTTATGTAGCTGAAGGATTTTATAATACGCAGGAGGAGATAGATAATGGTCCTAAAGAAACATTGAGAAAACCGAATCCTGGTGATATTCGCTATATGGATATCAGTGGTCCGCAGGGGGTTGCTGATGGTATCATAAACGAATATGATATTGTGCCTATCGGTAATTCACGTCCAGATTTCAACTATGGATTGACTATTGGATTTTCTTATAAGAACTTTGACATAAGTGCTTTGTTTCAAGGGGCTACTGGAGCTTCACTGAGTCTTCAGAAGGCGCTGAAAATAGGAAGTACGGATGGTCGTCCCCGTCCTATACATTTGGGAAGATGGACTGATTTGGGAGCAGACGGAAACAAGATTACCGATCCGGAGCAGTTGATAGAGATGAACAAGAACGCTTCCTTCCCTCGATTCAGCAAGGATCATGGAAATAATTCGGCACAGTCAACTTTCTGGTTACGCTCAGCTAATTATGTTCGTTGGAAGAACCTGGAAGTTGGGTATCAGCTTCCTGAAACATGGGTGAAAAAAGTGGGTCTTAATTCAGTACGTTTTTATGGCTCAGCACAGAACTTAATCACTTGGTCGGAGCTGGGGGATTATCAGGTGGACCCGGAAAGTAGCCGTTTGAGCAACCCAGTGGATACCTATCCTCAACAGCGTGTATATAACCTTGGATGTCAAATCGTATTTTAATGAGTAATACAATGAAGAAAATAATTATATTTTTTCTATGTGCATGCAGTTTTATAGTGGCATGTACCGAAACATCAGAAGGTTTCCTTGAGAGTAAGGGAAAGGAAACCGATGATTTGGAATCAGTTTTTTCGGACAGTACGAAAGTGATGGGATTCCATGCCGCATTATTTTGGCAACTAGGACGTGTCACAATGTCTCCGCACGGAGTGGCTAGTGTTTTACAGAATTATAAGGACTATGAGGCAGGAACCGATAACAGTCGATATAGTGGTTATTTCAGAGTAACGGAATTTACTCCGGCTTATACGAAAGGTGATTTCAGCCAAGGAGGAACCAATGCTGGTTTTACGGATTTTCAGAGAGGATGGCAAGAAGCTTACCAAACGATTTATCGTTGTAATTCATTTTTGCAGAATTATAAAAAGGCTCCATTGACTGAAGCTACAAAGGAGAAACTGGCCAATGAGGCTCGTTTTATTCGTGCGTTTTTTTATTTTCACTTGTTACGTCAGTATGGTGCTGTACCATTGTTGTATGATGAGGTGATAGATCCGTTTAATCCTTCTTTTTTAGAACGTTCTACTTTTGAAGAGTGCGTAAACTATTTGGCACAGGAATTGAGGGCCGCAGCAGATGCATTGCCACTGGAACAAATGGGAGCGGATTATGGGCGTCCAACAAAAGCTTCAGCATTGGGCGTATTGACCGAACTATATGCGCTGGCTGCCAGTCCATTATATAATGGTGGAAACATAGGTAGTGGCGATAATCGCCTGTTGGTTGGTTATGATAATTATGATGTGAATAGATGGGAGAATGTGAGAATCACGGCCCAGGAATTGATGGGCTTGGGCACTCATGAGTTGGTGAAGGACAATAAGACTCGCCCCGGAAATGGTTTCTATTTGGCTACAACTAAGCGTGTGAATACTGAAAGAGTGTGGTTTTGGGTAACTGTAAGCACTACCGGTTATCCGGCCAGTGCTCTCTTACCTAAGAGTCGTAACGGTGGTCGTCAGATTCAACCGTATCATGAGTTGGTTGAAGCGTTTCCAATGAAGGATGGTACCCCTATCGATAAGAATAGTGCAGAGTATAAGGAAAATCCGTATCAGAATCGTGATCCTCGTCTAGGCTATACTATCATTTACAATGAAGCTGAATGGATAAAGACAAAAGGTGGTGAACTGGAAAAAGTATACACTTATAAGGACGCGACACAGGATGGTTATGGCACGAGCGGTGGTACGGAAACTGGTTATTATTTCAGAAAATGTTGTAACGAGGATTTAATGGCTAATGAGTATGGCGAAGGAACAGGTTTGTCTTTTATCCGTTATGCAGATATTATGTTATTATACGCTGAGGCTTTGACAGAGTTAAATGTTGACAGAAATCGGGATGAGATAGAGAAACAATTGTTCGAACTCCGGGACAGAGCAGGTATTGAACCTGGAGATGACAAGAGGTACGGTGTACCAGCAAATATGAATAAAGATGAAATGATTGATTTCATCATTAATGAGCGCCGCATTGAATTCGCCAACGAGTGTGGTAATCGGTTCTGGGATTTGAAACGTCGTAAACTGTATGAGAAACTGGATGGGGTATGGACTAGTGCTGCTGTTTGGGAGAAAACAAATGACGGTTCTTATACATGGAGCGTAATGCCTATCGAACAGCATTTTTTCTCACAGAAGATGTATTTCAGTGCCATTCCTCAGAGAGAAATAAACGCTTCTCATGGAAAGTTGATTCAAAATCCGGGTTGGTAATTGTTTAAATAAAAAGTGTATGAAACCAATATATAATTATCTGAAAAGTTCGTTCTGTCTGATTGCCGTTTTATTGGTGAGTTGTACGGAAGAATATAAATATAATACTGATTATTCATTCTACGAAGGTGTGACGCTAAAGATGGATCTTGTAGATGAGAATAATGTGTTAAGTGTGAGACTGGCAAACAGTTCGCATGCGCTTACTATCTCGGTCACTCCCGATGATGTGTTTATTGACTCTAAAGCTTATATTTATGAAGTGGAGGATGAAAGTATTGCTTCGGTGGCTGAGGATGGTATGATTACATTACTGAAGGCAGGGACAACTACTTTGACAGCAAAGTTTCGCGGTAATCAAGAGATATCTGCGAGTTGCACGTTGGAGGTGCAGCCTACATTTGTTAGAGAACTGAAAGTGACAGCTGCCGATATCCGTGTGGAAGAAGGAAAAGAATTGGATTTAACGCCGTATGTTACTGTTATTCCGTCTGATGCAGATAATAAAAACCTTCGTTATGAAGTGAAAGCTGGTTCGGAAGGTTTTGTGGAAATTGCTGAAGGAAGTAGTGTTGTCAAGGCGTTGAGTAAGGGAATGGCTACGATTGTGGTATCGGCAACCGATGGTTCTGAGGTATCAACAGAATTATCGTTGGAAGTGACCGGGAAGATTCCTGTGACAGAAATTATAATGGGACGCGCCGCTAACTTGGAAGGGAAAACATTTGCTGTTGGTCAAGTATTTGATCTAGGCTCTGTATTGTCTGTATTGCCGGTCAATGCTTCGGATCCGACGTTAGTTTACGAACTTGTTTCTGGTGAAGGTGTAGTCCTTCTTGATGCCGATAAAGGAATAGTGAAGACGACAGGTGCCGGTGAAGCTGAAATAAGGATTTCCGCGCATGATGAATTTGAGGAGGCAGCTCCTAAATCTATCAAACTTAAGGTAGATGCTGCTTTGACTTGGTTCGAGCGTGCATTCTGGTTTGTGGATACTACTGTGGATTATGGTAATGGACATAATTATGTTCCAGAAAACGATGGAGAAAACGGTAAACCAGAAAAACTGATTGATAGTAATAACAGTACATATTTGATGATGGTGAAACCAGGTAAACCAGCTTATAATGGTCACAAACATCCAGACGGTGCTGAATATGGCTTTATTATAGATTTGGGAGGACTACAAGAATTTAATTTGTTGAAGTGGAGACATAGAAATACAAACACTAATTTCCAAGCTTTCAAAATCAAAGTGTCAGGAAGTGACGATAAAGTGAATTATACAGTGCTTGAAGAAAGCATGGCGACTAAGTCAACAAGCAATGTTGAGATAGAATTACCTTTATCTGGAACATATACACATCGATACATAAAAGTAGAGTATACAGATTATGATCCTACAAATGGTAGCAATCTTTGTGTGGCTGAGTTCAATGTCGGTAAAAAGTAACTGTTTAAATCAAGAACTTATGAAAAAAAAATTGAATTATTTGATAGGTTCGTTCTACCTGTGTGTCACTTTGGTGACCGCAGGTTGTTCGGATGAAGATAAATATGCGGCTGGCTATTCGTACTATGATGACGTAGAGTTGAAAATAAACCAAGTGGACGAGAAGAATGTGCTGTCAGTCAAATTGGCTGATGAAACATATCCTCTTTCTATTGCTGTGACTCCTGAAACTTTACCGTCAAATTATGCCAATTATGTATATGAAGTAAGTGACAATAGTGTAGCCACAGTCGATTATAAAGGAGTACTTTCACTGTTAAAGCCTGGAGAGACTACTTTGACTGTAAGGCATCGTGGTAACAAGAGAATCTCTACTGATTGTACACTGAGAGTGGTGGCATCGTTGATTCGCGATGTAGTAGTGAGTCCTGAGGTGGTCATTGGGACGGAAGAACCAGTTGATCTTGCCAAGTATGTAACAGTGATGCCATGGTCGGCAGATGCTCGTGCGCTAAGTTATAGTGTGAAGCCTGAATATGAGGGTGTCGTGGAATTGCTGGAAGGAAGCATTGTGCAGGGTTTGACTATCGGTGAAGCAATTGTTGAAGTACGTTCTACTGTTGGAATGGACGTGGCAAAAGAACTGAGGTTAGTGGTCAAAGGTAGTACCCCTATTGAGCAAATAAAGTTGAATGAAGAGGCGGATAAAATCAATGGGCAGAATTTGCTTGTTGGTCAGGAGTTCGATTTGACAACCTGCCTGACTATCTTGCCAGAAAATGCAGCGGATAAGCGAATGAAATATGAGGTTGTCTCCGGAACTGATTGTGTCTCTATTTCAGAGGAAGGAATACTAACGACCACTGCTGGAGGCGAGGTGACAGTTCAGATATCTCCGCTTGATGAAGAACTGAATACAGGGGTTGTTCCTTGTATGCTTACGTTCACGGTGAAATCATGGAACGAACGTGAGAATTGGACGGTTTCCACTTCCATCACTTACACTAAGGGAGGCCTGAATTATGTGCCAGATAAAGAAACAGGAAAACCAGAGGATATCTTTGATGACAAATTTGATACTTACTTGTCATTGGCGAAACCTGGCAAGTCCTATGACGGTTATGTAGCTGACGCTATAGACGTTCCTCTTTATTTTCTCGTTGATATGGGAATGCCTCAAAGTTTCAACTATTTCACTTGGGGGCATCGCAGCTCTAATACTAACTCTTATTTGAGGGTATGGGGAGTCACGTTGTTTGGGAGTAATGATGGCGTGTCTTTTGATGAAATAGCAACGAATGTCAAGATCGATTATACTAAAAATGATGAACTGATGGAATTTGCCATTCCAAAATCTATTTATCGATACATTAAGGTTCAGTATGTTGATTGGAGTGATTTAAATGGTAATGCGTTAGGAAGTACCATACAGGTGGCAGAATTCAATGTCGGTATGAAATAACTTGTTGTAAAAACGATTGTCTGTTTTAAAAATGAGGCTGCCTCAATGTAGTAATGAGGTAGCCTCATTTGTCAAATAATGAATATGTAATTTGATGATAAAAAGCATGAAAAAAAGGTTTGTGAATGTAGGTAGGAAGACATTTTTGTTTGCATTAGGTTTGTCTGTGACGTTTCGGCTTTTGTCGATGCAGGTCATTGTCGATACTGGTAGAAATGGTAGAGAAGTGTCGGCACAGACATCGCAGATTGCGAGTATCAGAAGAATAAACCCCACCACCGTTGAAATACTATTCCCCAATAGCCAGCGTATGACATTGGACTTCTACGGGGAAAATATCTTCCGTGTATTTCAGGACAACTCAGGAAGCGTGATCCGGGATCCTCAAGCAAAGCCGGCGGCGCAGATATTAGTCGACAATCCCAGAAAGGCGGTTTCAAAGCTGGATTTGGAAGAGAATACAGATTTTGTTTTCCTCACTACCGGAAAGATAAAAGTCCGGCTGGATAAAAAGACATCCTTGCTTAAGGTAACTAATCTGGCAACCAACACTGTTGTAGTGGAAGAACTGGAAGCGCCTCTTTTTGAGAAAGGGAAAGTAACCCTGACATTGAAAGAGAATCCGCAGGAATACTTCTACGGTGGCGGTGTTCAGAACGGTCGGTTCTCCCATAAGGGTAAGGTGATTTCTATCGAGAACCAGAACAGTTGGACAGACGGGGGAGTCGCCTCTCCTACCCCTTACTACTGGTCTACCAACGGCTACGGTATGATGTGGTATACCTTCAAAAAAGGGAAGTACGACTTCGGAGCATCCGAAGAGGGAAAGGTGAAATTGTCTCACGAATCAGACTATCTGGATGTGTTCTACATGGTTAATGACGGTGCGGTGGCTCTGTTGAATGACTTTTACCAACTGACAGGAAATCCCGTATTGTTACCTAAATTCGGTTTCTATCAGGGACATCTGAACGCTTATAACCGTGACTATTGGACAGAAAACGAGAAAGGCATTCTGTTTGAAGACGGAAAGCGATATAAAGAGAGCCAGAAGGACAATGGCGGAATCAAAGAATCGTTGAACGGCGAGAAGAACAATTATCAGTTCTCTGCACGTGCGGTAATCGACCGTTATAAGAACCATGACATGCCGTTGGGCTGGCTGCTTCCGAACGACGGCTATGGAGCCGGCTACGGACAGACGGAAACATTGGACGGTAATATACAAAATCTGAAAAGTCTGGGTGATTATGCCCGTCAGAACGGAGTGGAAATCGGCCTGTGGACACAGTCTGACCTGCACCCTAAGGAAGGAGTGAGCGCTTTGCTGCAGAGAGATATTGTGAAAGAAGTAAGGGATGCCGGAGTACGCGTGTTGAAAACGGATGTAGCCTGGGTCGGTGCCGGCTATTCTTTCGGATTGAACGGAGTAGCCGACGTCGGACATATAATGCCTTACTACGGAAGTGACGCCAGACCGTTTATCATCTCCCTTGACGGCTGGGCGGGCACACAGCGCTATGCGGGCATCTGGTCGGGTGACCAGACGGGAGGCGTATGGGAATATATCCGTTTCCACATCCCGACCTATATCGGCTCGGGACTGTCCGGTCAGCCGAATATCACTTCTGACATGGACGGTATTTTCGGTGGCAGGAATGTGCAGGTGAATACCCGTGATTTCCAATGGAAAACGTTTACTCCAATGGAACTGAACATGGACGGTTGGGGAGCGAATGAGAAATACCCGCACGCCTTGGGAGAACCGGCAACCTCCATTAACCGCTGGTATCTGAAACTGAAATCGGAACTGATGCCTTATGCTACAGTATCGCTAAGGAAGCCGTAGACGGTATGCCGATGATAAGAGCGATGTTTCTGGAATACCCGAATGCCTATACTCAAGGTACGGCTACACAGTACCAATATCTGTACGGGCCTTATTTTCTGGTTGCTCCTATCTATCAGGCAACCAAAGCTGACGAGCAGGGAAATGATATCCGTAACGGCATTTACTTGCCCGAAGGTGTATGGATTGATTATTTTACGGGCGAAAAATACGACGGGAACCGCATACTCAACAATTTTGCAGCTCCTCTCTGGAAGCTTCCCGTATTCGTGAAGAACGGAGCGATTATTCCGCTGACGAATCCTAATAATAATGTAAATGAGATTGATAAAGGAATCCGTATCTATGAGCTTTACCCGTACGGCAAGAGTTCTTTTACCGAATATGATGACGACGGTGTATCCGAAGAATACAAACGGGGTAAAGGAGTAACAACCAATATCGAGTCCGAGGTTGGCAGCAAGAATGACGTTACTGTGACCATTCATCCGGCAAAGGGTGATTTTATGGGCTTTGTGAAAGAAAAGGTTACAGAGTTCAGAATCAATGTCACTTCTCTGCCGAAAAAAGTGACGGCACAAGTTGGAAAGAAAAAAGTGAAACTGACAAAGGCCGCTTCGAAAGATGAATTTGCAAAGGGTGAAAACGTCTTCTTCTACGATGAGGCTCCCGATCTGAATCGGTTTGCGACTAAGGGAAGCGAGTTTGAAAAGACCGTTATCACCAAGAACCCGCAACTTTTGGTGAAACTGGGTGCCACCGATATTACGGCCAATACTACGACATTGCGCATTGAGGGATTCCGTTTTGTTCCCGAAGACCGCTATCGGATCACTTCCGGAACTCTGGCAGCTCCTGTTGCCCGGGTTACTGCCGACAATACGGAAGCCTATACCTTGAAACCGACATGGGATAAAGTGGCCAATGCCGATTTCTATGAGATTGACTTTATGAATATGCTATATACTACGATAAAGGATATGGAACTACTGTTTGGAGACCTGACTCCCGAAACGCCCTACTCATTTAAAATACGTGCTGTCAATAAAGACGGAGCTTCCGCCTGGACAGAGTTCGGTGCTGCGACCAAGTCCGATCCGCTTGAATTTGCTATCCGTGGTATCAGGGGCGAATGTACGGCCGCTTCGCAAGGAAGAGTAGGCGTGAAACGTCTGTTCGACTTTGTAGAGTCCGGAGATATCTGGCACTCGAAATACGGGGAAAAAGCCGTTCCGTTCGAACTGGTTATGGACCTGGTGACTGTCAACCAACTGGATAAATTCCACTACCTGCCACGTACAAACGCCGGTAACGGAACATTGCTGAAAGGAACCGTTTCTTATAGTATGAACAAAGAACTGTGGACGGAAGCCGGAACATTTGAATGGCAGCGTGACGATGAGGTGAAGGTATTCAATTTCACCCAACATCCTACTGCCCGCTATATCAAACTATCCGTTACAGAAGCAGTCGGCAACTACGGCTCCGGTAAGGAAATCTATGTATTCAAGGTGCCCGGAACGGAAAGCTATCTTCAAGGAGACATTAACGCCGACGGTAAGATTGACGGCAATGACCTGACATCTTATACCAATTATACAGGACTGAGAAAGGGC
>OGHB01000596.1_pt1 | contig 19783 bp, 21 predicted proteins | sample 1571451 | NCBI WGS metagenome assembly OGHB01 (sample SAMEA2582071, study PRJEB24529) | metagenome | biome: Human gut stool | place: China | collected 2011
ACTGGGCGGTGTTCAGCAGCCTGATGGATATGCGGGGCAGCGGCATCGACAACTTTGCCGTCTTTCTGATGTGCGGTCAGCTGCTGTTCAACTTCTTCAACGAGGCTACCTCCACCAGTATGAGCAGCGTGCTCAGCGCCGCCCCGCTGCTGAAAAAGGTGTATATCCCCAAGTATATCTTCCCGCTGGAAAAGTGCTGCTTTGCCATGGTGAACTGCATCTTCAGCTTTGTGGCGCTGCTGCTGGTCATGATCTTTACCGGCGCACCCTTCCACCTGACTATTATTGAGGCGCTGTACCCGCTGGTGACGTTGTTCTTCTTCAGTCTGGGCGTCAGTATGTTCTTAGCGGCGGCTACTGTGTTCTTCCGGGATATCATGCACATCTGGAGCGTGTTCGTCACCGCGCTGCTGTATTTCTCCGCCATCTTCTACGACCCCACCCAGATGACCTTTTCCATCGGCGGCTTCAATATGCAGCAGATCATCAAGCTGAACCCCATGTACTGGTATATCACGGGCTTCCGCCGCACGGTGATGTGGGGCATCCCGCTGGACGTAAATATGTTCCTTGTCTGTGGCATCTGCGCCGTAGTGTCCATGGTAGTGGGACTGCAGATGTTCCGCAAAACGCAGGACCGCTTTGTGCTGCACATTTAAGGAGGGTGAACAATGGAACCGATCATCAAAGTGGACAATGTTTCCATGTGCTTCAACCTTTCCAAGGAAAAGCATGAGAGCCTGAAGGAGTACTTTCTGGCCATGGTGCAGGGGCGGCTGCAATACGACGAGTTCTACGCCCTGAAGGACGTCAGTCTGGACATTATGCCCGGCGATTTCTACGGCCTTGTGGGCTTGAACGGCTCGGGCAAATCCACCCTGCTCAAGACCATTGCCGGGGTGTACAAGCCCAGCAAGGGCAAGGTGACCGTAAACGGCACCATCGCCCCGCTCATCGAGCTGGGCGCGGGCTTTGATATGGATCTGACCGCCCGCGAGAATATCTACCTCAACGGCACGGTGCTGGGCTTCTCGCCCAAGTATCTGGACGAAAAATTTGACGAGATCGTAGAATTCAGCGAACTGGAAAACTTTCTGGATGTGCCGCTGAAAAACTACTCCTCCGGCATGGTGGCGCGCATCGGCTTTGCCATTGCCACCATCACAAAGCCCGATATCCTCATTGCGGACGAGGTGCTGTCGGTGGGCGATTTTTTGTTCCAGCAAAAGTGCGAAAAGCGGATGCAGGAGCTGATGGCGGGCGGCACCACGGTCATTCTGGTGTCCCACTCCATCGAGCAGATCGAGCGGATGTGCACCAAGGTGGCATGGCTGAGCCACGGTCACCTGAAAATGAACGGGGACACCCAGACAGTCTGCGCCGCCTACAAGGCGACCCAGCGCGGCGAGGTCTGATATGAATGTACGGTTGAAACGCGCCAAGGAGCTTGTCGGCTACGCCGTGCAGCTGACAAAGGATGAGGGGCTGCCCACCATGATCAAACGCGGCGCGGGCTTTGTAAAGCGCCGCTGCTTTGGCAAGCGTGCGCGCTACCTGCCCGCCAAAAAGGTGCTGGAAGCCCAGCGTGCAGAGATGGCCGGCAAAACGGCGGCAGACTGCGGCCTGCCCACCATCTCGGTGCTGACCCCGCTGTATAACACCCCGGAAAAATACCTGCGGGAATTTCTGGATTCCTTCGTGGGGCAGACCGCGCCCAACGGACAGCTTTGCCTTGCCGATGCTTCGGACGCCGCCCACGGGGATGTGGAGCGGATCATAAAGGAATATCAGCAAAAGAATCAACAGATCGTATACAAAAAGATCGAAAATCAGGGCATTGCCGCCAACACCAACGCCGCCGCGCAGCTGGCAACGGGGGAGTATCTGGCGCTGGCTGACCACGACGACATTCTGGCACCCCATGCCCTGTACACCATGGGCAAGGCCATCTTGCAGCTGCGGCAGCGCGGCGAGCCGGACGGCTTTCTGTACAGTGACGAAGCACTGTTCACCAAGAGCATCCGCCGCCCCATGGTGGCGCACTTCAAGCCGGACTACGCCCCGGATTACCTGCTGTGCTGCAACTACATCTGCCATCTGGCGGTGTTCCAAAAAGCGCTGTGGGAGCAGCTGGGCGGCGAACGCCCGGAATGCGACGGCAGTCAGGATCATGATCTGTTCCTGCGGCTGTTGGAAAAGACCGGCGGTGCCGCCCATGTGCCGCAGGTGCTCTACTACTGGCGGGTGCACGCGGGGTCTACCTCCGGCGGTGCAGACGCCAAGCCATACGTTGCGGCAGCAGCCAAAAAGGCGCTGGCAGACCACCTGACCCGCACCGGGCGCACCGGCACGGTGGAGGACGGCCTGTTCCCCAGCACCTACCGGGTGAAGTGGGACATCGTGGGCGAACCCAAGGTGAGCATCCTCATCCCCAACAAGGACCACACCGAGGATCTGGAAAAATGCCTGCACAGCATCTGGACAAAGACCGAATGGGAGCACTTTGAGGTGATCGTGGTGGAGAACAACTCCACCGACCCCGCCACCTTTGCCTACTATAAAAAGGCGCAGCAGCGTTACGATGGCTTGCGGGTGGTCACCTACCCGAAAAAGGGCTTCAACTTTTCCGGCATCAACAACTTTGGCCGCAAGTACGCTACGGGTGAGTATCTGCTGCTGCTGAACAACGATGTGGAGGTGCGCAGCGGCGAATGGCTCACTGAACTTCTGCGCCAATGCGCCCACCCCGGCGGGGCGGCAGTGTGCGGTGCAATGCTCTGGTACCCGGACGAGACCATCCAGCACGCAGGCGTCATTACCGGGCTGGGGGGCTACGCGGGGCACAGCCACAAGTACAAAAAGGCCGGCGGCAGCGGGTATCTGTTCCGCACCGCCACGGTGCAGGACTTTTCCGCCGTCACCGGTGCCTGCCTGCTGGTAAAGACCAGCGTGTGGGACGAGGTAAAGGGGCTGGACGAAGCCTTTGCGGTGGCCTTCAACGATGTGGACTTCTGTCTGCGGGTGCGGGATGCGGGCTATCGCATTGCGTGGACGCCCTACGCCCAGCTGACCCACTACGAGAGCAAGAGCCGCGGCGGGGACGAGAAGGACCCGGTAAAGGCACGGCGCTTTGCCGCCGAGCAGCAGCGTCTGTACGAGGTGCACGGCAAGGCGAACATCCTGCACGACCCCTACTACAACCCCAACCTGACCATGGACCGGGAGGATTTTTCCGAAAGCGATGATCTGCGCGGGCTGAAAGAGGGACGCATCACGGTGCAGTGGAGGAAATAACAGCATGAACATCAAAGGTCATTTCGAGACCATCACCCGGCACAAGCTGCTGGTGATGAAATACTGCTTTGAATGCGGGTTGTATGAGCAGGGCCTTGCCCACGACCTGAGCAAGTACAGCCCCACCGAGTTCATCCCCGGGTGCATCTACTATCAGGGCGACCACAGCCCCAACGAGGCGGAGCGCGCGGCCAAGGGTTACACCTCGGCGTGGCTGCACCACAAGGGGCGCAACAAGCATCATCTGGAATACTGGATCGATTACAGCACCACCAAGACCGGCCTGACCGGCATGAAGATCCCCCTGCGGTACGTCTGCGAGATGGTGTGCGACCGGGTGGCGGCAAGCCAGATCTATCTGGGCGATAAGTACACCGATGCCTCTGCGTGGGAGTACTACCAGCGCAGCAAGGATCACTACCTGATGCACCCGGAGACCCGGGCACTGCTGGAAAAGCTGCTGTGCATGGTGCGGGACCTGGGGCGGGAGCGCACCTTTGCCTACATGAAATTCCTGCTTGGCTGCGAAAACGATTACTAAGCCCAAAAGGCTGCTGCACAGACTGTGCGGCAGCCTTTTTTGCGCACATTGCCAAAAAAGCCTACCGCATTTTGGTGCACCCGTGCATTGACAAAATGGCGAAAGTGACGGTAAAATGAAAGAAAGTAGGCTTGGGAAACGTCCGGGCCGCATAGGATAGTGTCTGACGAAGAAGGAGGCATGAAGCATGAAATTGTTCAAGAAACTGGCAGCTGCCGTACTGGTGGCGGCTCTGGCACTGATGATGGTGGGCTGCGGCTCCAAGACAGGCCTTGCCCGGCAGATCAAGGATGCTGTCTCGGATACTGCTGTTATTATGCAGGGCAAGCAGGCCACGGACAGCAAGGAACTGGATGCCTTGGCAGCAAAGCTGCTGACAGAGATCGATAAAGCCCTCGCGGAGTCGGAAGAAGACGAGTGGCCGGATCCGAATGAACTGCTGAATGATGAGGAGTTCCTGAAAAAGGTCGGCATTGACCCGGCAACGGAGGCTTATGCGCTCTCCTTGACGCGCAACCCGAGTTACCTCAGCAATACCATGAATCAGGCTAAGCCTTTTGAGATTGCAGGGGATCTTCTGCATCGTCTGATGCAGGGTGATTTGGAGATCGGCGAACCCAAGCTCGGAAGCAAATTTGAGTTTGGTCTTGCCATTGGCACGCTTGACGGCGAGAACTGCGTGCTTATGATCGCGAAATAAGAGCGTCCGGGCTGTGACAGCCCTTACGGATGCCCAAGACCGGAACGGTATATTTACAAGATGCGGCCTGCAGCTGCCCCGGCAGACTTATTGCAGGCTGCGGCAAGGAGGAAACGATGAAACTGTTCAAAAAATTGGCAGCCGTCGTGCTGGCTGCTGCACTGGCATTAACGATGGTAGGCTGCGGCGGCAATAGCTACGCCATGCAGAACGAGCTGCTGAAATTATCGATCGATTATATGACAGACAGAGGCAAGACTGTGACCCACACCAAAAAGGCAGATGATCTGGCAGCAGCGCTGCTGGCAGCCGCCGATACAGCCGCCGCGCAGAAGGAAAACGAGGGCACAAAGGCCAAGGAGCTGCTGAAGGATCCTGCTGTTATAAAGGCAGCCGGTATTGACCCCGAAAAAACGCCCTGCAAGGTCAACCTGATCGACAACGTTCAGTTCAAGAGCAGCGGCACGATGGGCGATTATCTGAAGATGGAATGGATGGCGAGCGTCACGAACCCCAGCCAGTTTGTTCCCATCGGCACGTCCCGCCCCGGTGACAATAAGGGCGAGATCGGCGCAGCTACGCACAAGATCGGCGATAAGAGTTATATCCTGATTTTGGTCACTTATACGCCGACTACTCCGAGCATAACTTGATATATCTCGGGCTGCCGCACACAGACTGTGCGGCAGCCTTTTTGCGTGCAGAACCCCGTGAAAAGGCAATTCTGGAAAATCGGCAGATTTTCCGGAATTGCAAATAAAAAATAATTTTTCCACTGAATATGGCTGGAGCGCATGCGGAAGCTATTTTAAAATATTTCTGTTTTTGCACGCTTTGCCGAAACTTTCCGGCAAAGTTTGGCGCATCTGCCCATTGACAGCACACCGTGGCAGAGGATAAGATGAAACTGGGGAGCAGCGCGCTCCCATAAGAAGAAAGCGAGGGACCACAGATGAAGCTTTGGAAACGATGGACGGCAGCGGTCCTTGCAGCTGCAATGGCGCTGCTGCTTCTGGCAGCCTGCGGGCCCTCCGGCCCTTCCGCGCCGGATGCGCCGGATAAGCCGGGCAGCAGCGAGACCGGTAAAGACCCCGCAAACCCCGGAACGGGAGAACCCGGTAAAGCCCCCGCAGACGAAAAGACCGAGGCGCAGAAGGTGGTGGAAGCACTGAATGCGGTGCGCAAGAGCTATGGCAATGACACCCCGCTGGAGCTGAACGAGCAGGCCTGTGCGTTCGCCAAGGAGATGGCACAGGTGCAGCTGGATGGCGTCAATGGCCAATATGGCAAGAATCCGAGTACCAACACGGATTATATTGATGCCTGTGCAACCGTCCGCAAGAAGAGGGTGGGCGAAAAAGCATCGATCGGTTTTGGCGCACTGCAGAGCGCTTACCCGGATGCGAAACAGTTCAAAAAGTGGGCAGTCAAGACAGAGGGCGTGAGCGCAGAACGCAACAATAAACTGGTTAAGCGTAAGGACGCCACCCTTGTGGGCGTGGGCGTTGTGCAGAACACCGACGAAAAAACGAAGGATAAAATTCCCTTTATAGTGGTCGTGATGACCTACTGATACGAGCAAACGCCGCTGACGGAAAGTCGGCGGCGTTTTTGTGTGGTTTGCCGTTTGCCGGACAACGCAAAAGCACCCCGGTCGGGCGGTTTTACCGCTTGACCGGGGTGCTGTTTTTGCAAGAAATAATTACTGCTCGTTTTCGTAGATCTTGATATAGCGCGGGGCGCTTTTATCCTGCCAGAACAGCAGAATGGCGGTCAGGGCAACAGCCAGTGTGGTGAGGACGGCGAGCAGAGCTTTGAGAACTTTCATGGTTTGGTGCCTCCTTGTGAAGTTCGGGAGCGGAGCGGGGGACGTTCCGCCTGTCATGTTAGGTATAGTATAGCATATTCCCGCAGCAAAGGCAAACGGCAGCTAGTGGGAAAAGAGTATAGAAATCAAATTTCCGCTGAAGGCTTCCCCCGGAAGGGACAGATTCTCCCCGCGCCGGGGAGAAATGTCACCGAAGGTGACAAAGAGGGGAACAGCTGTCACCGTAGGTGACTGATGAGGGCGCAGGCTGGCAGTATTTCGCCTAAATACCCCTCATCCGGCGCTACGCCACCCGTTCCCCCTTTTGTCGCTGCGCGACATTTTCCCCCGACCGGGGGAAATCTGTCCCCAAGGGGTGAAGGCTTTTGTCTCGGGTCAAGCTGTAAAAGTTGATTTCTGCGGGGCGGGACAAAAGAAAAATACGGTGGTTAGCTAAAACTAATCGACGAAAACGAATAAGAAAGTTCAGGAAAATTCATCATTTGGGGCGTGATGTCGTTGACTTCCCGCGCCAAAATGATACAATAAGTGTGTTAAGCAGCTGCTGTCCCTGTACCAGTGCGCCTGCATGGGCGAGGGGATGGCAATTCAAGCAGAATGGGGGATTTGAAATCCATGTTGAACAAGCTGAAACGTGCGGCGCTTGGCGCGCATACGCCGCATGACAAGGCAACTGCTGCAAGCAAACCTATCCCGATGCCTCTGCCCGCGCAGGTACGCATCCTTATGAGCCAGCACATTGGCGCACCCGCTAAGGCACTGGTGAAAAAAGGCGATGAAGTGTTCGTCGGCACCAAGATCGGTGAGGCGGGCGGCTTTGTCTCCGCAAATATCCACTCCAGCGTTTCCGGTACGGTAGCTGCAGTGGAACCTTTCCGTCTGTCCAATGGCCGTATGTGCGATTCTGTTGTCATCAAGACCGATGGCAAGCAGACCGTAGACCCGGCTGTCAAGGCACCGGAAGTCACCGATAAGGCCAGCTTCCTTGCCGCCGTGCGCGAGTGCGGTCTGGTAGGTCTGGGCGGCGCAGGCTTCCCCACCGATGTGAAGCTGCAGCCCAAGCAGCCGGTGGATACTTTGCTGATCAACGCCTCCGAGTGCGAGGTGTGGCTGACCAGCGACACGCAGGAGATGCTGGAGTGCAGCGATGATATCATCCGCGGCATCAAGGCTGTGCTGCAGTATACCGGCATTCCGAAGTGCATCATTGGTATTGAGAACAACAAGCCCGAGTGCATCGACCTGCTGTGCAAAAAGACCAAGGACGACAGCGCTATCGAGGTAAAGCCCCTGCCCAGTGTCTACGGCACCGGCGCAGAGCTGATCCTGATCGAGAAGTGCCTCGGCCGCGAGGTGCCCCACGGCGGTCTGCCCGCCGATGCAGGCGCCATCGTGATGAACGTGACCAGCGTTTCCACGCTGGGCAAGTATCTGGCTACCGGTATGCCGGTGGTCCAGCGTACCATCACCGTGGACGGCGATGCCTGCGCAAAGCCCCAGAATGTTGTTGTGCCCGTGGGCACCGCTTATCAGGACATTCTGGACTATGTGGGCGTCAAGGGTGAGCTGGGCAAGGTGGTTGCCGGCGGTGCCATGATGGGCCCCGCTGTGGAGAACCTTTCCTACCCCACCACCAAGACCACTTCCGGTCTGATCCTGCTGAGCAAGGCAGCTGCACAGCCCGCACAGGTCAACCCCTGCATCCGCTGCGGCCGCTGCGTGGAGTACTGCCCCATGGGTCTGGAGCCCGTGGAGGTCAATCAGGCCTACGCCGCCCGCGATGTGCAGGAGCTGGGCAAGCTGCACGCTGACTACTGCTTCAACTGCGGCAGCTGCTCCTTCGTCTGCCCGGCAAAGCGCCCTGTTACCCAGATGATGAGTCTGGCCAAGGCCTTCTATCTTGGCGAAATCAAAAAAGGAGGCAATAAGTAATGGATACGAAGCTTATTGTTTCGGCTTCCCCGCACGTCCGCAGTGACGAGACCACCCAGAGCCTGATGGCTAACGTGATCGTTGCACTGTGCCCCTGCGTGGTTGCCTCTGCAATCATTTTCGGCGTGCGCGCCCTGCTGGTCACCGCCGTTTCCGTGGTGGCCTGTGTAGCTTTTGAGTGGCTGTACTGCAAACTGCTGAAGCGTGCAAACCCCATCAGCGACCTGTCCGCTGTGGTCACCGGCATCATTCTGGCCATGAACGTGCCCGTGGGTATGCCCATCGGTCAGCTGATCATCGGCGATCTGGTGGCTATCATCGTTGTCAAGCAGCTGTTCGGCGGCATTGGCATGAACTTTGCAAACCCCGCTCTGGTGGGCCGTATCGTGCTGTTTATCAGCTTTGCCGGCTCCATGAACAAGTGGGTGTTCCCGGATGCAGCGGTGGATCAGCTGTCCAAGGCTACCCCGCTGGCTGTGGCAGATCCCTCCAAGCTGAGCCTGCTGGATCTGTTCATGGGCATCCACGGCGGTGTGCTGGGCGAGACCTGCGCACTGGCTATCGTGCTGGGTCTTGTCTATCTGGTGGCTACTAAGACCATCAGCATCGCTATCCCGGCTTCCTACGTTGGCAGCGTGTTCGTGTTCTACCTGATCGCTACCAAGGATCTGCACAGCGCACTGGTTGCCGTGCTGAGCGGCGGCCTGCTGTTCGGCGCTGTGTTCATGGCTACCGACTACGTTACCAGCCCCTTTACCCTGAAGGGTAAGCTGGTGTACGGCGTGTGCCTTGGCATCGTTACCTTTGCCATCCGCTACTGGGGCAGCTACACCGAGGGCGTGTCCTTCGCACTGCTGTTCATGAACCTGTGGGTCCCGTACATCAATGATTTGACCCGTCAGACCCCGTATGGCTATGTGAAGCCTGCAAAGAAAGCGAAGGAGGGTGCTGGCAAATGAGTAAGACTGCAAATTCCAGCTGGGAAACCACCGGTAAGCCGATCGTTGTGCTGACCGTCATCTCTCTGATCGTCAGCCTGCTGCTGGCTCTGGTGAACGGCATGACCGCTCCCGTTATCGCCGAGAACACCCGCCGCACCACGCTGGCTGCTTATGTCAGCGTGATGCCCTCTGTTTCGGACGCAGCTACGCTGGAGGAAGTGACCGACTACACCACCGCCAATGTTACCGGCGTGGTAAAGGCTCCGGACGGCGGCATTGCCATCAAGGCCGAGGAAAAGGGCTTTGACGGCGGCATCCTGACCGTGATCATGGGCTTTGACGCCAACGGCGCCGAGACCGGCATCTGGGTAGACGCTTCTACCCAGACCAAGGGCATCGGCTCCAATGTGTCCACCGATGACTTCCTGGCACAGTTCAACGGCATGGACGGCACCAAGAACATTGTGATGAATCAGGATTTCGATGCGTACAGTGGCGCAACCATTTCGTCCACCGCTCTGTTTGCTGCCATCAATGATTGTATCAACTGCTTCAACGAGCTGGCATAAAAGGAGGTTGGTAAGAAATGGCACAAGAAAATAAGTCCAAGGTAAGCATCCTTACCAACGGCATCATCAAAGAAAACCCTGTTCTGCGTCTGGTTCTGGGCACCTGCTCCATTCTGGCCGTTACCACGGCAGTTTCCAGCGCACTGGGCATGGGCGCCGCCTTCACCTTCGTGCTGGTGTGCTCCAATATCATGATCTCCCTGCTGCGGAAAGTCATCCCCGGCAAGGTGCATCTGCCCTGCTACATCGTTATCATTGCAGGCTTTGTGACCATCGTGCAGATGTTCATGCAGGCCTACATGGAAAGCCTGTACAACGCTCTGGGCGTGTTCCTGCCCCTGATCGTTGTCAACTGTATCATTCTGGGCCGTGCCGAGATGTTCGCCTGCAAGAACAATGTGGTGGATTCCGCACTGGACGGCGTTGGCATGGGCCTCGGCTATACCCTCACCGCTACTCTGATGGCCTCCATCCGTGAGATCCTGGGCAGCGGCACCTGGCTGGGCTTCCAGATCATTCCGGAAAGCGTTGCCAAGGTCTCCATCATGACGCAGGCTCCCGGTGCGTTCTTCTGCTTTGGCCTGTTGATGGCCGGCTGTGTGTGGCTGGAAGGCAAGCTGGACGCCCGCATCGAGCGCAAGAGCTGCTGTGATCTTGACAATCTGAAGAAGGAGGCGGAATAAGATGCTCGTCAAACTCGCTGCGATCTTCTTCAGCATGATCCTTGTCAACAACTATGTGCTGGTGAAGTTCTACGGTATCTGCCCGTTCCTGGGCGTTTCCAAAAAGCTGGATTCCGCTGTTGGTATGTCCGGTGCTGTCATCTTTGTCATGTTCATGGCAACGGCCGTTACCTTCCCCATCCAGATCTTCATTCTGGACCAGGCTGGTCTGAGCTACCTGCAGACCATCGTGTTCATTCTGGTCATCGCCGTGCTGGTGCAGTTCATCGAGATCTTCCTTAAGAAGTACGTCGTTGCACTGTATAACTCGCTGGGCGTTTATCTGCCCCTGATCACCACCAACTGCTGCGTGCTGGCCGTTACCATTCTGGTCGTGGGCGACTACGGCGCCGATGTGGCTGCACACGGCTTCGGCTACGCCTACATCGAGGCTCTGATCTGCGCTATCGGCGCAGGCTGCGGCTTTATGCTGGCCATGGTCATGTTCAGCGGCGTGCGTAAGCGCGTGGAAGCCTGCGATCCCCCGGCACCCTTCAAGGGCCTGCCCATCACCCTGATCGCAGCTGCAATCACCAGCCTGTCCTTCATGGGCTTCGGCGGCATCGTCGAAAACCTGTTCAATGTTACGCTGTAAGGGAGGAACAGGACTATGAATATTGTATCTGCTGTTATCCTGTGCACCATCGTGGGCGCTGTGGGTGCTATCGTTCTGGTGGCTGCCGCAAAGTTCATGGCGGTGGAGGAAGACCCCCGCATTGAGGAAGTTTCTGCCTGTCTGGCCGGCGCAAACTGCGGCGGCTGCGGCTACGCCGGCTGTTCCGACTACGCCAAGGCAGTTGTTCTGGACGGCGTGCCCTGCGACAAGTGCGCACCCGGCGGCCCCAAGGCTGCCGCTGCCATTGCCAAGATCATGGGCGGCGAGGCAAGCGCCGTAGAAAAGAAGGCTGTGGTGCAGTGTCAGGGCAGCTCCGAGCACTGCAAGCCTGCCTACGACTACAAGGGCATCCAGACCTGTGCTGCTGCGGCAGCCCTGTACGGCGGCCCCAAGACCTGCTCCTTCGCCTGCATCGGTCTGGGCGACTGCACCAAGGTGTGTAAGTTCGACGCCATCCACATCGTAGACGGTGTGGCAAAGGTGGACAAGGACAAGTGCACCGGCTGTGGTGCCTGTGCCAACATCTGCCCCAAGCAGGTGATCATGATCGATGCTGCCGGCCCCCGCAAGCCGGTGGTCATGTGCTCCAACAAGGATAAGGGTGCTGTGGCAAACAAGCTGTGCACCACCTCCTGCATCGCCTGCGGTATGTGCGAGCGCACCTGTAAGTTCGACGCCATCCATGTTGTGGACGGCGTGGCACGCGTTGATTACGACAAGTGCAAGGGCTGCGGTATGTGCGCCCAGAAGTGCCCCAAGCACATCATCCTGTTCCCGCTGAAGGACGACCCCAATCCCCCGAAGCCCGTGGTGAAGCCCGCCGCTCCCGCTGCTGCCCCCGCAGCAAAGCCGGAAGCCAAGGCTGAGGCAAAGCCCGAGACCAAGGCAGAGTAAACTGTAAACCAAAGCCCGCCGTGCGCAATGCCCGGCGGGCTTTTTGTATCCGTTTATTCCGTCTTAGTGGGACGAATGGTCACCTCGCCGCAGCGCAGCGCCTCGGTGCGCCCGCCCTCCCGCTGTACCACCAGCCGCCCGGTATCGTCAATGGAAAGCGCCTGTGCGGCGTAGGTCTCGGTGCCGGTGCACACGGTCACCCAGTGGCCGGGCACAAAGCAGCGGGCGCGGTACTCGTCCAGACAGGCAAAGCCCGGGCAGAGCGCTAACAGCTCCCGCCCGATAGCACCTGCCAGCGCCGCCCGGCTTACCGGGGCAGGGCCGCCGGGGTATAGGCTGCCTGCTTTGGCGGTCAGCTCCGGGGGAAAGTCCTCAGCCGTGGTGGTCAGGTTCAGCCCGATGCCCACCACCATCCATTCCAGCTGGCCGCTTTCAAGGTCTGTACCGGCCTCGGTCAGGATGCCGCACACCTTTTTGCCCTTGTAATACAGGTCGTTCACCCACTTGATGGCAAGTTCCAGCCCACACAGCATCTGCACCGCCCGGCACACTGCCACTGCCGCGCCGATGGTGGCGGTCTGGGCGTTGGCGGCAGGCAGCGGCGGGCGCAGCACCACCGAGCAGTACACCCCCTTGCCCGCCGGGCTGGCAAAGCTGCGCCCCAGCCGCCCGCGTCCGGCGGTCTGCCCGCCCGCCAGCACCAGCGTGCCGTGGGTGGCACCTTCCAGCGCCAGCAGCTTTGCGGTGCGGTTGGTGCTTTCCAGCGTGTCGTACAGCTGCACCGGGGCGGGGTAGGGGCCTACCGCCTCGGTGCAGAAGGGGTCGCCGCCCAGCAGACGGTACCCCCGGCGGGAGGCGGCTTCCAGCGCATAGCCCTGCGCGGTAAGCGCCGCTGCCGCCTTGTGCACGGCAGCGCGGCTGACCCCCAGCTGCTGCGCCAGCTGCTGGCCGGAAATATATGCGCCCTCGGCGGCGCTCAGCGCCTGTAAAAGCGCCTGACGGGTGGTAGAAGCCATGGCGAAAATCCTCCCTGTGTGCTATACTGCTATTGTACCATATCTGCGGCAGAAGAAAAAGTTTGAAAATATTTCAGTTTTTTGCAGGAACTGCCGCCGCTCTTTCGTATTAAAGAAAGAAGGGCGGCGCAGAGCACCGCATCCAGAACCGGAAAGGAGGCCGTGCAGCGCGTTGACAACACAGGAATTCAGCACGATGGTGCAGAAATATCAGGCGCTCGTGTACACGGTCTGCCATCAGCTGGTGCCGGATGTACAGGAGGCGCAGGACCTGACGCAGGAGACCTTTCTGGCGGCGTGGCGGGCCATCGACCGCTGCCCGTCCGGCTTTGAAAAGCAATGGCTGGCGCGCATCGCCGCCAACAAAGCCAAGGACTATCTGCGCAGCGCATGGGTGCGCAAGATGAACACCCCCGGCGACGAGGTGCTGGCGCTGGAAGGTGCGCCGCCCGGTATGCAGCCGGAGCAGCAGGTGCTGGAAGCACTGGGCGAAGAGGAGCTTACCGGGATGATCTTAAATCTGCGCGAGCCCTACTGCACGCCCTGCCGTCTGGTGCTGCTGGAACAGCATACTATGGCCGAAGCTGCAAGACTGTGCGGCCGCCCGCCCAAAACGGTGGAAGCGCAGGTCTACCGCGCCAAAAAGATGCTGGCGCAGCAGATCTTGCAAAACGACCGCGTACCCTGTGAAAGGAGGAGCGTACATGGAACTGTTTGACGCAAAAGGCTGTCTGAGTGAGGAAGGTTTACAGGCACTGGTCGGTGGACAATTGGACGAAACGCAGCGGCTGGAAGCCGCCGAGCACCTTGCCTACTGCGACCGCTGCATGGACCGCTACACCGCTCTGCTGACCGACGATGTGCTGGAGCAGCCGCCGCGCTCCGCCCGGGGCGCGGTGATGGGCACCATCTGGATACGGCTGATGCAGAACACATGGGGACGCGCCGCTGTGGCAACGGTGGCCGCCGTGCTGGCGCTGACGCTGTGGCGCACCGGTACGCTGGAACAGATCCTGCACACCGGGCAGCAGCTGAACACATGGCTGCCGCAGACCACCCAGCAGACCGAACCGGAGCTGCTGGGCAAGCCGGTGAACGACAAAGCCCCGCAGCAATCCACCGCTCCGCTGGGCAAGCCCATAGAGGACAAAAAACAACTGACCGAAAAACTATCCGACGCACTGGACGGGCTTTTGCACCGCAGTGCAGACACCACTGAGAAATGAGGGAACTGATTATGAAGAAAAACGGGATCCTGACCCTGCTGTTTGCCTGCATCCCCGGTGCGGGGCAGATGTATCAGGGCTATATGAAGCGGGGGCTCTCGCTCATCACAATGTTCTGCCTGTTCATTATCCTAGGCAGCACCACGGGGCTGGACGCACTGGTAGTCGGCTGCATCGTTGTGTATATGTACAGCTTTTTCGATACCTTGAACCTCCGCGCGCAGCTGGCGGCGGAAAAAGCCCCGGAGGACGATTATCTGGTGCACTTTAATTGGCACGATGCCCGCATGACCCAGTTCATGGGCGAAAGCCACAAGCTGGTGGGCTGGGGGCTCATCGCACTGGGCGCCATCGTGTTCTACAACAACATCATCATGCGGGTGCTGGGCGATGTGATGTGGCGCTGGGGACAGGATAACCCGGTTTTCCGCGCCATCTACCTGATGCTGGACGCCCTGCCGCAGATCGTGGTCTGCGTGGCGCTGATCGTGTGCGGTATGTGGCTGGTGCGCGGCCCGAAGAACAAAAAGGGCAAGCAGCCCCCCGAGGAGGAAACCGAGGACTTCCACGCCTACACGGCTGCGCCGCAGGCAGAGGATGCCGAGGACACTGCGGATACGGACGCCCATTTTGCCATGCCGGAGCTTTCGGCACTGCTGGGCGAGCCGGTGAACGGCGCAGAACAGGACGAGACCCCTGCGGAGGATGACGATGACCGAGCAGAATAAGACCCCTTTGACGGCACAGCCGGGCAGTGTGCCCCCGCCGGAGCACAAGCCCGCAGAAAAGCCCCTGCGCCGGGTGGGCAGCCTGACCTTGGGCGCATGCCTCATTGCGGCGGGCGTGTTCTTCCTGCTGTATTTCTTCGTGCCGGGCTTTGATGTGCAGCTGACCCTGAAAATTGCCCCGGCGGTGGCGCTGGTGCTGCTGGGATGCGAGGTGCTCTTCTTTGCCGCCCGCCCCGGCCGCTGGAAGTACGATTTTGTGTCCGTGCTGGTCTGTCTGGTGCTGATGGCGGGCTGCTTCTGCATGGCGATGCTGCCCCTGCTGTGGGACGAAGTGAGCGGCGAAAATCAGCAGACGATGAACCGACTGAGTACGCAGGCCATTGACGAACTGTACACCGCCTGTAAGCGGGACGCGCAGGATATTGCCATCCGGGACATCAGCGGCAGGCTGTACCTGAGCGGCCCGAAGGCCGAAACTTTGCAGCAGGCCGCCGCCCTGCCCGCCGGGGATACCTGCCTGACCCTGACGGTGGAGCTGTTCGGCCCGTATGAGAGCGCCGCAGACTTTGCCCGGGACTGCTACACCCTGACCGCACTGGCAAAGCAGTGCACCGTGCCGCCGGAAAGTCTGCACTTTACATGGGATGCCCGCAGCCCGGCGGAGAGCAGCCTGAACACCGGCAGTCTGCTGTATACCGAGGACTATTCGCTGGACCTGAGCGGCGCTGTGCAGCTGGACTGGACAGAGCAGCAAATGGAACAGCAGACCGAGACCGAGTATCTGCTGGACGCAGAGAATATCCCCGACGAGGGTTAAAAAATACCACTGCACGAAACCCTCTCAGTCATCGCTGCGCGATGACAGCTCCCCCGAAAGGGGGAGCTTTTTAGCATCTGTCCGTTAGCAGCGATGAAGCTCCCCCTGAGAGGAAAGGCTTCCCCCGGTCGGGGGAAGCCTTTCGCTCCGGTAAACCCTCAGTTAAAAACAAAAGCATCCGCAACGAGATTCGCTGGTTTTCTAAAGCGAAGGCTGCGGGTGCTTTTTTGCTTTATATGCGGTAAACAAAAACCGCCCCGAAGTCCTAAGACTTCAGGGCGGTTAAGCTGGAGCTGCTATCCAGATTCGAACTGGAGACCTCATCCTTACCAAGGATGCGCTCTACCAACTGAGCTATAGCAGCACATCACAGCTCAATTAGTATAGCACAGCTTTGTCGGCTTTGCAAGCTTTTTTTGCAAAAAATAAAAAATTAGTGCAAAAATCCCCGGAGCGTTCGCAGACGCTCCGGGGTTCTGTAAATTGCGTTTACTTTGCCAGACTGGTCAGGATGGGCTCGCACTGCTCCACGGTGGAGGAGAGCATCAGGTTGTAGGCGGTGACCATCTCCTGAATGGCGGTACGGTTCTCCTTGGTCAGGGCATAGCTCTGGGTGGTGCCGTCCCGGCCAACGAATACGGCGGTGACGCTCTTGGCGTTCAGCCACTCGCTCAGCCAGCTGACCTCCTCATCGCTCAGCTGGAACAGCTCCAGATCGAACCAGCAGCCCATATCCTGATCGTAGCCGCCGCCGTATTCCTCGTCACAGGTGAAGGTGTACAGCTCGTCATCAGCAGATACGTTGACCGTTTTGATGTCCAGCTTCTTGCTGCCCACATAGGTCAGGATCATATTAAAGGCAATGCTATCGTCCTGCAAGAACATATAGGGGTACAGCCCGCAGGACTTTTTATCCATGCTGGCCTGCTCCTGCGGAGAGGAAAGATCCCAGCCGCCGGTCTCCTCGTCGTAGGTGACGGTGAACTTGGAAAAAGCGGTCCTGAGCTCGGCATCGCTGGGAGCGGCGTTGGTGGCCTCCACCGCAGCGGGGGCGGCGGGCAGTGCGGGCGCAGCAGCCGAAGCGGCCATGCCGCCGCACAGCATAGCGGCAGCGCACAGACCGGCGATGACGCGCCGGAACAAACGGGAAGATCTCATAAGTCAATACTCCTTTCCATTTTCGAAGGGGGGGCTAGAGATATAATAGGGTCAACCAAGAAAACCTACGATAACTAAAGGGTTTTGACGGCTTGAGTTGTCCTTCAAATGTTTTATTTGTTGAAAAACTGCAAGAAGCGGAAAATCCTGGGGGTTATATGTAGGAGGCTTTTGGAAGCTCTGTTTTGACCCACAAAAAGGAGCAGCAAATAAAGATTGAAGGAGAGTTCAAGCCTACGGTGGATTGCCTTTGTGCGACCCGCCGTAGGTTTGTTTTTATCCATAAGGGAATAGATGCAACATTAGCGATAAAAATATGAGGATGGAATAGAGGAATGAATTCAAAAAAAGAAGTGCAGCATGTATATCTTGTCGGCGCGAAGTCATTGGGGGCTTACGGAGGTTATGAGACCTTTGTCTACAAGCTCACAGAGTATCACCAGAATAAAGAAAACATCAAATATCATGTTGCCTGCAAAGCCAATGGTGACGGCTGCATGGATGAGAGCAAGTTTGAGGGCGTGACAAAGATCAATGACCATGAGTTTGAACTCCACAATGCACACTGCTTTAAAATAGATGTTCCTCAGATTGGCCCTGCACAGGCAATTTATTATGATGTTGCTGCACTAAAAGCTTGTTGCGAACATATCAAGGAAAACCATATTCCGCACCCTATCGTTTACATCATGGCTTGCCGTATTGGGCCTTTTGCTGGTCATTTTTACAGAGAAATCCATAAACTGGGTGGTACTGTGTTCTTGAATCCAGATGGACATGAGTGGATGCGAGCTAAATGGTCTGCACCAATTCGGAAGTATTGGAAGATTTCTGAGCAGATGATGGTCAAGTATTGCGACCTTACAATCTGTGATTCTGTGAATATCGAAAAGTACATCCATGAATGCTATGACGGTAAGGGCATCAAAGGAAGTAGTCCGAAAACAACCTTCATTGCGTACGGTGCGGATCTTACCCTTAGTAAGCTGGCTGACGATGATGAAAAACTGGTGAGCTGGTATAAGGAAAAAGGATTGACTAAAAAGGGCTATTATCTTGTTGTAGGTCGCTTTGTGCCAGAAAACTCTTTTGAAGTTATGATTCGAGAGTTCATGAAAAGCAAGAGCAAAAAGGATTTTGCCATTATTACAAATGTGAATGAGAAATTCCTGAATGAGCTTGAGGAAAAACTTCATTTCAAGAGCGATAAGAGAATTAAATTTGTGGGCACTGTTTACGATCAGGAACTATTGAAGAAGATTAGAGAGAATGCTTATGCGTATTTCCACGGTCACACGGTCGGCGGTACAAACCCATCGTTGATTGAAGCCCTTGGAAGTACCGATTTGAACTTACTGGTTGATGTTGGGTTTAACAAGGAAGTGGCAGAAGATTGTGCCTTGTATTGGAGCCGCAAGCCGGGGAGCCTTGCAAAGTTGATTGATAAGGCTGATCAAATGAGTGCAGATGAAATTGCAGAGATGGGTCAGAAAGCTAAACAGCGTGTGGCAGAAGAGTACACATGGGATAAGATTTGCAGACAGTATGAGAATGTATTTGTGGGGAAAACAAACAATGGGTGATACAAGAAAATATAGAAACATTGATGCTCTTAGAACATTTGGATGTCTGGCAATTATAGCTTGGCATGTTAAAGCAAATACCGGATTTAGTACGGGGGGGGGTACTAGACAAGGTTATACCATCCTTTGACTATCTAGTTTATCTATTCATGATAATCAGCGGTTTTGGGATGTGCAACGGTTATTATCAAAAGTTAAAAACAGGAACATATAGTATAGACGCGTTTTATTCAAAAAGGTACAAGAGAACAGTTCCTTTTTTTGCACTGCTGATACTTTTAAATTGTGTTACCGAATTCACTCCAAAGACAGTATGCGAAGGCTTAATGGAGATAACAATGCTGTTTGGTTTTTTGCCAAACAATACGTTAAGTACAATCGGAGTTGCATGGACACTTGGTGCTATATTTGCATTTTACATTATATTTCCGTTTATTGTTTTCCTTCTCTATAGTCCAAAAAGGGGAATAGTGTCCTTTGTGATATCCTTGGTAATTACATATATGTGCCAGTGCTATTTTATGACAGAAAGATTTGTTACGGAAAATTTTGTGATGCGTCATTCATTTTTGTATTGCTTGCCATATTTTCTCATAGGTGGGATTGTATATTTGTATAAAGATGAAATTGAACGTTTTGTAAATCAATTTAAAGTAATTAGTTTTTGTGTTGTGTTAGCTTTGACGGTAGGCTATTACATTACCCCTGACGTAATAAATTCTATCAATATAGTGGTTATTAAAACCTTGATACTTTATACTGGATGGCTGGGTTTAGCTTTGGGATATGACAACAGGTTGATGAATAATAAATTTACAAATTATATTAGCAATTTAAGCATGGAGATGTATTTATCTCACATGGTTGTCTTTAGAATTGTAGAGAAAATAGGTATTATGGAGAGAATTGAAAGTCCAGTTATCAGATATATGACAACTTATTTACTGTTGGTGATGTTATTGGTAATGGGATTAACAATTTATAGAAAAGCAATAAACAAATTAGATGAATTAAGGTGAGAATTGAGAATATGGATCAACATTTGTCGATTGAAAAAACAGGAATACAAGGGCTGTACGTTGTAAATCCAGCGTCATATAAAAGTGATGAAGATTTAATTGTGGAAACATATAACAGTCAAGAACTACTTAAAAATAGCTTAAATATGACTTTTGTTCAGGAAAACCAGTCGATGAGTGTTAAGGGCGTTCTGCGAGG
>OGHB01000599.1_pt1 | contig 19634 bp, 20 predicted proteins | sample 1571451 | NCBI WGS metagenome assembly OGHB01 (sample SAMEA2582071, study PRJEB24529) | metagenome | biome: Human gut stool | place: China | collected 2011
GTTACAAATACCTCTGCACCGAAGATGATGACTACAAGTATTATCAGACACTTGGCTTAAAGTGTATCATGGACGGTTTTTGTCCCAATTATGCATTAGCACTAAAGGATTTGAATGTCTGAGACATGGTTTTAGAGTTAAGGAGGGGATTTTTCCTCTCCTTTTCTTTTTCGATGTGCCCTAATGAGCTGATTCCTCTATTATGAATGTTGGCAATAAAAGTGTTATTACTACATTTCTCATAATATATGCAATGATTGAGAGCGAAGAAATTACTGTATCAGGTTACTTCGCTCTACATATTACATCATTTCCCCAACGACTTAAAGACCTTCGCAATACAACGCTTTTTCTGTTCCATATTGGGATGAACATATAAGTCTAAAGTGGTCGAAATATTGGAATGTCCTAACAATACACTAACGGTCTTGTAATCACAGCCAGCTTCTATACAACGAGTGGCAAAGCTATGGCGCAGGCCATGATATTTCAATTTGGGAATACCTAATTTCGCCATTAATTTGCCGTAATAATTACGGTAAGTACGAGGCTCGGTTGGATATTCATCATTAGTCAAAACATAGAAATCTTCATTAACGACCTTCTTCAGTGGTTTTACCATTGCAAGAAGGTCCTTTGTCATAGGAATTTTCCGACATGAGTTTTGTGTCTTGGGAGTGTTGATAACCAGCTCGGTATATTTCTCCGTCCCATTAATAATGTAAATCCGTTCAATTGTACGATTGACTGTTATCGTTCCCTCTGAAACATTGATGTCACTCCACTTCAAAGCGCAGACTTCCCCTATACGAAGTCCGGTACAAAGACTGATGTAGATACCCAGTCCAGCAAAGGAAAAATGACTTTGAATATGATTGAGTATTTTCTTGTGATTAGCAACCGATAGTACTTCCAATTCTTTGGTTGTTGAAGAAGACGGATATTTGATGTCCCACTCTTGATAATCCATCCATTCATTTTTTACGCCGAATTTCATAACCATTTTCAGTACAATCAAAATGTCTTTTACGGATTTCACATTCAGTCCATTCTCTATTTTCTGCAAAACAAATTCTTGCACAGCCTGTTCATGGAGTGTATCGCTTTCTCCAAAATTTGGAAGAATATGATTTTCCAAGATAAGCACATAAGCAGCCATTGTGGACTGCTTCACATAAGGTTGCTTGTACTCTTTCCATGCAACCGAGATTTCTCTAATTGTTTTCTGTCCCATAATCGTATATTAATATGTTGTACATATAATTAGAGAATAATAAATCCCAGATGTTCCCCCTTTGAGATTTCCAGAGTTTACGGAGGAGTGGAAAGCAGAGCAATTAGATAATATTGCTACTTTGTCAAAAGGAATTGGAATATCCAAAGAACAACTTTCTGAGGATGGCGAGCCATGTATCCTATATGGTGAATTATATACTAAGTACAAATCCGAAATCATCAAGCAAGTTGAAAGTAAGACTGATATTAACGGTTCTAAACTTAAAAGAAGTAAAGCTAATGATGTAATCATTCCTTGCTCTGGTGAAACTGCCGTTGATATTGCCACTGCACGATGTGTCCCATTTGATAATATTCTATTTGGAGGTGATTTGAATGTCATTAGCTTGCATCAATACGATGGTGCATTTATGAGTTATCAGTTGAATGGTAAGCGTAAATATGATATTGCAAGAGTAGCGCAGGGTGTATCTATTGTTCATCTATACGGAGAACATTTAAAAGCAATTAAAACCTACAATCCAACTTTACCCGAACAACAAAAAATAGCCAAATTATTATCACTTCTTGATGATCGTATTGACACCCAAAACAAAATCATTGAGAAACTGCAGTCCTTAATCAAAGGACTAAGAGTATGTTGTATGCAAAGAGTTTATGGCAATAACGTGTATTTAAGCGAAATTGCACAAATATATCAGCCGCAAACAATATCTTCAACAGAATTAACAGAAGATGGTTTTCTTGTATATGGGGCAAATGGGATTATTGGCAAATATAAGGATTACAATCATGAAACGGAACAAATTTGTATAACTTGCCGTGGAAATACTTGTGGTATGGTAAATTATACAAAACCAATGTCTTGGATAACTGGAAATGCAATGGTGATAAATACAGATAAGTATCAAGATAAGGTGTGTAAGAGATATTTATATCATTATCTTTCTGCGTATAACTTCAATAGTATTATTTCTGGCTCTGGACAGCCGCAAATAGTACGTACTCCATTGGAAAAGTTAAAAATAACATTGCCCACTATTTCTGAACAAAAACAGAAGGCAATTATTTTTGATAAAATTCAAGACAAAATAGATATTAATCATAAAGTATTAAATCTTTATATAGGTCAAAAGCAGTATCTACTCCGTCAAATGTTCATATAAACATCTGGCGGAGCAAGTATTGCTTCAAATAATTATAGGAATCATACTGTGCGATTTGATTTGATAGTTTTCTTTCCAAAGATTGCATTAGGTTTGCGATGAAACTTTGCTTACTTTTACAAGGTATAGGCAACCTTAAATCCGTGAGAGTTGATAGCACTATATAAGGAGTGTTGCTTGAACTCTTTTCTATTGCAATTCTTTTGGGTAGCAGTACTTTTAACGCCCATTTAATGTATTGGATATTTTCGGAGAACAAGTCTAATACATAAGTCCTTTGATAAGCATTAAACTTTCCCTTATAATAATTGATATATCCCAAATTAGCACCATTTCCAGAGATTAGTAAAGCTTCTGTATCAAAAGCGAAGCTATCAATTTTGAATGGTTGTTCTGCACAAGTAAAAAATGGATAAATCCCATTATCTACCTGTGCATTTGCATCAAGTTTCCCTGTTGTAATTTGACAAATATCACCAAGTTTTACATATGTGTTTCCACTTGTTGATTCTTTAATGCAATGCTGTGCAATTCCTTTGATTAAGGATTGTAAAGTTTGTAGGTCTGCGATTAGTAAACATTTGTTCGCACGCAAAGATTTGTTAGAAACTACTATATGCTTGTCGAATATTGCGACATTGAAAAATGGTTACGCATTCCAGAGTGGCAAGTATAATGCACTGGGCAAATGGAAAATCCTCACAATAACAAATGTGTCTGGCGAGCGATATATAAACGATGAAGATTACAATTGCATAATCAACTTGCCGAACGATATACAAGACCACCAAGTTTTAAAAGAAGGAGATATTTTAATCTCTCTTACGGGTAATGTTGGGCGTGTTTCTCTTTGTAAGGATGGAGACTATTTGCTCAACCAACGAGTTGGTTTGTTACAACTTGCGAAAAATGTAAATCAAGAGTTTCTATATCAAATTTTATCTTCTCAAAGATTTGAAAATAGTATGATTGCTTGTGGTCAAGGTGCTGCCCAAATGAATATTGGCAAAGGGGATGTAGAAAGCTATGTATTACCATATTCCTCGAATGTCAATAACATTCTTTTGGTCGCAAAAATATTACACTCATACGATGAGTACATCATTAATGAGCAGCGGAAACTAACATTGCTAACCATGCAGAAGCAATATTTCCTTGCCCAGATGTTTATATGAACATCTGTTGCAATAGATATAGCTTTTGTTTCTGCATGACATTCTGTATTCTTTCTTCAATCTCGGCTTTTCTTTCAAGCGATGACAGAAAAGTTGAGATTTTTATTTGCCACTCAATTTTTGGTACTATTATTTTGAACATTGCCAAGTCTTTCTTCTGAATATTGGGTAAGCCAGAACCTATACGCAGTTTCATTATGGCATCCTCATTCGATTTAAGATAATGGTACAAGTACATATTATCCACCTTGTCTGCAATGTTTTGAATGGAATAACAATGACCACCGCTCCAAAATGGTGAGGTGTTGAATTGTACATACCCACAAGAGTTTCCGCCCTCACTTATTGAAATAGTACTGGCTTCTACATTGTAATTGTCATAATAGCCAGATGGCTCTGTACCACCATTCATTACATAATAATTACCACTATCAGAGAGATTTTCCCCATTGATTTGTTTACCCTTAACAATGTCACATAGATCAGACAGTAGAACAGTAAAACCTTTTACGCTTTTGAAAAGTCTTTCTGAAATCGCAGACTTTAGTTTCTTCAAATCCTCAATGATTTTGTTTTGGGTAGCAATGCGTTTGTCAAGTAAATCTAATAATCGAGATATTTTAAGTTGCTCTTTTTTGTCGGGTGTATAATAAAGATGAATTGTTGCTAAGTCCTCACTATTAATAGCAGGGTAACTTGAACCTGTGCAACGAACCATTACTTTTCTATTGAATTCGTCTGTATTCAATAGATGATAAATATAGTTTGGCAATTCTGTTGTTCTAATTTGAGCATATCCAGTAGAAGCAACCCATTGTTGATTACTCGTATTTAGAATCCTATGAATATAGTTGTTTTTCTGATAGGGGCGCACACATTGAAACAGAATATCATTGTTATCTATAACACGTTGTGCTCTACTTGGTGCTTCTTCTCGCATTATTTCTTGTATTTTTCTTAACTCACCTTTTTCAACGGCTTCCAAGTCTATATAAATAAAAGTGTTCTGAAGCGGATCTGATTTTGGATTTATAGTGGCTATATCTTGAAGTGATACCATTTCCCACTCCCCACTAAACTCCGGGAATCTCAAATGGGGAACATTGAGGATTTTTTTATCTTTATTATCTATTGCCATAGTTGTTATTATTTTGTAGGATTCAAGTCAAATGGAAGTAACGGAGTTTCATCATTTCCATCATTAAAACGGTCAAAATCCGATATGTATGATTTGTCTTGAATCAGTTTATATTTTTCATATTCGCTATAAGCCTTATCTCTTGCTTCCTCTTGTGTCACTTTTCCGGCTGTATCGCACGGCTCGTAATCCATCGTTGCAAGATATTGTTGAAGAAACTTCTTCCAATCATCCATAGTTGAAACAATATGACGTGCAGCACGTGATTCTGCCATATCAAGAAAAGCAGTTGTGATAAGATTCAACTGGGACAATTCAGAATCTGACAGGTAATTTTTTGCGACGATGGTATCAGACTTTTGCACTCTTCCGTCAGGAGCTTTCTTCCACGTGGTAAGTCCCATGTAAGGTTGCTCGGAATCAGCCCGTTGATAGATAATTTCCGCAGCCGTATGATGAGTAACGGCAAGGTGCATCATATTTTGTACCATCTTGAAGAACAACTTTGTGTCTTCTGATTTCGGGTCGTAATCCGCACTACATTCTGCATAAATGTCAGTTATCTTTTGGTAATATCTGCGCTCTGAGGTGCGTATTTCACGAATACGCTCAAGCAAATCGTCAAAATAGTCTTTCCCGAAATGTTTGCCCTGTTTTAGTCTCTCATCATCAAGGGCATATCCTTTAATGATAAACTCTTTCAACACTGAAGTAGCCCAAATGCGGAATTGAGTAGCTTGATAGCTGTTTACCCTATACCCCACTGCAACAATAGCATCGAGGTTGTAAAATAGCGGCATACGTTCCACTTCCCGGTCTCCTTCTGTTTGAACTATCCCAATTTTTCGGATAGTTGCCTCTTTGGAAAGTTCTCCTGTTTCGTAAATTTGTCCGAGATGATAATTTATGGTTCTGACATCAACCCCAAACAAGTCCGCCATCCTTTTTTGTGACATCCAGAATGTTTCGCTATTGAAAATGACTTCTACACGTGCCTCTCCTTGTGCTGTTTTATACAACAATATATTAGAACTTAGCGAATTATGCATAAGTTCAGCCATTGAGACAGATTGTGAGAAAAAGCCTCGTGCCTGTTGGACGAGCAACTTTTTGCCATCTGCATTTTCCGCAATAATCATACATGCCATACGAGAGAGTCGGAATATATTTACCTTGCGAAATGAGCCGTTTCCTATCTTGACCATATCAACCGCTTGGTTGAAATGCTCGTCCACATTCATTCCTTTTTCTCCGGCTACTTTAATGGCTTTATCTATGACTCGTTGAAATTTCCAATAAGCAGAATAACCCATCGCACCACAAAGGTCACGAGAACTCCAGTATTCATTCCCGTTTTCATCCTTGCGGCATATATTCTCAAATGAAGGTGTCATCTGAGGTATGTTGTCATTTTCACCCATTGCTATTACTTTTCTGAACTATTCTACCAGTCCCAATTCTTTCAGATACACTTCAATCTCTTTGTCGAGTTCAGCACGTTTGGCTTCCAACTCCTTTATCTCTGCCATTACAGCCTTTATGTCGATAGGTTCTTCCTCTTCAAAGGTATCAACGTAACGGGGAATATTCAGATTGTAATCATTCTCGGCTATTTCTTGAAGAGAGGCAAGGTGACTATACTTTTCTATTTCCTTGCGGTCACGATAAGTCTCGACAATCTTTTGGATATGCTGCTCGCGGAGCTTGTTCTGAGTCTTTACCTTTTCAAATTCCTTGCTTGCATCAATAAACAGAATATTGTCATCTTCTTTACGGCACTTCTTAAAAACAAGAATACAAGTCGGAATACTTGTGCCATAGAAAATATTTGCAGGTAATCCTATAATAGCATCCACATAGTTTTTCTTTTCTATAAGGAAACGCCGGATAACGCCCTCCGCATTTCCTCGGAATAGTACACCATGCGGAGCAACACAAGCCATTGTACCGCCCTCGTTCAAGTGATAAATCATGTGCAGGATAAAAGCATAATCGGCAGTCTTACGTGGTGCAAGCCTTCCTGCTTTGCTGAAACGATCATCAGTATTGAATTTGTCGGCAGCACTCCATTCTGCAGAGAACGGAGGATTTGCAACTACAGCATCAAACTGAGTATCACCAAACGCATCCCATTCAAGTGTATCACCATTCTCAATCTTGAAGTTGCTGAATCTGATGCCATGAAGCAACATATTCATTCGGGCAAGGTTATAAGTTGTAGGATTCTTTTCCTGTCCATAAATATCAACTGCATTTCCGATATTGGCAGCACGAAGAAGCAACGAGCCACTACCGCAAGTAGGGTCATATACATTGCGCAAACGCTGGTGTCCGATGGAAACAATTTCTGCTAAGATACGGCTGACCTCCTGCGGAGTATAGAACTCTCCAGCCTTTTTCCCGGCTCCTGCGGCAAATTGCGAAATCATATATTCGTAAGCATCACCCAAAATATCAATCTCCTGCGATGCCTCTACTCCGAAGTCTATATCATCTAATGCAAGAAGAACGTTACTAACGAGCGTGTTTTTATCGTCAGCTGTCTTGCCCAATTTAGGCGATGCCAAGTCTATATCCGAAAACAATCCGCCAAAATCCTCTTCACTATCCTGTCCCAACGTACTGTCTTCAATACGCTTCAATGAACGTTCGAGCATAGGCAAGATATTTTCTTTACGCTTGATAGCCTCAATTACTGACGAAAACAAAAATTTTGGTTCTATGAAATAACCAATATTCTCCAAGCATTGATTTTTCGCTTCTTCTTGTAGTTCAACCGCATCTGTATCATCCATTTCCCACAATTCCTTAAAGGTTATTTCATCATCCACCAAGGCATTGTTGGCATACTTCTCTATTTTCTCCGACAAGTACTTATAGAAGATGAAACCTAATGTAAAATACATAAAGTCGCTTGCCGACATATTACCACGCAAACGATTTGCAACCTCCCAAAGTTGGTCACGGAGTTTCTGCTGTAATTCTTCGCTCATATTATTTTAGTATTTCTTTTACTACTTGTTTGATTTTTACACACATATCACAAAGCCATGCACATCCATTATCCCAATTATCTTTATCATTCATATCCCCCATAGGATGAAGAATAAGGAAACGACTTGCCTTTTTATTTTCATCTAGTCGCCATTCTATTTCATTAGGATTTATAATCCCTAATATTTTAGATACCAATTCTTCATTTGACTTAAATCGGGTAATGATATCCTTGTCCTCATTAACATACAATCCAGCTGACAAACAATTATTTTTAGTATTTAATGTCATACAAAGATGATATGCTGATGATCCTAAACCTAGGTCATACCAATGCTGAGCTTGTGGTTTACGCAGCTTAAATTCCCTTATAAAGGCAGAGTGTTTTGGAGCTTCGTTGTTGAACTTTTCCCAAAATGCTAATTTCAAGTTTTCTGTTTCTGAAAGTGCTGCTGTCTTTTTCATTGCCTTTGCCCAAGTATTAGGTCGTTCTACAATATTGAACTTAGGTGCAGGTTCTGAATCATTGATTTTCCACAATTCTATTTCTATTAAGAAAAACTCGAACTTGTCATCCGTATGCTGATTTAACCATTCTATTGCTTGTTTATGCTCGTCACGTGCTTTTCTGACAATCCAAATTATTACTTCAGCTTCTTTACCTGAAGCATACGTTATGATTTTGCCAAGATGGTCATGATTTGTTTCCTCTAGCTGATTCTCAATGATTATCCGTCGTCCCGTCCCCTCCTCTGTCGCAAATAAATCAACACTGAAATCGCCTACATTGGATTCCTGTTCTTCAACGACTATATCAATACCTACAGCCTCGCTGAGAATTTCCAAATTCTCTTCTTTTGCAAGCCAAGGAGTAAAATCTTTGGCTTCATGTTTCCAGACAGAACGAAGGTCTGTTATCTGCTCCAGTTTACCTAATTTCATGATTGAATAACTTTTAATTATTCCCAATTAAACGTTTTTATAATACTACGCAATCTTTCCATAATTCTCGTCAAAGCCTTGCGAGTTTTGATAAGACCGAGATGCTTTTCTTTCAATGCCTTTTGTATAATCTCAGGCTGTTCTTTTTGCAAATAGTCATACTCTTTTATGTAAAGATTAAGCACTTCGGCAGAAATTTGTTCATCATTAGCCAAATCACTTACAGCCTTATTGCGTTCTGACACAATATATTGGTTCAAACGTTCCTCTAATTCATTTGTTCCATCTGCTCTATTGCGCCCATTCATGAAGTTTTCCTTGTCTTCATCTACATTCTTTTGAATAAAGCCGTCGATGAGTTTTGCTTTGCCTCGCATTCCAGCATCCTTAATCATTGTATCAAGGATATGCTTGCGCTTTTCTGAATAATCATCGCTATATGGGTCAAGTTCCGCAATGAGTTCAAGAATATACGCCACATTGATAATGTCACTATGCAGAAGTTCAAGACAGAAATCAATGTCTTCCAGCCCTTGATTATTCCCGTATGGGGCAGGATCTTCCGCAACAGTTGACGGTGTAGCAGGTGGATCAATAAACCCAACTGTAATATCAAGGTATTTACTCTTATAATCGTTAAACTGCTGTTCGGTCATACCGAGGTCTTCAGCATCCTCGCTGTAATCTTCGTATATCTGAACTTCTGCATGTTTACGAATAATGTCACGGAACGCAAGTACAAAATTCTTCTTGTCATTTTCACTTTGCAGAAGGTCTATACTACTTGGCGTTGGATATTTTTGCAGAAAATCTGTTGCCAAACTCTTGTACTCCTGCTTTACTTTTTCAAACGGAGGACGTACTATATCTTCAGGATTGTCGGAATTGCTAAACAGTTTTATAGACGTATCAACATTGTTTTTCAGGTCACGGAAGCATACGATTTTACCGAATCGTTTCTTCTCGTTCAACACTCGGTTGGTACGACTGAACGCTTGCAACAACCCGTGATATTCCATGTTCTTATCCACATAAAGCGTGTTCAGCTTTTTACTGTCAAAGCCTGTAAGGAACATTCCCACGACAAGACAAAGGTCAAGCGGTTTCATTTCCGCTTTCTTCTTTTTCATGCGCAGGTTGATATCATCATAATAAGCACGGAAATTCTCTGTGGTAAAAGATGTACCAAAGTTTTCATTATAATCATCCATAATGGATTGCAGTTCATCTGCTTCGCCCACATTTTCGCTGACATATTTTCCCGTTCCCATACCGGTCTGTTCATCATCTTGACTATTATTGGCTGCGTATGTAAATACTGCACCTATACGGATTTTAGGATTCAATGATTTGAAAATCTTGTAATAGCGGATAAGCATAGGAACAGACTGCACAGCAAACAATGCGTCAAACTCTCCATCAAATGTAGATTTATTAAAGTTGTTAAGGATAAATCTTGCTATCTCCTCCATACGAGCTTGGTTATCGTTATCTACAATCTCGTTACCGTGATAATACTCCACGAGGAAGCCGAGCACATTTTCATCAGCAATAGCATCTTTGATGAGATATTTATGAAGACAATTGCCGAAAATTTCTTTTGTCGTATGTCCATCCACTGCATTTTCAGTAAAGATAGGTGTTCCCGTAAAGCCAAAAATCTGGGCATTATCAAAGAACTTCATAATCTTTTTATGGCTATCCCCGAAATGACTACGGTGACACTCATCAAAAATCATCACGATGCGTGAATGACGGATAGCATCAATCTTACTGCTATACCAAGTCTTACTAACTGCCGCATTAAGTTTTTGAATGGTGGTTATGATGATTTTGGAATTGCTTTGAAGTCGCTTCACGAGTTCATCCGTATTGTCGGTACTATCCACTGCACCCGGTTCAAACGCCTCGTATTCCGATTGCGTCTGAGTATCGAGGTCATGACGGTCAACAACAAACATCACCTTATCCACATCATCCAATTCTGATACAAGTTGTGCGGCCTTGAATGAGGTCAATGTTTTTCCAGCACCTGTTGTATGCCAGATATAACCATTATCATTGGAGTTTTGTACACGATCCAAAATCTTCTCTACCGCATAGAATTGGTAAGGACGAAGTACCATCAAACACTTGTCACCCTCATGCAGCACGATATACTTTCCTATGATTTTGCCAAGTGTACATTTTTCCAAAAAGAATACAGCAAACTTATCCAATTCATTGAATGGATGATTGGCGGCATCTGTCCAGTTGAATGTGAACTTATACCCACTATTTGGATTATTGGCAAAATAGCGAGTGTTAACACCATTGGATATAACAAACAACTGGATATAATCAAACAATCCGTGAAACGAAGTCTTGTGATAACGCTGTATTTGATTGTATGCCTGTTTAAGTTCCACGCCACGACGTTTCAATTCAATCTGCACAAGTGGCAAACCATTAATTAGAATCGTCACATCATAACGGCATTTTTTACGTCCTTCCACCGTGATTTGGTTGGAAACCTGAAATTCATTCTGACACCACTGCTGCCTATTTAGAAATTCCACCCATATACGCTGTCCATCAGCCGTATCAAGCGGATATAAGTCACGGAGTTTCTTTGCCTTTTCAAAGCGAGTACCACCTTCAAGGTATATAAGAATCTTTTCAAATTCTTCTGTTGTAAACTCGCTACGCCCATGTTCCTCCAGTCGTTTGCGGTTATGAACCTCCAACTGTCGTTTAAAATTGGCATACATATTATCCTCTTCTACGATTTGGACATATTCATAGTCCATTTGTAGAAGAGTGGCTATCAGTCCGGCTTCCAATGCCGCTTCACTTTGTGTTGACATATCCTTGCCTTATTATGAGTAGTTACAACATTTTTATCTTACTATTTAGTATTCTAACATTCAGTGTATTTTCAATCTTATATAGATTAAATACATCTAAGACCACCGAAATCGCTTTAAATTCTATTGTAGTCTTTCCTTTTTATCGGTTATCAAATCCTTTAAATCAACCTGTAGAATCTCGGCAATCCGCTGAAGCGTTTCCAAATTAGGTTGAATCCTATTGCACGCATAGGCATTGACCATGCTAAAACTCTTATCCAACTGTTTGGCTAACCACGTTTGAGAAATGCCTTTTTCCGAAAGGACTGCTTTTATTCTATTCAGTTTCATTCTTTGATACGATTTTATAGTGCAAATATAGTGAATTATATTCGACAACTGGGATTATTTTTGTACTTTTGTCATCCCAATAGACAACACACATAAAAATGTGTATAACTGATATATGAAAATATTAACAGAAAGAGAAAAGAAAATCCTTATTAATCATGCCAAAAAGCAAGAATTAAGACGGATTATATCAAAGAAAAAAAAGAAAAACAAAAGGCGTTACCTTCAAGGGAAATCAAAAGAAGAACGTCAGAAATATATTTTAGAAAATCGATTTAAAGATTATTCTAAAATAAAGGCTCCTTCGAACTTTTCACTAATCGAAAACACAGAAGAATCACTAAAATTCATAGCAAAAATCGAAAAATGCTTAAAGAATCGAAGTAAGGTATTTGTCAATTTAACAGATGTAGAAACAATAGCTCATGGGGCTATTGTCGTCCTCTTATCAATAATGACTAAATTCAAATACAATCATATTGATTTTAATGGAAATTTCCCTAAAAATAAGAATGCAAATAAAGCATTGGTTGATTCTGGTTTTTTTGATCAGTTGTATAAAAGAAATATAAGCAATGAACCTAATTATGCGTTTTGCAGGAACAAAGTCCTAACTCATGCAGGAAAAGTAGTAGACTCTAGTCTAGCAGATCAAATTATTTCAGAAATATCCAATTTAATATGGGGTAAGCAAAGAAGATGTTTGGGGGTTCAAAGAGTTTTTCTTGAACTCATGCAAAACACAAATAATCATGCTTCTTTTGATTCAAAGGGCTTACATCATTGGTGGACAACTGTACAATATGATGAAAAGTTAAAGAAAGCATACTTTTCATTTATAGATTATGGCGTTGGCATAATTAATAGCTTACGTAATGATGAACATGGTAAGTTTTATAATATTATACCAAAGATCCGTGAATTATTCAATCCGCAAAATAATGCAGAAATGCTCTCTCTGCTACTTAAGGGAGAAATTCATAAGACATCAACAGGTAAGTATTATAGAGGTAAGGGTCTTCCATGCTTATTTAAAGCGTGTGAAGACAACAAGATTGCAAACGTTGTTGTTATAGCAAACGATGCTAAAGTTGAATACACAGCAGGTACAAATGTCAAATTAAACAATTCGTTTGCTGGAACATTTATCCATTGGGAATTGAATTTTAACAATGTAAATATAAATTATGAATAAAGATATTATAATAAAAATCGCGACAGATTTCAGTCGTATTCCGGGTGCTCGTTATCCTGAAGAAGGAGATTATTCCGGTCAAGAATTTAGACAAAATGTTCTACATCCTGCACTGAAAAAAGCAATAGAAATGAATGTAAAGCTAATTGTTGACTTAGACGGCACTGCTGGTTTAGGTACATCTTTTTTGGAAGAATCTTTCGGAGGTCTAATTAGGAGAGACCATATAAATTACAATATTCTCAAACAAACACTTATTATAATTTCAGACGAAGATCCTGATTATAAAGAAGAAGTAGATAATTATATTGAAGATGCCTATGAAAAAGAACAAAATCATTAACATAATTATCTATATTATAATATTCAGTATTGGATGTTGTTGTGGTAAACTGATTGATTGGGGATATTTTGTTTTAAACAAGGAAATATCTATAATAGATGCAATATCGCTATTTTTAACCATAGGTTGTGCAATTTATATATCAAAAGTTCTAGAGAAAGAAGTACAAGATGTTCGAATAGAAAAAGAGATGTTTATTTCTCAGGTAGAAAACACCGAATCTCCACTAGTCGAACTTGGAAATAAATTGAATAGTACAACCTATACAGAGGTGATAAGCTTATATTCAAAATCCAATATAACACGCCATAAGTTATTTAAGAAAATAGATTCTTTCAAAAAATCTGAATTTAAAGTGGATGACATTAAAGAAGTTTTAGATACAAACTACAAACGATTAAAACCTTTACTTACTGACACATCTGTTATGTCTAAATCACCTCCTGACATTGAAGTTAAAAGAGGTAAAATCACATATAGTCCAGAAAGAATCGTTGAAATTCAAGAGAATTTACAAACAATTCAAGACGAGTTTTTCAAACTCAAAATAATAATAAATAGAGCTTAAAAAATCTTTTAATTACATATTCGATTTATATACTAATATCAACTGTTCAATAACACGATTTAACTTTTGGAGATACAAACAAAAACTTCTACTCATTATAGAATTAGATAACTGAACCTATGTATAATAGATTCCGTTATCTAATTTTTAGTCTACTCCATTGATTCCCGAATAATACGCAAAGTTTCTTTCTTATACTCCTTGCGGTCATATTCAAATCCTCTACACATCCAACAACTACAGGGAGTACCTGTAGTTTTCATTTGTCTTTTGCCAACTCAAACCAATGAGGATGTTCATAATAGTTTCCATCCTCACGGATAACACAATGCCCATAAGCGGCATATAGAATCATACGAGCCTTAAACACACGAGCCATTTGTTGGCATCTCCACAATTTGTTTCTTTTGTCCATCGTCTTTTTCTATTAAAATTAGGATGAACAATGATGTTATTGGGGTGAGATTTAATATATCCATAGCATTGTGTATTTTTACCATTTTATAGCTTTTGTGAAAGCCTCGCAAGCCGTTCCTTCAACAATTCGCCATACTTTTCTTTTAATTCATCACTTAGGAAAGAGCTTTGAATGACAGTCTCAAACTTGGGCAATAGTTTGATATACTTATTTATCAGCCGTTCTACAATCACATTCTCTATACCCAACGTAGCTGCTGACCTGATAAAATCTTCTCTTTGAAGCTTTTTCTTCCGACCATTCAAGGTTAATGCCAACTCTTCGTCATCTTTAGGATTGATGATAGCCGCATTTAACAAATCGTAAGCAGGGGTCAAACGTATCATATCTGCCACCTCATACAAAGAGAAGTTTTTCAAGTGCATGTCGTTATTTCCTGTCAACCAAGAGAAAAGCACCAACTCAAAGAAATTGGTAACATCCATTTTAGGTAAAGACGAGTATTTTAAAACAGCCTTGCCGATACGTTCATAGCTACTCTTGTATTTATGCTCTGTTTGCCTTTCGGTCAGTTGACACATATCTTCCATCGCAATCTTCTCTCCGGCAGAAGTCCTGTCAATTCGACGGGTAAGATAGCATAGCGTATCATCTGCCATCCGCATCAGCGTATGAGGAACTACCTCAATACGAGCCACCTCTGCAAGGTGCATGGTTAAGTCCTCGACCTCAGGCATCATTTCATATTGCGAGGTCTGAGGCTTACAGATATAACCGCCCCATAGCCCGACAATAGTCAATCGTTTGCTTCCCTCATGCTCATTCAAATGCAAGGATAATTTCGGCTGAACACCAGTCAAAGATGTTTGGTCTTGGATGATTTGCAGAGCAAGCTGATCAAGTTGCTCTGTCGTATAATCAAGAACTGGTAATGTTGTTGTTCCGAAGAACTTCTTTATGCAAGCCGTATGCATATCCTTTTCCCCTTTTAAGAGCGGACGATAACAATATAAGCAATTACACATGGCTTCCCTCCTTTTCTTCCAAAGGAATAACACTTACTGCTCCGATACAATCTTTGCAGCATGTCAGCAACAACGCCATCCGGTCAAGAATACTGATGTCTGTATTCCGCAATGCAACATCCAACAACCATCCTTCAGGAATCAGACCGTCGAAAAATGGGAATAGCACAGGACTTGTATATGCTTCCTCCTGCAAAGGCAATGTCATGCTAACCGCCTTTGCCTTTTCAAGAGAAAGATATTCCGGCAAATAGCAGAACTCATATCCTGCATCGTTTTCTGTCAGAATCCCCGCCAATTGGTCTTTGTAAAATATATGGGCTTGTCTCATTGATTATCAATTTTAGAAGTTGCTACCATTTCATAATTGAAAAAGTCAAGGAGCTGATTCACTTTATCAAGACGCAGCGTTTCCTTTCCCTGTTCGAGGTCTCGCACAAAGCGCAATCCTACCCCCGACTTCAACGAAAGTTCTTCTTGCGTCAGGTTATACTGCTTTCGCAACAGCTTGACCGTAGTAGAGAGATTATTCATAAGCATTTAATTTTATACCTTTTCGGGTACAAAGTTAATATAAATATCTCACATTATACCACAAGGGGTATAATTTATTTCATTGTCAGCATTATTATATCAGATAAGGTATAATATAGTAAGATTCAAAACTACAAATTAAAGTACACAAGCACTACTCTACACTTTTTCAAGCGAATAATTCAGTTTCGCTACACTTTTTCCAACGAATCAAATATTTCATTGCACCAGACTAATAAAAATTCCACCGCAAACCACAGAAATTCCAAGAAAACCACTACCTTTGTATTCAACAAGCGTTCTGTAACATACCTGCGGAAATGCCCTATCATTCAACACCTTGTATCTGATAGTGGACATTCCATAAAAGAGCTGAAAAGAAGCGGTACAACACGTATATGCAAAGCAATGAAATACAACGGTTTGCATTTGTCCCTACATTCTGTGTATTTGTCAAAACAGAGGTTGTACCGATTAAAATGAATGGTCACTGATAATCAGTGATGTAAATATGCTGCATCGGAAAATAGCTTAACCTACTGATTATCAATTATCTATATAACCAACTGATAGATATATACATAATAGAAGCAAATACTAAGTCAGAAAATGTAATATCTCTGATTTTTTCAACTTTTGTCCCTCGTTTGTCCTTCAGCGTGGCATCAAGGGACAAAATTTTGTCCCTTGATGTAATTTTGAGGCTTTTCTCTATAAAATCTGTCAAAATAGCAGATATTTGATGTCTGAATAATGTTTTTTATTTCTCAGTCTCAAATATATTTGAATTGTACAGCATTGATAAACAGTTATATACATTGATATATTCGGAATAAGAATTACTACAGATGATATTCTGATGTAAATACAAATAACATTCTATTGAAATATTAATCTTAGAATTCCTACTGGTTGGTACCTACAATATTGTCATGGACTTGCTGGTTCTGAACCAACTTTATTTTATTGTGGAACTTTTCAATATTATCCACATTTTTAGTGGACAGCAAGATTATTGGAAACAATAACAGAAACGAATGGAGAATTTGGAAAAGACCTCTATCTAACCAGTCAAAAAAATTCTATCAATGATGAAGAAGTTATTTCCAATAACAAACTGCATCAAAACGGTAGAGTTGTATATAAGTGGGCTATACAAACATTATCTTATGACTTATAATCTCTCGTTCGCAAAAATTGTTTATCATTGCAACGGATAATCAATTATTCCGTATCTGATTGATACACAAATAGCAAATACTATGGTAGAAAGTTGTTGGTAACGATTTGGCGACAGCGGTGTTGCACTAATCTTCTGCATTATGCTTTGTCAAACAACTCTGATATAAAAGTAGCCAATTTCTTGATTAAACCAAGGATTTGACTACTTTTAAGTTATAATCTCATTTGACAGTTATAAATAGTCATATTTCAGCTATAATTGATGAATTACGACCCCAAAAACCATGTCCGACCTTCGGGATGAATCAATCCAATCTCTTTCATCTCAGAAAGAATATTGCCAATCATACGCTCTTGTTGCTCTTGGGTCTTATTCTGGGGTAATACCTCTTTCAAATATTCAAAAATGGCATCACGCTTTGCTCCTGAGGAACCTGCATTCTGCAAATATTGTATTATCATTTGCTGAATCTTTGCCTTATCAAGCCCCTTGTTTCCCTAATCAAATAAGCTGATAAACAGACAGTTGAAATCTTACGGCCCTAAAATTGATTCTTGCGGCCCTAGACAAACGATGGAAAATCCGGTGCTTTTACATAACGGGTATATTTGCCCGCACCATCTTTCTGTATAATCCCTGCATTTTTCATCTTTGAAATCAAGCCTCTAATTTATTTTTCGGACAACATGTCTTGAAATACCTTTTTGAGAAAAGAACGATTTATATAACCATTTTTATGAAAACAGCCTGAAACCAACTTGAGGTAATTCATATTCATTCCTTTCAATCTTTCAGCAGACTCATTCCGATACTCCTCGGACAAGTGATGAGAGCAGTTTTCGTAACCGATAAGGTTTTCTTCCGACAATTTTCATAAAATCTTTTCATCAAGCCCCTCGCAATCCCTCATTGCCATTTTGTACAAAGCCAGCAATTCAAAGACATTCAGTTGCTCGGCAAAGGATTAACCGACTGCATACCTTTTGGTAAAGCCTGTCAGTAGTCTTTGGCTTTTCTACAATCACGATGTTTAAGCAACAGTTCACATTTGTTATTCATACCATCCAGCCTAGCTCCCCTACTATATGACACTAATAGCAGTTGCTTTCCCCTCACGGTTCAAACTTCTCCTTTCGGAAGGGCTTCATTGTCCGAGCAGCTTAGTACAAGACCATTACTGGTTATGCACCTGCCGTAGGCTACTGCTGACGAAACAGCAGGTTCAATCAGATTATTACTTTTTTTTGTAATAGTCAGTAAAACAATCACATACACAACTTAGCACGTCACAGTAATACAGTTTATCCACTCCCTGACCGGAACGCTCCACCAATCCTGTCTTCTGCAATATCTCGCTCATCAGTTTACTGCGCGGAACGCTGTTCACTGTCAAAATGTTGTTCATATCCACTCCGGACGGAAAACCACCAGCATTGGTAATGGTTATACTATCGGGATATTGCTTGATGACAACATCGCTCTGAATCAACATTAAGCGGTGGCAACAAGCATTCAATATCGCCTCTCTGATTGCCCCCTTGTTGAAAGATGGTATATCGAATATATAAGAGCCGTCATTGTAATGCAGAAGCGAATTGCTGGCAGGCTGGTTGATGTAATCCCATACCTTGTCAATCACTATGTAAGCGTCTCCGCGGTTCTATATAGTGTGGTAGAATAAAAAGTTTAATAAGCCTTGTTTAGCTATTCTCCTTTTCTCATTTGTCAGGCAGGAGTTCCCTATATTTTTCCAGTGGCGTGTTCGGTTGCCATTCTGCGGTTCTGTTTATCACATCCGTGAGATACTTAAACAGATTTACTTTATGCATCCTGCAAGTGAGTGCTATCGTGTAGAGTATGGCGCCCCGTTCGGCACCCTTATGGCTGCCGAAGAACAATGAGTTTTTTCTTGACAGGAATATGTACCAGTTCATCCGTTCAACTATATTGTTGTCCAGGAAAGTGTCACCATAGTTGAAGATGTCCACTACGGCATTCCACTCATTGCGAAGATAGGTAATGGCTTCCCTTAGTTCGCTCTTGGGTAACAAGTCCCCCCGTTCTTCTATTTCATCAAGCACATCTTTTATTTCCCCGAGTATGTCCAGAGAATACTTTTTGCGGTGTGCAAGATGCTGTTCCGCCGTCCATCCGTCCACCCCGACTTTATGCTTATGCTCGTTTTGATAAAGTTTGTTTATCAGTTCCACGCTTCTTTTTACATCCGGGTCGTTCTCACCGCTATCTATAAATTTCCGTTTTATATGTTGCAGGCACGGGATGCGTGTGATATGGGGATAAGCATCGCTTTCGAGTTTCCGGTAAGGTGAGTAGCCGTCACTTTTATGATGCCCTTGCAACTACCTAATTCGTTAAGAATAACTCTTTCAGAGCGGGAACCGTCATCGTAGAGCAGATATATCATCCCGGTGTTTATACCCACAACCACCCAGAGGTATCCCTTGCGGACTCCTTTTCCCTTACTGTTCTTTTCCGGGACGAGTATTTTGTAATAGGTTTCATCGGCTGCCTTATAAG
>OGHB01000611.1_pt1 | contig 19352 bp, 18 predicted proteins | sample 1571451 | NCBI WGS metagenome assembly OGHB01 (sample SAMEA2582071, study PRJEB24529) | metagenome | biome: Human gut stool | place: China | collected 2011
CTACACGACGCTCTTCCGATCTATTGCAGGATGTGACTCTGTATATTTACCTGCATAACTTGCCTTACGAGCCTCTAAATCTGCTAGTTGTGATTTATAAGCTTGTACCGTTGAGCTATCTGCAATACTAGCACCTGCCGAACCTAAATCCGCATTAATGCTACCTAATGCAGCTTGCGCCGTTTCTAAATCGAGCTTATTTTGTGCCTTTTCACGATCGATTAACGTAATCTTATCTGTAAGCCCCTTCATTTGATCATTGGTAGAATAAATTTTATTATCTACTTGAAATTGTTGGAGCTTTTTCTCTGCTTCAGACAATTCCTCCTTCGCTGTTACCACTCTTTTTTGTAAAAACTCACGAGTCGTTTTTTGTTCAACTTGGGATAACTCGGCTAAGCGTTTTAAAAATGTATCAATTAATAACTGATTAGCTTCTTGTGCCTCTTCTGGGGACTTACCAGTCACACTAACTTGTAATAACTGTGTTTCTTTATATGGCTTAGTCTCAATACGATTTTTAACAAATTCTTCATACGTTGGTAGCTTACTACTATCTCCGGCAATTTCATTGATAACAGGTTCCACAACATTACGACTTTTTAAAATCTCTGCATCAGTATTCATCAATTGACGAGCCATCGTATCAGAGTAGCTTGGGTCACTAGATAACACTGAATTACCTAAGCCTTGTGTCTGTTTAATACGTAACATAGCAGTAGACTGATAGGTGGATGGTGTTACGATTAGGTACGCACCACCAAGGAGAATACAAATGCCAGTCACATTTATAATAGTTCGCCGTTTTCTAACAAGAATTTTGGCTATATCTTTTATATCTATAATTTGTTCCATCCCAATACCCCTTTCAAGTAGGCATACAACACTGCGGTCTCTCTTTCCGCTTAAATATTATGGTTAGGTGTATATGTTGGAATAATATCCTGTAATACGCCAATTACATCCATATCAGTTTCACAAGAATCAAAGGTGCTAATTTTTTCTATCAACCAATCACGATCAACGGTATCTAATGCGGCTTCAAAAATTTTTGTATGATTCGTTCGATTGGTTCCTTCTTCAGAGGTAAGTAATTCTTCATATTTCTTTTCACCTGGTCTAAGGCCTGTAATTTTAATATGAATGTCCTTATCAGGTTCCAATCCTGATAAACGAATCATATTTCTTGCTAAATCAATAATCTTTACAGGTTCGCCCATATCAAGTAAGAATACCTCTCCACCTTTACCCATAGCACCGGCCTGTAACACGAGTTGACTCGCTTCTGGTATGGTCATAAAATAGCGTGTCATTTCAGGGTCTGTCACAGTTACAGGGCCACCAGCTTCAATTTGTTTTTTAAATAAAGGAATGACGGAACCGCGACTGCCGAGAACATTACCGAAACGAACAGTAATATATTTCGTATCATATGTATCATTCATAGATATGATAACTTTTTCTGCAACGCGCTTTGTAGCACCCATAACGCTAGTTGGATTGACGGCTTTATCCGTAGAAATCATAACAAACCGTTCTACACCATGGCGACCTGCGACGTCGGCTACATTTCGTGTGCCATAAATGTTATTTAAAACGGCAGCCATTGGTTGAATTTCCATAAGAGGCACATGTTTATGAGCTGCTGCATGAAATACAACTTGCGGATTATATTGAGTGAAAATTTGATCTAATTGTTGTTTATCTCTAATATCTGCAATAATTGGTATAATCGGGCCGTCTTTATATATATTTTTCAACTCTTGATTGATAAGGTATATACTATTTTCACCATGGCCTAACAATAAGAGCTGTTTAGGGCCAACACGCATAATTTGACGACAAATTTCTGAACCTATAGATCCACCAGCACCAGTAACCAGAACAACCTTATCGCGAATATAATGTTCTACAATATCCATATCGAGACGAACCTCATCACGTTCTAATAGGTCTTCTATGGATACAGGATGTAAATGGGATACTAGTACCTCATCATCTAACAATTGATACATCCCCGGTAATGTATTAACTTTACATTTAAGAGGTGAACAGATTTCCATGATCTTTCTGATTTCATTACGTGTAACAGAAGGCATGGCAATTATAATTTCTTTCACCTTATTTTCTTTTACAATAGATGGGATATCATGACGATTACCTAGTATACGAACGCCGCCCATTAGACGATTGAATTTAGATTCATCATCATCGATGAAACCAATTACCTTACGAGACCGTTTATGATACCGTTCAATTTCACGAGCTATAGTTGCACCTGCATCACCGGCTCCTATGATCAATGTATTCACTTGGCCACTTTCACCATCATCCCCACTGCTATAGTGAAGTGCCACATAATGAAGCAACATTCTTCCCATACCAACAATACCTGTAGTGAGGAACCATGTAATAAAATAGATGGAGCGTGGTAATGACTTACCAAATACAAACATAGAGGAATAGAATAAAGCCGTACCAATTGTAGTCGCTACAAATACTGCTAATACCTCTCGCATCCCTGCATAACGCCAAATACGTGTATATAAATGCATTATCAAGAACATCAACATATACGAAATAAGTAATAACGGAAGTGCATCCACCATTTGACTAATATATTGAGGTTCTATATGTCCATCAAATCGAATAAAAAGACTGATAAAAGCAACGATTACAATCGTCACAATATCTGTAATAAACAATATGGATGGTAATAAATATGAACGCAAAAAAACGCCCCCTTATATGATAGATATCGCCTTATCTTTAATCCTTACCTATTCGTGATACCATGTAAGCCCCTGTTAAGATTGGAGCAATATCACGAGCAAAGTTGATACGACTATTCTTAGTTAAGTAAAGAATATCACCTTCACGCATGATGTAGTTTTCAGACATATCTCCAGTTTGTAAAATACGATTCAAATTGATAGGAATCGGTTTCTCTGGATTGTCTTGATGAATCAAGTAAATTTTCTTCTTTGCTGTATCCCAGTTAAAACTACCTGCAGCCCCAATAGCATCAATAACTGTACTAGATTTAGTCAATGTATAGGCGCCAGGCTTATTGATTTCACCAAATACATATACGCGAACGCCGCCCAATTTCGATACATTTACTGTGATATCAGGATTAATGATATAACGAGACAAACCTTGCTGTAATTCAGCTGTAAATTCATCTACAGTTAAGCCATCTGCTTTTACGGCACCAACCATAGGGAACGATACATATCCATCTGGTCTGACGGTATACACAATGTCGTTACCATTACGCGTACCAAGCTCTGCCTGCTGAACCACTTGAATATTTAGTTCATCTCCTTGGCGCAGACGATATTCTTTATCAGAGCTAATTACAGATGCGCTAGTTTCCAATGGTGCATGACCGTCCATTTGTACATTCTTAGCATTATAAGGCTGATTAGTATTAATACTAACTGGTGCAGCCATAGCCATTGTTGTAGTACATAAGAATGCAGCCATCATCATATACTGTTTCTTCTTCATACTTACCTCTTTTTTATTCAACTTATTTAATTCATCACTTAATTATTGATGTATCTTATATCTAAAAAATCAGTCATGCTATTTTATCATTTTTTTAAATATACTTCTACAAATCTAGTATCTTCCAGGCGAACTTCATATAATCTTCAACAACAATTCCCTAAAAATACAGTATTTTCAATATATGTTCATTAATAATTATTTGCTTTTTTCATTCCTAATTCACTAGTTTTATCATTGAACTTCTTAAAAATAATAAAAAATATATAAACTCACTTCATTATTAGCTCACATAGTTTTTCTATTTATATCAGAATTAGTGATAAAAAAATAAGGTGTATATACTAGAAATCTAGTATATACACCTTATTCAAAGTTTTTGACAATAATGATCGCTTTATATAATTACTTATTCAACACGACCGCCTAAATAAGCTTCCATAACACGAGGATTATGGCGAACTTCATCAGCAGATCCAGATAATACCATTTTACCAGTCTCTAAAACATACGCATAATCAGCAATCTTCAATGCTTGACGTACATTTTGTTCTACTAAAAGAACTGTTGTTCCATCGGCACTAATTTCTTTAATGGTTTCAAAAATCTCATTTACTACTAAAGGCGCAAGCCCCATAGATGGTTCGTCTAGTAATAACAACTTTGGACGAGCCATAAGTGCACGGCCAATAGCTAGCATTTGCTGTTGACCACCAGATAAAGTACCACCCAATTGATAGCTTCGTTCATCAAGAATAGGGAATCGTTTAAATACCTTTTTGATATCTGCTTCGATTTCTTTATCTTTACGTGTATAAGCACCCATTTCAAGGTTCTCATAAACACTCATATCTTGTAGAATTTGACGTCCTTCAGGAACTAAGGAGATACCACTTTGTACAACTTGATGGGTTTGGCGACCTGTAATATCTTGACCTTCAAAAATCACTCGACCAGATGTGGGTTTTACAAGTCCCATAATAGTCTTCATCGTAGTAGTCTTACCAGCACCATTAGCACCAATAAGAGATACAATCGAACCTTGTGGAACTTCTAAACTTATATCTTTTAAGGCTGTAATATGTCCATAACCAGCCACAATATTTTCTAGTTTTAACATATTACACCTCCTCTTTACCTAAGTATGCTTCAATTACAGCCTCATTATTTTGAATTTCTTGAGGTGTACCTTCAGCAATCTTTTTACCAAAATTGAATACCACCAAACGGTCACAGATATTCATCATCAATTCCATAGCATGTTCAATTACGACAACAGTAATACCTAAGTCGCGAATTTTACCAATCAATTGGCGTAACGCTTCCGTTTCACTATCATTCATACCTGCTGCTGGTTCATCAAGTAAAATCAATTGAGGATGTGTAGCTAAAGCACGCGCGATTTCGAGACGACGTTGTTTGCCATATGGTAATGATGTAGCAACTTCTTCAGCATCTTCTTCAAGACCTACAAGTTTTAAAAATTCATAGGCAATGCCACGACAACGTTCTTCTTCAATACGTTGGCGTTTTGTTCTTAAGAAACTAGCAACGAAACCAGAACCAGTTCGGCAATGCATACCAGTTAATACTGTTTCCAAAGCTGTCATATTGCCAAAAAGTCGAATATTTTGGAATGTACGAGCAATCCCCATTTCAACAGTTCTATGAGGCTTAATGCCTACAACAGACATACCATCAAATACAATTTCACCAGAACTTACAGGGAATACACCTGTAATCAAGTTAAAGAGTGTAGTCTTACCAGCACCATTTGGTCCGATAACACCAAACACTTCACCTTGCTTAACACCAAAGGATATGCCTGTGAGAGCTGCAACGCCACCAAAGCTTTTACTTACGTCATTTAATTCTAATAGCATTCAGTTCCCTCCTATCCTTGTTTTTCTTGTTGTTTACGCTTATATGCTTCAAAGCGTTCTGTTAATACTTGTGATTCTGGAATATATGGAGCTTTTTTAAAGCCTAATTTACGGCTAATTTTATCCACCATGGATTCTGTTAAAATACCATCTGGACGAACGGCCATTAAAATGACTAGTAATGCACCATAGATGATGTCCCGATAGTCGGATAAGAAACGCAATACTTCTGGTAATAATGTAAGAATAAAGGAACCTAATACGGAGCCCCATACTACATTGGAACCACCAAATACAGGGAATAACAAAATTTGTACTACTTTATGGTAGCTGAAATCTGTAGGATTAATAAAGTTTGTAATATGGGCATACAAACCACCGCCAATACCAGCGATGAAAGCACCAATGATAAAGGCCATCATCTTGTAGTATACAACGTTAATACCCATCAATTCTGCTGCATGATCATCAGCCTTAATCGCTGCAAAGGCACGACCCACACGGCTATTATTAATCCGTACACAAAAGGCGATAATCAATACTAAAATAGCTAACAAAATAATGATAGCCATTAGATTGCCCCATGCAACAGCATCAATGCCCATTAAACCATCGAGATCAAATTCATAGGCATAATTTGTCAATTCTTGAGGAATGGATGGAATACCAGAAAGGCCTAATGCACCATTTGTAATATCCAAATTCAAGAAAATAACACGCACAACTTCGCCAAATCCAAGGGTAGCAATGGCAAGATATAAACCGCGAAGACGTGTTGTTGGTAAGCCAATGATAACTGCTACTAGACTAGCAACTAAACCACCAATAATGATACCTACGATGATAGGTAAATCAGCTTTCAAAGAAAGAATAGCGCCTACGTATGCACCAACACTCATAAAGCCAGCAGCCCCTAAAGAAAGCTGACCACTTGCAAGTGGTCAGCTTTCTTTAGTACCCATGATGGCATTGATGATGAAGAACATCACGATCTGTAGATAATACGGGTTTAATAATTCCATTACGGTCTCCCCCCTTTATCTTTAGAACCAAACAAGCCTTGTGGGCGCCAGAACAATAATAAGATAATGAGGCCAAAGGCTACGGCATCACGGAATGTAGAAGCACCATAAGCAACAGAGAATACCTCTGCTACACCGAGGATAAAGCCACCAACCATGGCACCTGTAATGTTACCAAGACCACCCAGGATAAGTACTGCGAGGCCTTTAAAGCCGATGATAACGCCCATAGTAGGTTCAATAGCATTGAAAGATAAGCCTACCAATACACCTGCTGCCGCCCCTAATGCAGAAGCGATCATTACAGTAACAGAAATAATCATGGTAGGGTTGATACCTAAGAGAGCTGCCGTTTCAGTACTCATGGATACGGCACGAATAGCCTTACCAATTTTAGTTTTCTTAATAACTATATTTAAAATGAGCATTAAGACGATGGAAACACCTAAGCCAATGATTTGTACCATGGAAATTTTAAAAGCCCCAAAGTCAATAAGACCACCAATATAATCGGTTGGGAAGGATCTTGTTTGAGGGCCCCAAAGCAATAATGCCAAGCTTTCAATAAAGATGGAAACACCGATGGTACTGATAAGTGGTGCCAAGTGAGACACCTTTTTCTTACGTAGTGGGCGTAACGCCACAAATTCTAATAAGTAACCTAGTACGGCACCTACAGCCATCGCTACGATAAGGGCTACAAATATGTTTACGTCAAAAACAGTTACCATAAAAAGACCAACGAAGGCACCTATCATAAAGATGCCTCCGTGAGCCATGTTGATAATATTCAAAACACCGAACACAAGTGTTAAGCCAATAGCGAGTACAGCATATAAGCTACCGAGGGTTAGCCCGTTAACTAATTGTTGTAAAAACACTATACTACCTCAACTTATTTTGTTAATGCGTCAAATTGACCGTTTTTAATTTGTAATACTTGAACTTCCATGGAAGGATCGCGTTTTTCGTTGAACTTGAATTGACCAGTTACACCAACGAAGTCAGCAATGTTTTTCAATGCTTCCCGGAATTTTTCGCGATCAGTTGTGGAACCTGCTTTTTTCAAAGCTGCCTCATAAAGATATACTGCATCATATGCTTGTGCTGCGAATTGGTCTGGTTCTTTACCGTATTTATCTTTATAAGCTTTACGGAAATCTTTTACCTTTTGGTCATCTTTGTTAGGGAACCAAGGTGTACCTACGATAACGCCATCAGCTGCAGCACCTGCAATTTTAATGAATTCAGGGCTGTTAAAGCCATTGGAACCAATTACAGGTTGATTCATACCCATTTCACGCATTTTTTTCATGATCAATGCGCCTTCTTGGTATAGAGAAGCAACAACGATTACATCAGGATTAGCTTGTTGAATCTTAGTCAATTGTGCAGAGAAGTCAGTATCTTTATCTGCAAATGTTTCAGTATCAACGATTTGTACACCTACAGATTCCAATGCTTTACGAGCTGTATTATTTACAGATACCATTTGGTCATTGTTGTTGGAGTACATAATAGCTGCAGTTTTGAAGCCTAAAGTTTTATGTGCTTCTTTAATTGCAGTATCTACTGCCAAGGATTCTGGTACAGCATTACGGAAAATGTAATCGCCGATATCTGTAATACCTTCAGCAGTTGTAGATGTACCAAGAGCAACTACTTTGCTTTTGTTTGCTACAGGCCCCGCAGCCATCATTTCACCAGATAACATAGGGCCGATAACTGCTACCACTTTATCTTTTGCAATTACTTTATTCATCGCATTAATAGCTTCATTTTTATCACCTTTAGTATCTTCTACTAATAAGTTAATTTTTACAGCATTTGCATCAGCATTGATTTCGCTTACTGCCAATTCTGCACCAGCTTTAATGGATTCACCATATGCTGCCGCACCACCAGTTGTTGTTGTTAATAATGCAATTTTAGCTTCATTGCTATTTGCACTACCTGCATCTTTATCGCTACCACAACCAGCAGCAATTGCCATTACACCAGCAAGACCAAAAATGGCCGCTTTTTTTAACATGGATTTATTCATGTTACACCCTTCCTTTAAAACATAAAACTTTGATTCTATACCTATATTATGAGAATCTAAAATACTTTGTCAATTAAAAGATAATGATTTTAATTCCCTAATAATATATACATTAAATAAGTTATTCAGATAGACGTTCCCACTTCTCATACAAGGATTCCAACTCTGTCTGAGTCTCTTCGATTTGTGTAGAGATTTTGGACATTTCATCTAAATCTTGTTGTACTACAGGATTAGCTAATTGCACCTCATACATCTTCATCGTCGCCTCAAGGCGAGCAATTTCAGATTCTACCTCAGCCAATTGTTTTTCAACCATATAAGCATTCGGCTTCTTCTGATTTTCCTCCGTAGATTCTGATGCTGAAAGTAGTAGCTCATTAGTGGAAACAGCTTTGCTATCAACTTTACCGCTCTCAGAGTTTTGCTCATTAGCTAATGCTAATAAAGCTTCTTGCTCTTTCAACTTTTCCTTGTAGTATGAGTAATTACCGAGATACTCCGTAATTTTACCTTCATCAAGAACTACTGTTTTCGTAGAAACTTGATCCAAGAAATATCTATCATGAGAAATAATAAAGCAAGTCCCTTCAAATTGTTGTAATGCTTCCTCTACAATTTCTCGCGTAGGAATATCTAAATGGTTTGTCGGTTCGTCTAAAATTAGGAAATTATCTCCTTGAAGAAATAATTTAAGCAAAGCTAAACGAGCGCGCTCACCACCAGATAATTCACCTACTAGCTTAAATACATCGTCCCCTTTAAACAGGAAAGCCCCAAGCACATTACGAGCCTTATCCTCGCTGTAATTAAAGTGATTAATGATCTCCTCCACTACCTGCCAAGAATCATGCAGTTCTTCGTGCTCTTGTGAGAAGTAACCCACTTGTACGCGATTGCCAATATCCACATGACCAACTTCAGGGAATAGTTCTCCTACGATGGTTTTCACCAGTGTAGACTTACCCGCGCCATTAGGTCCAATAAGTGCTACTGATTCACCTCGTCGAACAACAAGAGAGATATCATCAATAATACGACTTTTACCATATCCGGCAGATAAGTGATCTAAGACTAAAACTTTATCAGCACTCATCGCAGCGGGAGGAAAAGAAAATTGTAAATGATGTGAAGTAATAGGTGCCTCTAGCCGCTCTAATCGATTTAGTTGAGACTGACGACCGCGAGCCATTTTAGACTTGATACCAGCACGGTATTTATCTATATAAGCCTCTGTTTTCTTAATATACTCCTGCTGCTTTTCATAGGCCACCATATCAGCCTTTAAACGTTCATCACGTTGTTGAATATAGCGACTATAGTTACCACGATAGGTTGTGGCCTTGTGATTATCTAACTCAACAACACCTGTAACGATACGATCCAGAAAATATCTATCATGGCTGACAATGAGAATACCACCTTGATAGGCTGATAAGTAACCCTCTAGCCACTCCAGCATATTCATATCTAAATGGTTAGTCGGTTCGTCTAAAAATAAAAAATCTGGGCTACGTACTAACGCTTTAGCTAAATTAATACGCGTTTTTTGACCGCCTGAAAAAGCATTAGCCGGCTTATCTAAGTCATCATCAGTAAAACCAAGACCATAGACTATGCGCTTTGTCTTTTGCTCGTAGTCATAACCACCTAGCCATTCTAGACGATTCTGTAAATAATCTAAGCGTTGTAAATCCGATTCGCTAGCCTCTTCAGTTTCCAAGCGACTAGTGAGCTCTTTTAATTGTTTCTCCAATGCATGAACATCAGCCCAAGCCTTTTCTATTTCCGTAGCAAGGCTATCATCTCCAAGATTTACATCTTGTTGTAAATAGCCAATACTAGCAACAGGCGACTTAACTACATTGCCTTCATCGAGTTCTTCATACCCTAATATGCACTTTAACAAGGTAGATTTCCCAGCCCCATTGGGACCTACCAAGGCGAGTCGATCCCCTTCTTTTATCTCAAAAGACACATTGGAAAATACTTGGCGCACTCCAAACGATTTTCCAAGGCCTATCATTCGAATGCGTTCCATTCACAACCTCCTAATCATTTACTCTTCATTATACCACAGTTGCCCTCACTAACATTAGCATTTCTATAGAATCTTTTGTTTTTCGACTATGACGGAATAATTTTCCTAACAAAGGGATATCTCCCAAAATAGGTATTTTTTGTATTTGATGTTGATCTCGATTGTCCATGAGTCCACCAATAACAAGCACTTCTCCTGGTTGTAATCGTACTCTTGTATGTGCTTGACGTGTGCTTATTTTGTAGGCTTTCATTTCAGATACCATAATAGGTGTACTCACTTCTGCATGTATTTTTGCATCTACACCACCATCAGCGGTAATGATAGGAGTGTAGTTCAACTTAATACCCACCTCTTCATAACGAGTAGAACGTTTTCGTTCTCCATTCACTTCCGATTCTTCTATAACTGGTATTCTTTCACCTATCAAGATATGTGCAGTCTCTCCATTAAGAGCCATAATAGATGGCTTTGCAATTAGAACGGCTTTACCTGAGCTTTCCATAAGACTTAGCTCTGGTTTTACAAAAAACTTATAGGCCTCCCCAGTCGGTGTTTTGCCAAAGGTAACGGCACCATAGGAATGTGTTTTATCTTCTCCATGACCGGTCAAGCTAAGCCAAGACCATCTAAAGCCTTGTTCCTTAGCATAAGATTGTTCCATAGCAATGATGGTAGCTTCTAATTGCACTTGTTTTGGTTCCTTGTCGATAGCACGTACTAAGGTTTCTACACGTCGCTTTTCTCCACTCGTCAAATGCATAATTACTTCGTTTTGTTCTGAAAGCACTGCCATTTTATCGTTTTTTACCACTGTGCCTACCACATTTTTCAAAGACTCAGCCGGTAAATGTTCAGGTGATATAACATATAGTTCTCTTTTTTCAAGTGTTTCATCATCAGAATCAATAAGAAGTGTGTTATGCTCCTTCAATACGGAGAAATGATATAACTTACCTAGTTCATTAATAATCGCTTCTGGGGATTCTCCCGTTACAGTGGCCGTAACAGTCCCTTTTAACGATTCTACACCAATTACTGATATACCGTAACTACGACAAATTCCTAAAACGGTTTCCTTTAAGGATGTATTGCGTACAGAAATCGTTATGAGTTTGTTCTCAATATTTTTTTCATTTTTAGCTACTTCACCACTATTTACGATGTTTTTAGAACTACTAGTAGTTATCCTATCAGTACCATTAGCAAATACCATGAAGGGAGTTACAAGCATTATGACCATCCATAAGCCTATTTGCAATATAACTGTCACTATAATCTTATCTATACATTTTAGACCTATAAAGCTTACTCGATTCTTAGCCACCGTGATGAACCTCCTTCAATAATTTCTACACCACTTGCAGTTATCTTAGATACTGATATTTCTTTCCACACACTTCCTATACTAACCATTTGTTCCTCTGTACCTTTTCGTAAAATAGCAATAATCTCATTTCCCTCAACAATACCAACAAGTTCAACAGGCTGTTCCATACTCGAAGAATTTAACCTACTATGAGACTTAGCTTTTAATTCAATATAATTACCACTATGCTTTTTATTATTTCTTATTTGTTGATATTTTTCATTTCTACGACTTTCATCTACCTTTTTCTCAAAAGTGTTCATTGAATCATCTGACTCATGTAAATCATTATTTATATCAACGAAATTGCCATTACTATCTTTAGTCATCTTATTCTGACCAAGTAAATCATCTATAGGAATATCTTTAAAAACCTCTCGCCAAGGATTTGCTCGCTCAACACCGGTAATATCATATAATAATCGTCCATGAACATCGCTTTTTACCTCTCTATCCTTTACATTTTTTATATCACTTTCATCTTTAAAAGAGTTCTTTCCTTTCCCATTTCTATTATCATGTGTTGTTTCTTTTGATAATTTTTCTGAGCCTCGTTCAATTTGATTAGCATCTCTACCATTAGATTGATCTAAACTAATATGAACATTTTCCTCCTCATGTGGATAAAAAATACCAATGCCTAAAAGGGCAACCGTAATGATAAAAAAAATACCAAGTGCAAACTTATAGTGACGCATAATAAAATGCTGCTTATCAATCCACATTTTCATACGGTCTATATAGTCTTGTAAGTTCATAATCCACCTCCTGCTGACATATTCTAGAAAGCCCTTTTAAAATCCTACAAAAAAATGACTCTACCAGTCACCACGGTGACTAATAGAGTCATTCATTATATTGACAAATCAAAACAATTTGTTCTTTATTTGCTATTAAATCCATCTGGATGAGATGTATGCCAATGCCATGCATCTTTGATAACATCAGCAACATTACTAAATTTAGGATCCCAACCAAGTAAATTTTTGATTTTTTCAGAGGAAGCAATTAATGTTCCTGGATCACCAGCACGGCGATCACCATATTGAACAGGAATATCGATACCTGTAACCTCTTTTGCAGTCTCGATGATTTCCTTTACAGAGAATCCATTACCACTACCAAGATTAAATACTTGAGATTCTCCGCCTTTACGCAAGTAGTCCATAGCCAATACGTGAGCAGCTGCTAAATCATTGACATGAATATAGTCGCGTACACATGTGCCATCAGCTGTATCATAATCAGTCCCAAATACAGTTATATGCTCTCTTTTACCGCGAGCCGCATCTAACACAAGTGGAATCAAATGAGTTTCAGGATGATGGTCTTCTCCAATCATACCAGACGGATCCGCACCGGCCGCATTGAAATAACGCAACGCAACATATGTAGAACCATAAATCGAACTATAATCGGATAACATTTTTTCTATCATCAATTTAGTGCGACCATATACATTTGTTGGTTGTAGCTGAGCATCCTCACAAATAGGAACTACCTTAGGCTCACCATACACAGCAGCCGTACTAGAAAATACAAAATGCTTTATACCTGCGATACGAGCAGACTCAATAAGGTGATAAGAACCAACTACATTATTTTCATAATAAATAGCTGGATTTTGCATGGATTCACCAACTTGTGAGTGAGCAGCAAAATGCATTACACCTAGGATGTTATGTTCTTTCATAATATCTACTAGTTTAGGATCAGCAATATCCATATTGTAGAACTTTACCCCCTCAGGAATGGATTCTACATGCCCCCGAGATAGGTTATCTACAATGATTGGCGTATAACCTGCTTGTTGTAAAGCTCTTACGGTATGACTTCCAATATAACCAGCACCACCTGTAACTAAAATATTCATAGTCCTCCCCCTTATGAATCATGTACATCCTTTGCTCGAGCCAATTTAGGGCCGATGAGACGCTTATAAACCTCTACACCTGGTTGATCAAAAGCATCAACGCCCGCAAAAATGGACTCAAAATAAACAGCCCAACAATGCATAAACATTATTTCCCCTAAATGGAATGCATTTAATGTTGGCACTGTTATAGTCATATTAAAGCGATTGTCGCTAGACAACGCTTCTCTATTAGCATCTAAAGCAATGTTTAAAATATCACAAATGCCTACATCAGATAGAGAGTGTAAACGTTCATATTGACTATAGGAATCTGGAACAATGAGATTATGTTTCCAATCCTTAACCTTAATAAATTGAACTACCTTATTTAGGCGCCCCTCTTGATGTTCTTGAACTTGGGCATGCATATCCATAGTACCTACTGCAGCTACTGGCGTACGTCCATATGGCAGACAAGTATTACTCATTTTTCCAAGAGATTCGGATAAGAGCTGCACATACCAATCAGATAATGAGTGGAGTGCTTCACTATAAGGCATAAACACCTCTATAATACGACCATATCGTTCAGATGCAATATATTTCAATAATGCACTTAAAAGGCCTGGATTTTTAAAAATGTCTTCTTCTTGACATGCTGCATCCATAGATGCAGCACCAGCTAAAAATCCTTCAATATCAAATCCTACAAGAGCGGCCGTTACAAAACCAACTTCTGTAAATACAGAGAAACGACCACCTACACCATAAGGAATGCTATAGGTCTTCCAATTATTTTCTATCGCCATAGATCGTAAAATTGTAGGATGTTCATCATCAGATACATCTGTAACAGCTATCACTTCGTAGTTAATATTACGATCTTGTAAAGCCTTCTCCAAAATCATGAAGTTAGCCATAGGTTCAATGGTAGATCCAGACTTAGAATTAATAACGAGCATCACCTTATAATCAGGACCTTTTTTCTGAGCTTGACACTCTAACGTACGAATTAGCCCTACTAAGTAATCACCATCCACATTAAAGCCTGCAAAGTACATTCTAGGATAGCCGTCGCGTTCCTCTGCACTGTAGTTATTCCAAAATGCTCCACATTGCACATCAAAAATAACTTTGCTCCCCAAATAGGAGCCCCCAATACCTACGGATACAACTGTATCAATATTATGGCGTGCATAGTCACGTAATTCGTAAAGCCGCTCTAACATATCTGGTGTATTGATACCATCTTCTGAAATATATGGAAGTTGGTAAAACAACACAGGTTCAGGTAAACCATCTTTAGAAACATGACCTTCTTCGAAGCCTGTAGAACGCAAAATATTTGTATGACGCCATACATTTTGTATAGCCCGTTCAAAATTATTCACATCGCGTTCTTGTATGCAACTTTCATTATATATATTAGCATAATCTAACTCAAAACCTGATTGTAATCGCAACATCAAATATCTCCTTCACTGACATTTTATGTACAATATTCTTTTATTATACCATAAAAGAATGAATAAAATATTAGTTTATACAATCATTTTACCCACAAACCATAACCGAATCCAACTGCATATACAGACCAAAGTAATGCAAAAGGAATGGCTAATTTAAATTTAATTTTTAATGTCTTATGACGCCATAGGACCATGCCTAATAAAGCACCAACACCCCCAAAGGCAAACGCTAAAAATAATAATGTAAACTCTGAAATTCGATCATATCCATTAATGGCACATAATTTATCATATCCATACAGACTAAATACGATAAGATTCCAAATACCTACGGTCACCCAAAATTGCGTATCACTCATATCCCCAAACCTTATTTTTCTTACTTATGATGAGCTTTAAAATATTCCAATGTCTTTTGTAAACCAGCTTCTAATGTTGTAGTGGCAATAAAACCAAAATCACGTTCAGCTTTCACATTACTTAAGCGCGAATGTTTAATATCCCCTATACGCTCATTTTCATAATAAACCATAAAATCTGTCCCACTAATAGCCCGGAATCGCGTAATCAACTCATTCACAGATGTTCCCATATTGGTAGATACATTATAAATACCTGTGCATTGACCATTCCCCATAGCCTTAATATTAGCATCTACCACATCATCTACATAAATGAAATCTCTAGTTTGCTCACCATCACCAAATACAGTTAATGGTTGCCCTTCGACAATCAAGCGATTGAAAATACTGATAACGCCACCTTCACCGCCATCACCTTGACGTGGTCCATATACATTAGCATATCTAAAGCATACTGTATTTAATCCAAAAGCTTCATGATAAATACGCAAATAACCTTCTGCAGTAAGCTTTGTCAAGCCGTAAAAAGACGAAGGCATACCACTCAAGTCTTCAGTCAATGGCAATACTGCCAAGTCACCATATACAGCAGCTGATGAAGGCATTAAAAATTGTTCAACTTTCACTTTACGACAAGCATCGAGAACATTAATAAGCCCTATTAGATTTACATCACAGTCATAACTTGGGTTCTCCATGGAGGATTGAACCATTGTTTGCGCCGCTTCATGAAATACGATAGACGGTTTAAACTCTTCAAATACAGATAGTAATTTTGGATCTCGTACATCCATCTCAATAAATCGAGCATCTTCATGTACAAAGGAGCGCATACCTGTAGATAAATCATCTATAACGAGTACATCGTGCCCTAATTCAATTAATCTATCAACTAAATGGGACCCAATAAATCCGGCCCCACCAGTAACACATATATTCATAGCGCCCTCCCTTCTAATATCTTTAAATACCTGCACCTTGTTTTGCTAGTGCATCAGCCATTTCATTATATGTATCGCCCGTATGAGCAGCCACCTTGTGAAAGTGTACTCGAACACGATCTTTTATAGAATCATAAAATGCTGAGTACTCTTGGGTTAGCTCATTATTACGTTTCCAGCCCTTAGTAGCCCACATTTCTATGCCCATATAATCATAGTAAAGTGAGCATTCAGAAATTCCATTATCAACAGCATATTTCATAACATGCATAGCAGCCAACAGCTCACCAGCGACATTCCAAAACAATGTATATCGTTCATCAATAGAGGAAAAAGAAAAAGTTTTCCTCTTGCCATTCAAAAAGATAACCCCACCTGCACCAACAGTATTAGTCTCTTTATTATAACTACCATCGATATACGCAACCATATAGTTTGGAATAGTAAAATCTGGTTTCACAACACTTGCTGATACTTTACTTTGAATACTAGAACTAGAACCTATAGGCCTAGAATTTATAGATTTAAACTTCACTTCTTGTGGCAATTTAAGTTCACTCTTTTTAGCGCTCATAAAATCACTTAAAGACAAACCTGAATTCTCTACAAAAGCACGTGCTTCTACTTCTGTGGAAAATGATTTGTAGATAGCACCACCATAGCCCTTTACTTGTTTCTCACAGTCAGACCATGTAGTATAAACTCCTGGTACACGGCCCTGACGAACAGCATAAAACTTTTTTGCCATACGTCCCCCTTAATGGTCCATTGTCAGTTCAACAAATTCAGCATTTATAACAGATGCCAAATTCTTTGGATTTACCTTCATTTGCATACCGCGTAAACCTGCACTTACATATACAAACTTTTGGGGTTCCATAGTAGCATCAAAATAGGTAGGAAATGCTTTTTTCATGCCTACTGGAGAACATCCACCGCGCAAATAACCTGTAATACCTAACAAATCCTTAACATGAACAAGCTCTACAGACTTATTATGACTAACACGTGCTGCCTGTTTCATATCTAACTCTTCAGCTACAGGAATACAGAATACTACATATCCAGTTTTGTCACCTTTACCAACTAATGTTTTAAAGACTTCTTTCTCATCGAGTCTTAATGCTTCTACTACATGAAGGCCAGCGGCACGCTCTTCAGACCACTCATATTCGCTAATACTATAAGGTATCTTATGAGTATCTAAAATACGTAATGCGTTTGTTTTTTTATGTTTCTCTTTACTCATCATAACCTCCATATACTAGCATAACAAATAAATTTAATCATTACATAATATATTTCTATAGATAAATATAATTTTCTATTACTATTTATTTACAATTTTATTAATATTTTTTAATTCAATGCGCAAGGTGCCATCATCATTAGTTTTTATCTCAATAAACTCACGATTCTTCATATATTCCACAGGAAATGAAATCTCAATACCTGTATCTGTTTTAATCTTATGATGTTCACCAATTTTTGTGGCGAACTCACGATTTACTGGCAACGGACGCAACATATCCGCATCAGCCAATTCCTTCTTTGCCGCCTCTTGTTGAATAGGATTCGTTTTAAATACCTCTTCTACAATACGAACAGGATCAACGGTATCTGATACTTCAGCATTTTTAGCAATCATAGATTTTGCGGTTGTCAGTTCAATGACGCCATCAGACTCGTGCGCTTGAGCCACCTTATCTACGATAGCTTTTACCTTTCTCACCGTATCTCGCGAAGATTGATTAGTCCCTAATTGCAAGACCTTATCTGCTAAGATATAAGATACCTCACCATCAAATTCACCTTTAGGTTCAAAAACACGAACACTAAAATCATTGAGATTAATAGATGCAAAGGCCCGTAATTTTTGAGACGGCATCGGCAGTACTGCCTTATGAGAAACGAGTTCTGTAGCCAATGTACCATCATCTTCACTGAATAGTTGATGGGTAAAAGCATCATGAGCTTGGCACAGAAGAATACAAATATAAGACGTGTCCGTAACAGCCTCACATATAATTGTATCAATAACAACGGAATCCGTAGCTTGTTTCATGTATGTAAACAAGCTTTCACCTAAATTCTTAGATAAATCAATAAACTTAAGGGCTCCATTTTTATAATCTACTAATTGTTTGCCTACAGGACTCGCATCATGTAAGGTTCCGGTTCTAGCCCCTGGATCTTTGAAAGCCTTAACTACATGATTTGCAATATAATCTTGTATAGCTTGATCCCCAACCTTTAATTCATGTTCAGAATATACAGCTAACGAGGATGTAAAATCGAAAATCTCTAGCGCCGCCTTATTAATCTGCATGATGCCTCCTTGTAGTACAAAAAATGTTTACCCTTTATTATACCACTCTTTTAACTTTCGTTTATCAACTTTTGAGCATTCCGTAAGGGGTAACATAGGAACTTCTATTATATCTTTTGGCCACTCTACAGAAGGTCTTTTATTATGAATAAGTTCTATAATTTCACTCAATCTAGCCTCACCATCTAGCACCATATAAACTACGTAGTCTTCCCCTCGTATCTCATCAGTAATATCAATAATAGCAACTTCAGAAATGCCCTCTAAGGATTGTAAATACAATTCCATCTCTGGGATAGAAATTTTATATCCCCCTTTATTGATTACGTCGCCTGCTCTCCCATTAAACATTAGATACCCGTCACTATCAATATATCCACAATCATTTACAGTATACGTATTGGGAATTCCTTCAATACGATAATTCGTTGTCACATAAATAACATTATCATTCTCTGCAATTTTCACGGTTGGAAATGGTCTCCCTACCGTACCTTCTCGCGCTAGCCATTCCTTACCGGTGC
>OGHB01000615.1_pt1 | contig 19260 bp, 10 predicted proteins | sample 1571451 | NCBI WGS metagenome assembly OGHB01 (sample SAMEA2582071, study PRJEB24529) | metagenome | biome: Human gut stool | place: China | collected 2011
GAAAGGCGGAATATGATAGTGAAATGGCTTCTTCTTACCTCCGTCTGATTTCAGACCCAAGTATTGCAAATGACTCTCCCGAATATATGCCTAAGGTTTCAAATGCTGAAGAACGTAAGGTGGCAAAACTTCTTATAGAGAAAGGTTTCCGTCTGGAACCGGACCCGCAGGGAAATATAGCGATGGGATATGGTTGCGTCTCTGTTCAACGTCGTAGCAATTGGTCGGCTGTGGCACGTGGACATTCCCGTTATCTATGGGCGGCAGAACATTATCTGGGAGCAAATCTATACGGTCGCTACCTGGCACACGGCAGTTTGCAAATATTGACTGCTGCACCGGGACAGACAGTAACTCCCGCCACTAGCGGCTGGCAGCAGGAAGGTTTTGACTGGAACCGTATTCCGGGAGTGACATCTATTCATTTGCCATTGGAGCAATTGCAGGCTAAGGTGCTCAATGTGGATAGTTACTCTGGAATGGAAGAGATGCTTTACTCCGACGAGGCTTTTGCCGGTGGTTTGTCTCAACAGAAGATGAATGGTAATTTCGGAATGAAGTTACATGAGCATGATAAGTATAACGGATCACATCGGGCACGTAAATCTTACCATTTCATCGATGGAATGATTGTCTGTCTTGGTTCGGATATTGAAAATACAAATACGGAGTTCCCGACAGAAACGACTATCTTCCAATTGGCAGTTACTGATAAAGCAGGGCATGATTATTGGAAAAATTATCAAGGAGATAAGAAAGTATGGGTGGACCATTTGGGAACGGGTTATTATGTTCCAACTCCCATCCGGTTTGAGAAGAACTTTCCTCAATACTCGCGAATGCAAAATACAGGAAAGGAAACAAAGGGTGATTGGGTTTCTTTGGTTGTAGATCATGGAAAGGCACCGAAAAACGGAAGTTATGAATACGCTGTTCTGCCTCAGACGAATGAAACTCTGATGAAGAAATTTGCAAAGAAGCCCACTTATAAGGTATTACAGCAAGACCGGAATGCACATATTGTAGAGTCCGTTTCCGAACAGATCATTTCTTATGTGTTGTTTGAAACTCCTGAAACGACATTGCCGGGTGGTTTATTACAACGTGTGGATACTTCCTGTCTGGTTATGATTCATAAAGGATCTGCTGATAAGATTAAGTTGACGGTGGCACAACCGGATTTAGCTTTGTATCGCGGTCCAAGCGATGAAGCGTTTGATAAAGATGGGAAACGCATCGAACGTAGTATCTATTCACGACCATGGATTGAAAATGCCAGTAGTGAAATACCTGTGACTGTAACGATAAAAGGGCAATGGAATGTAGAAGAAACTCCGTTTTGCAAGGTGATTTCTTCTGATAAGAAGCAAACAGTTTTGCAGTTCAGTTGTAAAGATGGTGCTAGCTTTGAAGTGGAGTTAAGGAGATAAAAGTCAGACAATAGGAGATCATTTGCTTTTCCTGATAAGGGAACACTAGTTTCTCTTGGAGAAACCATAGTTTCCATGTCGTTGAAACTATTGTTTCTCGGTGCTGAAACTACAGTTTCCCAATGCTGAAACTTTAGTTTCCCGGTACGAAACCTTTGGTTTCAAGCCTTGAAACTAAAAGTTTCCCCACGAGAAACAAAGGTAATGCATTCATGAAATAAATAGGATTGCCTGGAGCTTCCAGAGTGAATACCTCCGCGTTGTGAAATGTAGTTTATCTGTTTCTGGTGACAGCATTATTGTTGTCACACTGCTGTCACCTATTGCTGTCACGGTGTTAATTGTTAATAATCAAACCGTTAAGCAGCAATCGGTGACAGGTGACAGAGATATAATTAAAATAATTGTATAGAGAGGTTAGAACATAAACATGGCAACGGCAACAATACGGTTGTTACATACGGCATGGGTATCTTGAATTTTCCCATTGGACGTATTGAGCGAACCATACCATGCAGAGCTTAATGTATATTCCAACCCGAATTTCCAGTGGGGGACATTGTAGGTCAGTTCTGCTCCTGCCGTAACTAATTGGTTAAGGTCTGTTCCTGTTCCATAAAGTTTTGCATCATTTCCTTTGGGAGCATATAGTGCATCACTTGTTCCCAGATTCTTGGCATAGCCTACGAAGATTCCCGGCTTCCATTTCTGTCCGTAGACAACGTTGAACCAAGAGCTGGAGAAACGTATCGGAGTATATTCTTGTTCTCCCGTTTGTTCGTTGACAGACTTGATCCCGAATCCACCCAAACCGGAAGCTTGTGTCAGATTGGATCCTAATACACTCTTCGCAGCGATGAACCAGTCTTTGTTGGTGTATTTCACATGAGCTTCGTATGAAAGAGTTGTGATGCGTTCGTCTACCTTGTATTTATCTGTATTTACTATAGACTCCGTACGTGGTTTCAATGATAACAACTCAATGCCTACGCCGGCCAGCAAACCGCCATTCTTATAATCAGCTCCGACATAAAATTCGGGAATACAGCTTTGCTTCAGATACTTATGTGTTTTCCCTTCCGGTCCTTGTGAAGTATATTGTGATTGCCACACTGCGGCTCCGGTAAGTTGGAAATTCTTGTTTGTATAGCGATAACGAATTTGTGGCGCACGGCTGAAGGGCTGAAACGGTGCTCCTACGGAGAGATTAAGAATCTGCGGAGACACATCTCCGAATAAGGGATGCCAGTTCTGTCCGAGTAATAAAGCTGATTTTCCCCAATCCAGATTCAAATAAGCATGACGAAGGCGAATGACCGAATAAGAAGTGCCTGTGCCGCGGAAGTCGACTTCTACTTTGGCAGATGTCTTGGCTGTTCCCAGTTTTGGACCGGCAACGTCTACTCCAAGGCGCGAATATAAAGTATAGAAGTTACTGTTGGGTGTTGAGTTCAAATCGTTCCCCTCCGGATCACGCACTTTGTCTTTTGGATACATATAAAACAATCCGTCTACGGTTTCTTCGTTAGCACGACTATTATAATAGAAGTCAGTACGAATCTGTCCATAGAATTTGAACTTGAAATCCTGCATTTGTGCGAAACTGCCTGATACGGTTATCAGACAAAGAAAGATTAGAATGTATTTTTTCATAATGTGCATGTTTGTAAACGGGCGCAAAATTACGTAAAATTACTGGTTATCAGTTCATCGTTGATTAAAAAAGGCAAGGATTGCCTGATTATATTTGTTGAGACTTGTGCTTTTATGAATTGCTTTCAGTAATTTTCTGTCTGCTTGCGGCATTAAATATTCCCAGAAAGTTTTCATTTTGTTCAGAAGTTGTTCGTCTCCTCCTTCCAACTGTTCTGCATATTGATTGTATACGCATTTGTGCATAGATTGCAATTTTTCTCTCATTTCATCGAACTCGAGTGCACGGTTTTGTCTATACTCCAAAGCTAATGCCGGGTTGGCAAGTAATCCCCGTCCTATCATCATTCCGGCTAGTCCGGGAAACTGTTCCTGAATGCGGTGAATATCTTCTACACTATTGATATCTCCATTATAGATGAGCGGATGCTTGCAGGCATTCTGAAAAGCCTCAAACGCTTTAAGGTCAACTTCTCCTTTGTATTGCTGTTTTCCCAAGCGGGGGTGCATAACCACTTGTCGCAAGGGTAGCTCATTGATAATCGGAGCCAGTTTCAGACATTCTTCCGGATCTTCCCAGCCCAACCTCATTTTGATGGAGAAACTTATTTGCGGATATTCTGTAATCAGGCTAAGTAACGCCTGAACTTCTTCGGGATAAGGAAGAATGCCGGAACCATTGTGGCGTTTAGCCAGCATGGGAAAAGGACATCCTATATTGATGTCGACTTCCTTATATCCCTTTTCAATGAATAGGGATAAGATTTTTTCTGCTTTCTCAAAAGAAGGGGCTATCAGTTGGGGAATCAGATGGGCTACCTGATTATTCCCGGGTTCGATTCCGCGGACATCTCTATGGCGGAATCCGCCTTTTTCGAGTCGTACAAATGGGGTATAATAAGTATCTATACCTCCGAAGCAGGCAGCATGAGCATTACGGTAAAACACTTCGGTGTAACCTTGTAATGGGGCAAAATGAATAGGAAGAGTCTTTGGCATTATTTTTATTTTTGTGCAAAGATACAGAAAAAGTAAAAGAGAGGAACCTCGCGGTCCCTCTCTTTCTGATGTTAAATTGATTAAAGTCTGATTTTTATAAACGTTTTCTATGATTGAAGGTTAGAAAAATTGGGGGATATATTTTTATTCTACAACGTTTATAGTCAGTTCACGTACTACTTGACCACCTTGATGGACGTAGTTTGCATTGTTGGCTACGAAAGTAGCGGTATATGTACCGGCCTCTTCATAGGTATGTGAGTATATCTCCAACGATTGCGAGATATTCTTGATAGCTACACCAGCGTCAGGATCGCAGGAACCGTTAAGGAGGATGGAATTGGAGATAAGCCAAGTATCTCCTTTTGTATACCCTGCTGCTCCGCCACTGGTTACGAAATCGCTTGGCTGGCTAATTCTCCAGAAATAAGGAATATTACCGTCTACAGTAGCATATGCTATTTTATCTGCATATTCTGCGCTTTTCATCTCTTCAAGTGTGAGGTTTTTATTTCCTAATGCTTCCTTCAATTTGGTAAGATGAGTGTTGTTTTTTGAAAGATCATCTAAATTGTAGGTTACATTTAAAGCCGAGAATTCGAAGTTCTTTGCATTAATTGTGGTTGATTTTCCATTGTTGAACTCCAGATTAAGCTGTAAGCCTTTAATATGTATTACAGGCATTGTGCTGCTATTATCAAGAGGGTTGAGGCGGAAAGCAATGCTGATTTCTTTACCCAAGTAAGATATTAAAGGACAAGAATAGTCTTTAGTATCTTTGGTTGCTTTAGGAAGCTCATCTTGGCTGACAAGTTCTGTCCATTCGCAATTAGTAACTGCTTCTTTGTCTTTTTCCACATTGTTGCCACTAATTCCTTCGAATTGATCGGATATTAATATGTGAGTAGAACCTTCGATGGTTTTCGCACTACCATAGTCATATACTACGGAGAAGTTGATTTCACATTTTTCTACGTCTTCCGGTTGCATCTCAATTCTGTCCCGATGTTTGTATTCATGGCCTATTTCTCCACTGAAGAAGCTGATAAAATCAGGGTCGCCATCGAAGCTGAACGTTACAGGGCTTCCTTTTTTTACAGTCACAGTTTTGCCATCGAAGCTGACATTGCTGTCTGTCACCACACCCACTTCCATTGCTGTTTCTTCTTTTAATTCCTTGTCGCATGAAGCCAGGGATAGTCCGGCAAAAGCGATAGTCATCAAACTTTTATATATTATTTTCATGTCCTTTTCTTTTTAAAGTTATTAAGAGAATTACCAACCCGGATTATTCGTCTTGATAGCACCGTTTGATCCTATTTCATTGGCAGGAATCGGGAAATAATTGTAAGACTTCGGAATATTGAAGTAAGTATATACATTGATTCCGAATTTCCAGGATTCGTCAGCCTGTGCCTTGTCCACTTGTTCCTGCATCAGTTTGTAATAGTCTCCCCAACGGATCAGGTCGAAACGGCGTGTGTACTCGAAACAGAGTTCCATTGCACGTTCGTCTTTGATAGCTTTGCGGAAGCTCTCTTCATCCAGATTTGCTGCAAGTTTTTTGATTCCTGCACGTTCTCTTACTGCATTGATACATTCATACGCCAAATCATTAGGGCCATGGTTGACTTCATTTTCTGCCTCTGCAATCATTAGCAGAATGTCAGAGTAACGGAGAAGAGGGAAGTTGATGGAAGTATCGTTTTTACTCTTCTTGTCTGCTTCATATTCTCTACGATATTTGGCGGCAGCCCTGTTGCGGTTCTTATTGGCATCGTTCTTCGATTCACGATCACCGTAAGTAGACCCCGGCTCTGTTTTACCATAGCTGAAGGATTTATCCCAGTATTGTTGTTCCACTTCATCTCTTTTTCCCTTTACAAATTCACGACCGTCCACCGGAGTACCTTCTCCTGCTGACTGGGTGTAAGTGAATGGAGCAATATTCCAGTTGCAACGGTCAATGTCATCGTTTGCTTCATACAATTCCAGCAGTTTAGGAGTATTCCAGATAAAAGCGTATGCATAGCCCGGATCACCTTTACCAGTGATGGATGCTTTGGAAGAAAGGTCCTTACCCTGAATGCCGATAATATTACCGATTCTACCTTCTGCACGTACATCCGTCGAACGGTTACCTGCAAATTCTACTTCCCAAATACTTTCATTAGCCTTGGCACCATCCTTATTGAGAGCAGTGTTATACTTATCAGAACAAATGTCGATAAAGAAGTCCCAATATTTGGCAGTTAGTGAATGACCCTCATTCTTGACTAACTGTGCATAGTAACTTGCTTTTTTGAAATATTCTGTAATCTCGGCACTAGTCGTGTTGTTAGCCAAACCCACTTCCTTGTCACGTTTAGGTTCACCGGCCCGGAACATATATACACGCGCCAACATTCCCCAAGCAGCCGATTTGGAAACACGTCCCGGTAAATAGTTCAAATCTTGAGCAGATTTGAGATCCTCGGCAGAACCATACATCTCTTTGATGATAAAATCATAAATCGTCTGTTTGTCCGTACGTGGAATGGAGAGGTTATAGGCATCTTCTGTAGAAGTAGTCTTGAAAGGTACATCTCCCCAACATTCTACCAAAGTAAAATAATAGAATGCGCGTAAGAAACGGGCTTCGGCTTTGTACTGCTTGCGGGTATCGTCGTTCATATCGGGCACTGCATCAATATTTTCCAGGAAAATATTGGCTCTGTTGATGCCGGAGTATAATGTGTACCACAATGCTGCAACGGCCGGATCACTTGTGTTGGCATTGTTACAGATCAACCCACTTTTGTTAGGTCCGCGGTTGGCACCACCATAGTGTCCCAGATCGTCACCTCCTACAAGGTATAAGAACTCATTTCCGTAGAAGGAACTTTGTCCCAGAATGGCATAGGTTCCTGTCAGCCAAGAGGTAGCGTCCGCTTCATTTTTGAAGAAGTTTTCAGGAGTGGTGTATGTCGGGTCTTTTTCCAAGAAATCGCAGGAAGTCAGGTTAAGTCCGACAAGAAGTGATATGATGATTATTTTTATTGTTTTCATATACGTAATTGTTTGAAGGATGATTGATTAGAAACCTAAGTTTATACCAAAACTGATAGAGTAGGCTCTCGGATAAGCGGAGAAGTCCAGTCCCGGAGTCAGTGCGCCTTCACGGATAGATACTTCCGGGTCGTAACCGGAATACCCTGTACATGTCCATAGATTCTGACCGGCAACGAATACGCGTGCATTGTCTATCTTCCATTTCTTGGTCAGTTGTTTCGGCAGTGTATATCCTAAAGACACGGTCTTCAGACGAAGGAACGAACCATCTTCGATAATACGTGTAGAGAACACTTTGTTGGAACCGGAGTCGGTAGCTCTCGGAATATTACTTTCCGGATTTTCCGGTGTCCAGCGGTCTGCGTAACTTGCGTATTGGTTCAAGTCACGTGTTTTATTGCTGTTCTCGAAGAACAGGCGGTTGGCATTCAATACATCGTTTCCATACGACCATTGGAAGAAGATGCTCAAGTCAAATCCTTTGTATTCGAAATTGTTGGTAAATCCGCCCGTATGTTTCGGCATACCGTTACCGATCATAGTGCGGTCGTTATCGTCGATGATACCGTCACCATTCAGGTCTGCGTATTTCGGCATACCCGGTTGTGTATTACTTTCGGAAGAGAAATACGGAACATTGCGTTTCAGTGTATATGTATCACCCACTTTGTCGAAATCTTCGTATTTGTATGTACCTTCGTAGATGAATCCGTACATCATTCCCATCGGATAACCCACTTTGGCAATGTAGCTGTATTGGGAGTTATAGTTCTGGTCAAATTTGGCTGCACTCAACAGAGAAGATTGGTTTTCGGCCAATTCTAATACTTTGTTCTTGTTGAATGCAATATTAAAGTTAGTAGTCCATGAGAAATGACGGTTCTTGATATTGGTCGTGTTCAATGTGAACTCGATACCTTGATTGCGTACCTTTCCTACATTCTTCATGGCACTGAAATAACCGGAAGAGGTGGGAAGTGCAGTATTCAGCAACAAATCACGAGTCGTTTTACGATACCAGTCTACGGTTAATCCGATGCGTTCGTCCAGGAAGCCTAAGTCCAGGCCTAGGTTCCACTGTTCGGTAGTCTCCCATTTCAGTTTTCTGTTTCTTAAGGAAGTGGGCACTGTACCTACACTTGTCAGGCTGTTTTCGAACGGATATACACCACTGGGGAGGCTACCGATCGAAATAAAGTCTCCGACTTTATCCTTCAATATCTGATATAAAGCATACGTATCATACTCGCCTACACGGTTGTTACCGGTCAATCCCCAGCTTGCTCTTAATTTACCTGAAGAAACAACAGACTTCAATGGTTTCATAAAATCTTCCTCCATGAATCCCCATGCCAATGAACCGGAAGGGAAGTAGCCGAAACGGTTATCACCACGGAACTTGGAAGAACCGTCGGAACGGAAAGAAACCGTTGCATAATACAATGATTTATAGTTATAGTTCAAACGTCCCAGGAAAGAAAGCATAGACCAGGAACTCTTTAATGATTTAGTCGTACTGGGAGTTCCTTCACTCATTCCCGCCATGCCGAGTGCTTCGTTCGGAATCTGTACCGTTTTGTATGAATAGTATTCATAGTCGGAATTCTGCAGGGTTACACCTACCATGCTATTGAAGAAATGCTTCCGTTTGATATTGCTCTGATAGGTCAGAATATTTTCATTCAACCATGTTGCACGTTGAGAATGGTAGATTTCTGCATTTACCTTATCGGATGATTTCGGATTACCATAACGGGTCTTCGAGTTGTTGAATGTTTCCCCTTTGCGAGTATCGAATGTGTAACCGCCTGAAACTTTCAACTTCAATCCTTTGATAAATTCATATTCTGCAAATCCGTTGAACTGAATGTAGTTCGCATACGTCTTGCGATATTCGTTTTTCAAGGACATGATAGGATTGAAACGATAGTCGTTGGTATTGTTTATCGCGTCGTCCATGATGTTATCCATCAACGAGTTTAATGGTCTGTCCGGTTCGGTCACAGGGCGATATCCCCATACACTATAGAACAGGTTATTCATACCACTGTATGAGTTCTGGGAAGGAGAACCACCGGTAGTTGTAGTACTGGAATAGTTGGTTGTCAGATAGATTTTCAGTTTCTTCTTTTGGATGGTAGTACCCATACGGCCTTGTACACGTTTGTAGTTTGATTCCAATAAGATACCGTCCTGGTCATAATAAGATAAAGAAGCATTGTAGCGAACTCCTTCCGAACCACCGGTCAGGCTGACATTGTGGCTTTGCATCCATGCGCTGCGGAAGATTTCATCCTGCCAGTTATATTGCGGGATATTTCTATAATCTTCCAGTCCCCATTTCTTACCGTCATAATTCATGAAGTAGGTAGTTTCCATATCTTTGGGACTACGTTCTGCCTGTAGTTTGACGAATTCATAGGCATCCATCATCGGGATCGTTTTGGTGATATGCTGAATACCGAAACTTCCGTCGTATTTAATTTTAGGTTGGCCGATTGTTCCTTTCTTGGTTGTAATCATCACGACACCGTTGGCACCACGGGCACCGTAGATAGCGGTAGCAGAGGCATCCTTCAGGAAGTCGAGTGACTCGATATCGTTCTGATTAATGGCTGCGGCTATGGAGGGGTCTTCCACCGGGAAACCGTCAATGACATAAAGAGGAGAGTTGTCCTGTGTCAAAGAGTTGTTACCACGGATGACGATGTTCATCTGTCCGCCCGGCATACCTTCGCCCGAACTTACGTTGACACCGGCAATACGTCCGCCCAATGTCTCGCCGAAAGAAGCAGTCGGAGTGCTAAGCAGTTCCGCCATACTGGCTTTGGCAACAGAGCCAGTCAGATCCTTCTTGCGTATCTCCTGATAGCCGACTACTACCACTTCGTCCAATGTCTTTGTATCTTCCTTCAATGTGATAACCATTGGCTTTTGAGTGTCCACCTTCATTTCTACTGTGACATAACCAATGAAAGAAATAACCAATATCGAATTTTTATTGGGCACGTTAAAAGCAAATTTACCGTCAAGGTCAGTGATTGTTCCTTGCGAAGTACCTTTTACCTGGACACTGGCTCCCGGCACTCCTTCTCCTAAGTTATCCTTCACTGTACCTTTAACAAGTACCTGTGCAAGTACAAAAGAAACAGAAAATAAGATCAGTCCGATGGAGGAGAGCATCCTTTTTCTAGTTTGAGTGGATAAATGTTTTTTCATATATTAAAAATTAAGTGATTTTATTGAATCTACGCTTGCAAAGATAGATGGATTGAATATTCTAATATGGATAGAATTATTCAAGATTGGTGCAAAATCATACAATTTTCCTGTTCTCATAAACTATTTTTCTTTTACGGATTCTAGTAATTCAGATAATTCTTTCACTATGTCGGGGTATTGTTTTGATACATTCGTTTTCTCCGATGGATCGGAGGATAAATCGTAAAGTTGAGGCTGTTTGTCGTTGCCTAACTCCATTTTCGTCCAATACTCGATAGCGGGGCCGTCGCTCGGTTCGATGTATTTCCATTGACCTTTTATGATGGCAAGTGTGTTATTGAGATTCTGTTGAACGACATACTCACGGTTTGTATTATTTTTGCCGAGGAGTACGTTCAGATGTTCTTGACTATCGGGAGCAGCTCCTTTACGTAAAGGTTGGTCCAAAAGGGAGGCGAGCGATGCATACACATCTATTTGAGAGAAAAGAGCTTGTTGCTTGTTCGGCTTTACTCGGGCAGGCCAGCGGACGATAAATGGAACGCGTGTCCCCGCTTCGTAAGCACTGTATTTCCCACCACGGTAGATCCCCATCGGAGTATGCCCGTTGAGAAGTTCGTAAGCTTGGTCTTGATAGCCGTCGTCGATAACAGGACCGTTATCGCTGGTAAAGATCAGGATAGTGTTGTCTGCGATGTGGAGGCTGTCCAGTGTGTGCATGATTTCACCGATAGTCCAGTCCAGTTGCAGGATGACGTCGCCACGAGTGCCGAGTCCGCTTTTGCCTGCGAAACGTGGGTGGGGGATGCGCGGTACATGTACGTCTTGCGTACCCATATATAAGAAGAAGGGTTCTTCCTGATGGGATGCAATGAAATTCTTAGCCTTATGGGTGATGATATCGGCTATGTCTTCATCTTTCCAAAGGGCGGATTTTCCTCCGGTCATCCAGCCGATACGGGGAATGCCGTTGATAATTGTATTGTTGTGTCCCTGGCTGGGTTTTAAAGTGACGAGCTCCGGGTTCTCTTCTCCCGTAGGCCAGTCGCCGACTTTGTGGTCGTAACTTACGGTGATAGGATCATTGGGGTCAAGTCCTACGACATGTCCGTTTTCTACAAATACACAAGGTACACGGTCTACGGTAGCCGGAATAATAAATTCGTAGTCAAAACCAATGCTTTGTGCGTTAGGGGTAATCCGGTTGTTAAAGTCGGTTCCACCTTTCGGACCGAGTCCCAGATGCCATTTGCCTACTGCACCGGTTGCGTATCCTGCATCTTTCAGCATATCTGCCATGGTGATGCAGGTAGTGTCGATAATGAGTTCAGAGTTGCCGGGAGCGATTCCTGTGTTTTCTTGTCTCCAGGGGTACATACCTGTCAGGAGTCCGAAACGGGAAGGAGTGCTGGTGGCAGAAGTTGCATAAGCATTGGTGAATTGTACTCCTTGTCCTGCCAACCGGTCGATGTTGGGAGTGCTCACTTTTGTTGCTCCATAACAACTTAAATCACCAATGCCGAGATCATCTGCAAATATATAAATAATGTTAGGCTTTTGGTTATTCTGCCCATTGCTCTTTTGGGGTGCATGACTGCATCCTGACAGCGTGACGATGCCGGACAATAGGGGAATTAGACGCGAAACGTTTTTCATAATGCTGAATGTTTTAGGAAATAATGTAATGAACACAAAGATAAGCGAATGGAACAAAAAGAATGAGTAGGAATGTACAAGTGAAGTACAAAATAGTACACTTAAGAAGTTACCTTCTTTATTCGGGCGAAGATGTCCGGACTAAAAAACCGTTTATATCATAAATTTAGGCACGGATTACACGGATTAACGCTGTTGTTTTCATACTCATCGTTTTTTAATCCGTGAAATCCGTGTGATCCGTGCCTAATAATATAAGATTATTTTGCAAGAGTGCTTGTATAGTTACCTGCTAATCTGTTTCTTCTCCGTCTCCTTCTTCTTCGCTCTCTTCTCCTTTACGATAAGCCAGCGGACTGACGTGATAAATCTCCTTGAAACATTTACTGAAATAGCGGGAGGAGGAGAACCCAATCCGGTCAGAGATCTCCGTGATATTCAGCTCCGGGTTATTCCTTAACATGACAGCGCCTTTTTTGAGACGTATGCTTAGGATGAAATCATTCGGGGTCTGGCCTGTAACTGCTTTCAGTTTAGTGAATAGGTTCGTACGTGCCATACCCATTTCGCGGGCGAAGATATTAACGTTGAAATCCGTATTGTCCAGATGACGTTCGATAATGGCCATCGCGCGGTCGAGCATCTCCTTATCCATCGGGTTGGTAGCCAACATTTGGGCAAAAGCCTGTGGTTGTTTGCTGAACTTCTCTTGCAATAGCCGGCGGGAGTTAACCAGGTTATTGCAGCGGGAAATCAGAAGATTGGTATTAAACGGTTTCGTGATATAATCATCCGCACCAATCTTCAAACCTTCGATATTGTGCTCTATAGCAGTACGTGCAGTTAATAATACCACCGGAATATGGCAAGTGTTAAAGTCCGTCTTGATCTGTTTGCAAAGTTCCGTACCCGACATGCGTGGCATTACGACATCACTTAAAATGATGCTCGGCATATCCTTCTGTATCATTTCTAATGCTTCTACTCCGTCGGAAGCCGTACTGACTTGATAGAATGTTTCGAAAATACCGACTAACATCTGCTTGATAGATTCATTGTCTTCCACTATCAGCATTTTGGCGTCTTCGATGCGCTTGTTATCTTCTTCTTTCCATTCCGAATCAGGGATTATTTCTACTGAAGGAACAATAGTCTCTGTTTGCTGGATGGTTTCCGTATCATCTTTCGCTATTTGCTCTTCTGTGAAGTGTTCCTTGCCTAGTTTGAGGGTGATAATGAAACTGCTTCCTTTGCCCGGTTCGCTTTCTACCCGGATTGTGCCGTGATGAAGTTCCACAATTCCTTTCGTCAGTGCCAGTCCGATGCCTGTACCGGCTCCGGTATTCAGCGAGTTGAGATGTTCGGTCTGATAGAAACGGTCGAATATCTTATCAATTTCGGCAGCGGCGATACCTGTACCGGTATCTTTTATTTCAATGATGACATGGTCTTTCTCCTGCGATACATTAATCGAAATCGTATCTTCGGCCTTGGTATGCTTCACTGCATTAGACAGCAGGTTATTTATCACTTTCTGCATCTGCTTTTGATCATACCACACTTCAATGTCATCCTTTTGTTTGTTGAACTTGAAGTTGATTTGTTTACTGCTCGCATATTCGAGGAAGAGCAGATAATTCTCATACAGGAAGTTAACCAGATTGTGCTGGCTAACTTTGATCTTCATGTGACCCTGTTCCTGTTTACGGAAATCAAGTAGTTCCGTAATCAGTTCCCGTAATTGGAGACTGTTCTTGTAGATTCCCAACACCTTATTATATATATTAGGCGTAAATGTCTGCACCTGCAACAAAGTTTCCACTTGTCCCACGATCAGCGTTAACGGTGTGCGGAATTCGTGCGAGATGTTAGTGAAGAAACGGAGTTTCGACTGGTTCAATGCTTCGAGGTCTTCAATATGCTTCTTTTCGTACTTCAAAGACTCACGGAGTTTGATGCGCGAATTATAGTTCTGAATAAGATACCATAACAGGCTGATAGTGACAATGGTATAAATCAGGTAAGCCCACCATGTCTCATACCATGAAGGGAGTACGATAATCAGCAGTCTGGCCTCTTTTATTCCTTCCCTCTGTGATTTGATGACAAGGGTATATTTACCCGGATTCAGGTTTGTATAAGTAATCAGCGTTTGCTTCCGGTAAGTATGGTTCCATTCGTCTGAGAAACCCTCCAGGCGATAGAGAATTTCATCTCTGTTGGCAGGGATGAAGTTGGAAGTGGCATATTCGATGCTAAACATCGATTGATTCGCTTTCAGACTGATTTCCGGAGTATGACAGATCGACTGTTCCAGGATGCCGCTTTCATCTCCCGGAACTACTTCTTTTCCGTTGACAAGCAGGCGGGAAAGAATGATATTATATGATTTGGGAGTGAAATGTAACTTCTTCTCCCAGAAAGAAATCATTCCCTGAATACCGCCAAGGAATACTTCTCCGTCATGTGTCACAAATAGTGCGTTTTCATTGACGGCAGTCAACGGGAATCCATTCTCCGTACCGTAATTATAGAATTTCTTGCTTGGATAGTTGAACTGTGAGAATCCCTGATTGGTAATCAGCAATAAGTCTCCTTTCTGTATGGACGATTCGCATACTTCGTAGATACAGTCGCTGGATAAACCATCTGTCTGTACATCGAAGTTTTCAAAGTCATCACTTGCCTTACGGTAACGGTCGAGACCGCTTCCGGAGGTGCAGAACCACAGATTACCGTTACTGTCCTGCATGATACTGTTGATATTATTGTTGCTAAGGCTGTTCGGATTAGCGGGATTGTGTGGATAATTAGTAAGTTTACCGCTGTCGAACCGGTAAGAATAAACACCCTCCCCGGTAGCCGCAATCCACAATGTACCGTCTTTATCAATGCAAAGACTGGCTACCATGCCAATACCTCTTCCTTCTTTAGTCTCTTTGAAGAGTTGTTGGCAAGCACCTGTTGCCGGATTGAAAAGACAAACACCGTTTTGTGTGGCGACAACCAGCTTGTCCTTATAAGGTACAATGTCTCGGACGATATCCGAAGGTAGTGAGGTTGGGTCTCCGGCTTTCATCCGGTAGACTGTGAAACGGTTGGTACGCAGGTCGAGTTTGTTCAATCCTCCCAAGTGTGTACCTATCCACATGATTTCATTAGTCCGGTCGTAGTAGATTGCTTTGACATTGTTATGGGAAATGCTATTTTTGCCCTCTTCGTGGCGATACCACCGATAGGTGTTATTTTTCCGGTCGTACACATTCACGCCACCGCCTTCAGTACAGATCCATAAGTTTCCGTCTTTATCTTCAGTCATTCTGCCGACAATCGGGCTACTTAAACCTTCTTTTTCTGTATCTCCTGTCTTGTAGCGTGTATAGATTTCATATTCCGGATTGAAATAGTTGACACCTCCGAAATAAGTACCCAGCCAAATTGTTCCTTGTTCATCTTTGACGATGCACCAGATGGAGGAGTGGGTGAGTCCGTCGGGTTTGTTCGCGTTGGCAGTGTAAAGTTGGAATTTACCTGTGCTCTTTTCATAGCGATTTAACCCGTGAAAGGTTCCTATCCACAGATTTCCTGCATTATCTTCACAGCAACTCCTTACGAAGTCGGCACAAATACTGTTTGGATTTTTGGGATCATGACGGAAGTTCTCAATGGTACTGTCTGTTTTTATCCGGTAGAGTCCTTCTTCCCAGGTACAGATCCATAATTCTTTAGACGAATCTTCGTAAATACTCGCGATATTACCTCTTGTGACAGGTTGGGAAATCTTTTTGTCTCCCGATAAACAGTAAAGTCCGTTACTGGTAGTTCCCATCCACAGATTTTTCTTTTCGTCCAGGTGGAGGCAGGAGAGGGTGATATCTTTTCCGGCAAGATGATAGTAGAGATCGAAGTTTCCCGTACTTTCATTATATACAAATACTTCTTCTCTTTTCCCGATATATAATTTCTCGTTGAAATAAATAGCATCCACATTGCCTTGCAGCAACGTTTTGAATCTTTGTGTGGTCAGATCGAATTCTGCCACCCCGTCCGTACAGAGCAGGTATACCTTTCCGTTTTTGTTTCCGGTGATGCGCAGCACTGTATTGCTGAACAAGCTGTTCGGATCGTTTTTATTAAGTTTGAAACTTTTGATATCGTTACCGTTATACCGGTTCAGTCCTTCACGCGTGCCAATCCATATAATCCCCCGTTCATCAATATAAAGGCTATTGACAGAAAATTGGGAGAGTCCGTCGTCCGTGGTCAAGTGGCTAAAAGTGATGTTTTGACCTTGTGTGCGGACTCCAGCTACGCTTAAAAATAGCAGAAATAAAAGAATTACTTTTCTCACTAATTTATTTTTTAAGGTGTTTACATCTATGCAAATATATTGTTTTTATTCGATTTCAGTGAACCTTATTAGAAGAAAGTAACTATATTTGTATCATTCAAACGAAAGATATATGAAAGTAAAGAAAATTAGTGCGGCTAACGTGGAGGCTTGTTCGCTTCCTAAACTATTCGATGAAGAAAAAATAGATTTTCAGCCGATTCAGTGTGTCAATTGGGCTGAATATCCTTACAAACCTAAAGTGAGTTTTCGAATTGCTCACACGCAGAACTCAATCTTGCTACATTTTAAAGTGAAAGAGGAGAGTGTACGTGCCAAGTATGGAGAAGATAACGGTTCTGTATGGACTGACTCTTGTGTGGAATTCTTTTCTATACCTGCAGGCGACGGGATCTATTATAATATAGAATGTAATTGCATCGGAACTATCCTGATAGGTGCCGGCCCAGTTCGTAACAACCGGGAACATGCACCGAAAGAAGTGACTGCTCTCGTACAACGTTGGTCTAGTCTGGGTAATCAGCCTTTTGCAGAACGTGTCGAGGAGACAGACTGGGAAGTTGCTCTCATCATTCCGTATGCTGTATTCTTTAAGCATCAGATTGAATCACTCGATGGAAAGGAGATAAAAGCTAATTTCTATAAGTGTGGTGATGAGTTGCAGACTCCTCATTTTCTTTCATGGAATCCGATAGAGATTGACCAACCGGATTTCCATCGCCCCGATTTTTTCGGTACTTTGGAATTTGAATGATGAATTGAATTTCTGGATTTGAAGATGAATCACTAGTGTTGCTGAATCACTGAAGTATCCTCCATTTGTAAAAATATTATCTATTGCGTCATCCATCTATAAAAAAGAAGGGTGACGCTTTTTTTGAGCATCACCCTTTCTTTTTATAGATGTTATATTGTTTATTTCACAATCCCTCTTTCCGAGTTCTTCACGAAATTTACAATATTCTCGATTTCTTCACTCATAGGAACCTGGTCGATAATCTTCTGTACGGCATCCTGAACGCTGAAATTACCCTGATAAATCAAACGGTATGCGTTAGCGATGTGACGAAGGATTCTTTCCGATGTATTGTGATGTTGAGAAAGAACTACAGCGTTTACACCATGATATGTTACCGGATTTCCTGACATGATAACGTATGGAGGTACATCTTTAGATATACGGCAGCCGCTTTGTACCAGTGTCCAGCTTCCGATGTGACAATATTGATGTAAAGTGACATTTCCACTTAGGATAGCGCAATCATCCAACGTACATTCTCCTGCAATAGTGGTGCCGATACCTACCACACAGTTATTGTTGATTTGTACGTCATGGCAAAGATGTACTTTATCCATCAGGTAGTTTCCGTTTCCGATTTTGGTAGCATTGCCGGCAAATGTAGCGCGGCTGATTACTACATTCTCACGAATATCGTTATTATCTCCGATAATCAGGCTGCTTTCTTCTCCAGTATAGTGGAAATCTTGTGGTTCCGCTCCGAGGACAGCATTCTGATGTACCTTGTTTCCTTTTCCCATTTTAGTACCTTGCAGGATACTAGCGTAAGACATGATGACGCAGTCATCCCCGATCTCTACATTCTTTTCAATGTAGGCAAAAGGCAGAACGGTTACATTCTTGCCCAGCTTTGCTTCGGGATCTACGTAAGCTAACGGACTAATCATAATAGTATATGTTTAAAGTTATTCTTCTCTTCCACCACCCAGTGCCTGGTAAAGGCTTACTACAGCCTGCATCCGATCAAAGCAATCGGAAACCTGTGAGATTTGTGCGCTCAAGTAAGCCTGCTGTGCAGACAATACTTCCAGGTAGGTTGAAGTCCCTAAGTTAAACAATTCTTTTGTATCTTCCGAAGCTTTTTTGGCAGATTCTACTTGCATTTGACGAGATTCTACCTTTTCACTCGTCTTTTGGTATAAACTTAGCGCATTGCTGACTTCACTACCGGCATTCAACAGCGTTTGCTGGAAGGAGAGTTTCGCCTGTTCTTCCTGCGCTTTGGCCATTTTCAGTTTAGCGATATTTGCTCCGTGATAAAAGAGAGGCTGTGTCAGTGAGCCGATGGCAGTAGCCAGGAATTTTCCCGGATTAATGATAGCAGAGCCTGCGCTGTTTGTCCATCCGGCAGATCCACTAAGTGTAATTTGTGGATAGAAAGCGGAACGTGCGGAGTTCGTGTTATAATAAGCAGAAGCTAGTGACATTTCAGCCGCTTTTACATCCGGACGGTTGGATAATAATTGGATAGGTATGCCTACTGAAAATTCGGATGGTAGAATTTGCTTTTCGATGGTACCGCGTTGGATATGGCGGGGAGCTTCTCCAAGAAGAGTTGATAGAGAATTTTCCACTTCGCGGATGCTCTGTTCTATTTCCGGAATAGAGGCCATCACTTGTGCATAAGCCGCTTTACTCTGTTCGACACCTGCCGAATTGATATTATACATAGCAGCATTTTTCATTGCTTCCATTGTTTCGGCATTACGCTTTAATATTTCTGCTGTCTCTCTGGTGATTTCCAGTTGGCGGTCAAGCATTAATAAAGTGTAATACAGATTAGCAACATTGGCAATAATCTGCGTTTGTACAGCTTGTTTGTAAGCTTTGGCCTGCTTAACGGCAACATCTGCACCTCGTTTGGCATTTAGCAAGCCTCCAAAGAGACTAATCTCCCAACTGGCGGTTACCGGAAGTGAATAAGTCTTACTTGCTTTACTATTATCAAAACTGCTGATAGTACCTTGTGGGGACAAGGCCAGAGCTGGAACATAGGCTAGTTTGGCTGCCAACAACGGAGCCTGGGCTGCTTTGATTGATAGTATTGCACTCTGCAGGTCAGTATTTTAGATCGGAAGAGCGTCGTGTAGGGAAAGAGT
>OGHB01000616.1_pt1 | contig 19236 bp, 16 predicted proteins | sample 1571451 | NCBI WGS metagenome assembly OGHB01 (sample SAMEA2582071, study PRJEB24529) | metagenome | biome: Human gut stool | place: China | collected 2011
GCTTGTAGTAGCCCAGCAGCGGGAAGGTGCAGCCCTCGGCAAGGCGGTAGCCCTTGCCCTTTGCCAGCACGGCGGTGATGTCCAGCAGCTCGTCCGCGGTGTAGTCCGGGAACTCGATTTTATTGGGGAAGCGGCTGGCAAGGCCGCTGTTGGCGGTGAGGAATACCTCCATCTCCTTGGTGTAGCCCGCAAGGATGACCACCAGCTCGTCCCGGTGATCCTCCATGCCCTTTACAAGGGTGTCGATGGCTTCCAGCCCAAAGCTGTCCTGCTGACCGCGGTACAAGCTGTACGCCTCGTCAATGAACAAAACGCCCCCCAGCGCGCTCTCGATGACGCTGTTGGTCAGCGGGGCGGTGTGGCCGGTGTAGCGCCCCACAAGGTCGGCGCGGGTCACCTCCACCAGCTGCCCGCCCTTGAGTGCACCGATGGCCTTGAGGTACTTTGCCACCAGCCGGGCAATGGTGGTCTTGCCGGTGCCGGGGTTGCCGGTAAAGATCATGTGCATGGACAGGCTTGCGGTCTTGAAGCCCGCCGCTGCGCGGCGCTGCTGCACCTGTAAATTGTCTGCCAGACCGAACACATACTCCTTGACCGGGGCAAGCCCCACCAGCGCGTCCAGCTCGGCGCGGATCTGCTCCACCGCGCCGGTGTAGGCCGCCGGAAGCAGGCTGAACAGGTCTGCCGGGGCGGCACCGTTCAGCGCAAATTGCAGCCCTTCGGGCGCGGCGGTCAGCGCCACCGTGCCGGAAAGCTTTGCATCGGTCTGCAAGCAGTACTCGCTCAGAGCCCGGAAGATGCGCTCGCAGCAGTCTGCCAGCCCCTCTGCGCCCTTTTCCTTGGAGCACTGCGCCGCCACATAGTCCCGCACCTCTGCCCCGGCGGCGAGGGTCAGCCCCAGACGGCTGTGCACCCGCTGCGCCAGCGCGTTCAGCTGCTGCGCCGCCAGCGCAGCCAATGCTTCCGGGGTAAAGGGGGCGGTCTGGCACACATCCCCTACCGCCGCCACAAAGGACGCGCCGAATTTATCCGCCAGTGCCTCCCGCCCCTTGCGGGAGAAGAAGATCAGGTACTTGCCGCAGGGGTCGATGCGGCTCACTGCGCCGGGGGCAAGGGCCGTGCCGGCTTCTACCAGAATGCCCTCTTTGTTCACCAGATACCGGCTGGACAGGGGCGCACTGCCCTTGACCGCAAGGTCGGAGAGGATGCGCAAAAAGCCGGGGTGGCAGCTCTCGTAGTGCTCGAACACCACGATCTCGCCCGGGGCGTGCAGGGCGGCGTATAGGTCCTGCAAAAACAGTTTTTCCGCGCCGGGGTCGGGGTAGAGCGCCAAGTCCATCACCGCCATCCGGTCGCTCTGCAAAAGCCCCCGCGCCGCCATGATGCGGGCGGTCTCGGCCAGTGCAAAGTGCCGTCCCGTGCCCGGTGCACCCCACAGCAGGATCACGTTGCGGGCGGCTGCGCCCTCGGTGCCCAGCACAAAGGGGCGGCGCATTGCCCGCACCACGCTGTCCACAAAGGCATCCTGCCCGAGGACGGTCTTTTTCACCTCGGCGGCAAGGCCTTCAAAGCTGCCCAGCTGCTCCGGTTTTGTGTCTGCCGTGCCCTTAGCCAGCAGGCCGTCCGCTTCCATGTCCCGCAGCATCTGGCGGCTGTCCTCCAGCGCCGTCTGCACCCCTGCATCCTGCGCTTTCAGCCGGGCATTCTGCTGTTTGAGCAATTCGTCCAGCTGCTTTTGCTGTTCCAGCAGCGCCGCGTTCAGATCCGGCAGGCCGCTGCCCGCCGGTTTTTCGGGCTGCGGCTTTTCCGGCTGCGGCTGCGCGCCGCCGAACTTCAGTTTGCCGCCCGCGCCGAACACGCCGTTCATCAAGCTTTCCCAATCATCGGTGTATGCCATGGTGCTGCCCTCCATCGGTGTTTTTCTTCCAGTATAGTGAACTGCGCGGCATTTTGCAAGCACAAAAAAGCTCCCCCTTTCGGGGGAGCTGATATCCGCGTCTATGCGGGGATCATGCTGTTTTCTCAGCCCTTGCAGCCCTGCTCTTCCCAGTCGCCGAAATCGTTGGCATCGGCGATCTTGGTGGCGTCGATCTTGCCGTTCTCATCCCTGGGGGCAACGGCGGGGCCGGCCTCCACGGGGTTGGCGTTCGGGGCTTCGGGGTCGTACACAGGGCGCTCTTCGGCGGTCTCCGGCTGGGTCTGGGGTGCGTTCTCAGCAGGGGCGGGTGCTTCCGGTGCGGCTTCTTCGGCAGCTTCTGCGGCGGCATCGGCAGCCTTTGCTTCTTCCTTGGCCTCGGCCTCTTCGTAGGCTTCGGCGGTCTTTTCGGCCTCCTCGGCGTCCTTTTCGGCTTCCTCCGGGAACTCGACCTCCTCCACATGGAGCGGGTCTTTCTGGTTCAGGATCTTGTCCAGCACCACGATGGCAGCGCCGGTGACGGCCACGGCAGCAGCCGTGCCAAGAATACGGAACAGAGTTTTCATACCAGAACCTCCTTGTAATATAGAAACGTTAAGAGAACGTTACGACCTCTTCCAGGGGCTTTTCGGCAGGCTCTACCGACACGGCGGTCAGCACCGGGCCCTTGCCCCGGTAGATGTTGTGGAACTTATAGCCCACCTTGGCGGTCACCCGCACCCAAGCGCGCTGTTCCAGCGCCTTGTAGCCATCGTAGCTGCAGGGGAAGCCCACGAACTGGATGTCCTGCACGCAGCAGGTCATGGCAAAGCGGCCGGGCACAAAGCTGTTTTTGCCGGCGCGGTTGGTCTGGCAGACCTGTGCCAGAAAGCGCACCGTCTTGCCGGTGTACTTCTGGGGCTCGTCCTGACAGTCCATGTACCAGATGCCGAAATCGTCATCCGGGATGTCGATGGGGTCGGCGTTGATATCAAAGGGCAGCGGGTCGGGGATATCATCGTAGGCTACGCTGCCGTCCTTGAACTCGTAGGCGATATCGCACTTGCGGGAGGCCTGCCGCACCAGCTTGTGCAGCTCCTGCCGGGCGTCATCGTTGTTCACGGCTTCGGCGCGGTTGAACACGATCAGCTCACTGCGGGCGATCTTGTCCAGCATCAGGCTGCGCATGGAGTTGTCGCGGGCGTAGGTCAGGGCGGTGGTGCCGTCGGCGGTGGCGATGCACTGGTACACCAGCCAGTTCTCGGGCAGGGCATCCGCTAAATCCTGCAGCAGCCACATGCCGTTGTACTCGATGACCACGCGGCCTGCACCTGCTTCCTTGCCCAGCTTTGCAAGGTTCTGGGGGTTCAGCTCGGACTTATCCTCCAGCACCTTCACGGTCACGCCGGGAAAGGCGAACTTTTTCTCGTTGTACTCCTCTTCGCCCTCCTCGCAGATCAGCAGCAGGGTCTTGTCGCCGGAGTCGAAATTGGGGTCTTCAAAGGTCTCCTGAATAAACTTGGTCTTGCCGCTTTCCAGAAAGCCCACAAACAGGTAGACCGGGATCTCTTTTGCCATAATAAATGGTTGCTCCTTTTATCAATGATAGGCGCCCCCCTTGGGGGAGCTGGCAATGCCGTCAGGCATTGACTGAAGGGGTCAGCAGCCGAACAGCTGGGCGATGGCGGTCTCGTTCAGCTTGGAGCCGATGACCACCAGCTTGCCGCCCACGTCTGCGCTGCGGCTGCGCACTTCCCACTCGCCGGGCACATAGTCGAACTCCAGCCAGCCGTCTGCGCCGCCGTCCACGATGCCCTTGCTGCGCAGGATCATGCCGTAATTACCGGTATCCAGCTCGGTGAGGGCGTGCTCCACCTCGGCCTTGGTGAACTTGCGGGCCGTCTCCACGCCCCAGCTGGTGAACACTTCATCGGCGTGGTGGTCGTGATGATGATGACCGCAGCAGCAATGACCGTCATGGTCGTGGTGATGCTCGTGCTCCTCGTGGTCGTGGTCATGCTCGTCATGGTCATGGTGATGCTCATGCTCGTGCTCGTCATCATCTTCATCATGATCGTGGTGGTGGCCGCAGCAGCAATGGTCATCATGATCGTGCTCGTCATGGTCGTGGTGATGATGCTCGTGCTCATCCTCGTCGTCATCATCGTCATCATGGTCATGATGATGGCCGCAGCTGCACACACCGTTCTCATCGTAGTGATGATGGTGATGCTCGTGCTCTTCTTCCTCGTCCTCGTGGGCGTGCTCTTCGTTGGCCTTGGCAGCCATGGCGATCAGCTCGGCCTTGAAGTCGTCCTTGGTGGACATGGCCTTCAGGATCTGCTCACCGGTCAGGTGATCCCATGCGGTGGTCACGATAGTGGCGGTGGGGTTCTTTTCCCGCAGCATTGCCACGGCAGCGGCGATCTTTTCCTCGCTGGCGGTCTGGGTGCGGCTGAGCAGGATGCAGCTTGCGTGGCTGATCTGGTCATCGTAGAACTCGCCGAAGTTCTTCATATACATCTTGACCTTGTTCACATCGGCCACGGTGACAAAGCTGTTCAGCTGCACGTCCAGATGCTCCGCCACGCCCTCCACGGCGCGGGTCACATCGCTCAGCTTGCCCACGCCGGACGGCTCGATGACAATGCGGTCGGGGTGGTACTGCTCCACCACCTGCTGCAGCGCGGTGCGGAAATCGCCCACCAGAGAGCAGCAGATGCAGCCGGCGTTCAGCTCATTGATCTGGATGCCGCTTTCCTTCAGGAAACCGCCGTCAATGCCGATCTCGCCGAACTCGTTCTCGATCAGCACCACCTGCTGGCCTGCAAAGGCCTCGGTGATCAGCTTTTTGATCAGAGTGGTTTTGCCGGCGCCAAGGAAGCCGGAGAAGATATCAATTTTAGTCATGATCCAAATGCCTCTTTCTTTTTATCGCAATATTCGCAATTGTTAGCGCAAAGGGCCGCAGAGTGCTGACCCATAAAAATACTACACCTCTATTATAACAAGGCTGTCAATGGGAAACCGGCCTTTTTCAAGAAAAAATTGTAACTTTTTTTTGCAAATTGACGGCGTTTTGGGGCGTGGACGAACTCCCTCAGTCAAAACCTGACGGTTTTGCCAGCTCCCTCTGGGAGGGAGCCTTAACCCTCTCAGTCACGCCTGACGGCGCGCCAGCTCCCCCGAAAGGGGGAGCTTTTTGAGGTGGCGATACAGGTTTCTCATTGCTTCTAACACTTCAGCAACAAACGTAACGGCTTGGCTCCCCCTTCGGGGGAGCTGGCGCGGGAGCGCCTGAGAGGGTTCAAAAAACAAAACGCACAAGTTCCGAAGAACCTGTGCGTTATGGCAGGGGTAGTAAGTTTCGAACTCACGGCACGCGGTTTTGGAGACCGCTGCTCTACCAGCTGAGCTATACCCCTATATACATTCGCTGAATGCTTGATTATTATAGCCGATGCAAAGGGGAATGTCAAGCCTTATTTTTACTTATTCTCATTTTTTGCGCCGCCGCAGCTGCAGCAGCTCTCCTGCGCGGTGGAATCCAGTGCGGGCAGCTGACTTGCCAGCTGTTCCAGCGTAACACTGTCGATATACTGGTTGATCACCTCGTCCAGCCCGGCCCAGAACGGCAGCGTGAAGCACTGCTCGGACATGGGGCATTCGTTGGTCACGCTGCCAAGGCACGGAATGGGCGCTACGCTGCCCTCGATGGCGCGCAGGATCTCGCCGGCGGTGTAGTCGGCGGGGTCTTTCGTCAGGCGGTAGCCGCCCTGACTGCCCCGCTCGCTCTTGACCAGCCCCACCCGCGCCAGCGGGGTGACGATCTGTTCCAGATATTTCAGGCTCAGGTTCTGCCGCTCACTGATCTCCTTCAGGCTGACGGTGGTGCCCGGCGCATAGCGCGCCAGCTCCGCCATCAGGCGCAGGGCGTAGCGGCTCTTGGTGGAAAATTTCATGGTAGTCCTCTCCTTGTTGCAGTTTATAGTATAGCACGTTACTCGGATTTTGCAAAGGAGAAACCTCTTGTGCAAACAAAAAAGGTCTGTTATCATAGGATGGAACAGAACCTATCTTGGAGGAGTGAGAGTATGACAGAAAAGATCACTGCTGCAGACGCCATCCGTCTGCTGGATTCCGGCAAGGCCATAGCCGTGGATGTGCGCGAGCCGGACGAATACGCCGTAGGGCACATCCCCGGGGCAAAGCTGCTGCCGCTGGGGCAGGTCATCGACCGCGCCGCCGAGGTGCTGCCGGACAAAAACGCCCTGTGGCTGGTGTACTGCCGCACCGGACGCCGCAGCGCCGACGCCGTGCAGAAGCTGGAAAGCCTTGGCTACACCGACCTGCGGGACCTTGGCGGCATTTTAAGCTGGCCCTACGAGATCGAGGGCGATTTCGAGGGGCATTTTTAAGGAAAACCATTGAAATGCCCTCCGCTTACGCTCTGGGCATAAACAGCGGAAAAATTATTTTTATTTCGCGTTTGTCGCGGCCTGCGGGCCGCTCCAAACGCATTTTCACAAAAGGGGCTTAGAAAGTCGACGAACCCCCACCCGTGAAAATGGGATAGCGGAACGCCCGCAGGCGTTCCGCTATCCCGAAATAAAAAATCTAATTCCGCTAAAAATATCCAGAGCGAAGCGGAGGATATTCTAAATCGTCCCCTAAAAAGCTGCTCACTATAATAGGAAGCGCAAAACCACAACAGAAAGGAAACCATGCCATGTCGTTCCATGCAAAAGAGTTCGCGGGCAGCCACTGCGGCTGCCGTTACCAGCAGGATTACCGCCCTACCTTAGGGCGGGACGGCAAAAAGGAATCCGGCACGCTGGAGGTCATCAAGTTCTACTACGATGGCGCTATCCGCTTTGAGCAGCACTGCTACGGCGAGGCTGCCACCTTTGTGTTCGGCGTGTGGGCGTCCGGCATGGATGAGGACGGCACGCTGCACTGGGTGCTGCCGGACCGCCGCAAGAGCTATTACGACGAGAGCTATCTGCCCAAAAAGCTGGACCGGGTGGACGAAGCCGGAAACCTGTACTTTGACGGCGGCATCTTCCCGTGGAAGCTGGCAGACGACTTTGCCGAGGATAAGCGTTGGGGCTACCCCAAGTGGAAGGTAGCGCTGGGCAAGCTGACCGGAAAAGGCAAAAAAGGTGACTGAATCACGAAAATCCAGTATTCATATTGACATACTAGGGAATGATATGGTATAACTTATCCGTTGAAAGGATTCCGCATCTGCACAGGGCATTCAAGGCTCCTGCAGACGCGTTCAATAAGAAAGGATCATTCCTATGGAAAACATGGAAAAAGTGGTTTATCTGGATAATGCTGCCACCACTCCCTGTGCTCCCGAGGCACTGGAAATGATGGTCAAAGCCCTGAGCGGTGCCTGCGGCAACCCCAGCAGCCATTACAGTGTGGGCTATGAGGCCAAGGAATTCGTGGACACCGGCCGTGCGCAGGTGGCAAAGGCCATCAATGCAAGTCCGGCTGAGCTCTTCTTTACCAGCTGCGGCTCCGAGGCCGACAACTGGGCCGTAAAGGGCACCGCCTTCACCAAGGCACGCCAGAACAAAAAGCACCTCATCACCAGCGCTTTTGAGCACCATGCCATCATGCACAGCATGGCTGCACTGGAGCGCATGGGCTTTGAAGTGACCTATATCAAGCCCACCGCCGAGGGCTATATCCGCCCCGAGGACGTGGAAGCTGCCATCCGTCCCGATACCGCGCTGGTCAGCATTATGATGGCCAACAACGAGATCGGCACCATCCAGCCCATCAAGGAGATCGCCGAGGTCGCTCACAAGCACGGCGTGTGGATGCACACCGACGCGGTGCAGGCTGTGGGTGCCATCCCCGTGGATGTGAAGGAGCTGGGCGTGGATATGCTGTCCATGAGCGCCCACAAGTTCAATGGCCCCAAGGGCATGGGTGCACTGTACTGCCGTAAGGGCGTATGGCCCCAGAACTTGATCGATGGCGGCAGTCAGGAGGCCCGCCACCGTGCAGGCACCGAGAACGTGGCCGGCATTGCTGCCATGGGCAAGGCACTGGAGATCGCCACGGCGCATCTGGATGAGCGCATGGCCCACGAGAGTGAGCTGCGCGATTACGTCATCGACCGCATCCTCAAGAACATCCCGGAAGCCCGCCTGAACGGCGGCCGCAGTCCCCGTCTGCCCAACAATGTGAACATCAGCTTCCCGGGTCTGGAGGGCGAGACCATTCTGCTGGATCTGGATATGCACGGCATCTGCGCCTCTACCGGCTCTGCCTGCAACTCCGACAGCTTGGACCCCAGCCACGTCCTGCTGAGCATCGGCGTGCCGGAGGAGATTGGCCACGGTTCCATGCGGTTCACCTTTGGCCCGCAGAACACCATGGAAGAAGCAAAATATCTGTGTGACGTGCTGGAGGAGGTCATTCCCCGCCGCCGCGCTATGAGTTGTATGTGGCTGCAGGGTCAGAACAAGGCCCGCCAGTTCAGCCTGAAGGGAGAGCAGTAATTATGGCAAGTATGTATAGTGCCAAGGTCATGGAGCATTTCGCAAATCCGCACAACGTAGGTGAGCTGCCCGACGCAAACGGCGTGGGTGAAGTGGGCAATCCCAAGTGCGGCGACATCATGCGCATGTACCTGAAAATTGAGAACAATGTGATCGTGGACGTCAAGTTCCTCACCTTTGGCTGCGGCGCAGCCATTGCCACCAGCAGCATGGCCACCGACCTGATCAAGGGCAAGACCGTGGATGAGGCGCTGAAGCTGACCAACAAGGCCGTTGTGGAGGCTCTGGAGGGTCTGCCCCCGGTCAAGGTGCACTGCTCTGTTCTGGCCGAGCAGGCCGTCAAGGCTGCTCTGTCCGACTACTACCGCCGTCAGGGCATCGATCCGGAACCCATCGTGGGCAAACTGGAAGAGGATTGCGAGCACTGCGAGAGCTGCGGCCACTGATCCTGACAGTATCATAAGCAAAAAGAGGACACTGCTTTTGCGGTGTCCTTTTTTGCTTAGAAACGATTCAGAATGGCCTCCGCTGCGCTCTGGCCATAGTTCAAGGAATCATATCTTAATTTTGGGGGTCAGAAACGCCCGCAGGCGTTTCTGACCCCTTTTCTCACAAGTGGAGCCGCAAAAAAAACGGCAGTATTCATGGAAAGCACCCACCTACCGTTGCGGCCTTCTCCCGTGAAAAAGGGACACCGGAGCGTCCGCAGACGCTCCGGTGTCCCACAGTTATAAATCGAATTTCCGCTGAAGATGGCCAAAGCACACGCGGAGGCCATTTTCAATCGTTTTCCGTGCCTTACACCCCGCCGTGACGGCGCTGCTCGGCGGCAAGCTCCTGCTGCAAGGCGGCCTTGCGGTGATCCAGCAGCAGATCCTTGTTGTACTTGAAATACCGCTCGCAGCCGTTCTCGGTGAGGAACTGGTGAGAGGCGGGGTTCACCGTAAGTTCGGTGACGAATACCACCATCTCCTGACTTTCCGCAAAGGCCTGCTCCATAAAGTCGAAGGCGGCTTCCAGCGCAGCGGCGGCGGTCTTTTGCGTAGCCTCGCGCTGATCTGCCAGCGCACGGAACTGACCGCGCAGCAGGTCGAAGGCCTCCTGCGTGCCGGCGGCGTTGGCGCGGCGCAGCTCCCCTTCCCACTGGTGCAGCGCGGCCTGCACCTGCAGGCGGTTGGTCAGCTCTGCCTTGCCCAGCAGCCCGGCGTCACGCTTTTGCTGGGTTTCGGCTTCGTAGTCCTTGATCTGCTGGCTGAACAGCTCTGCGGAGCCGTCCGGGATATCCTCCGGCAGGGTAGCCAGCGCTTTTTTGGTCTCCCGCAAAAAGGCATAGCAGGCATCAGCCACGGCGTCTGCCTGCAAGGAAGCGGTAAAGCGGGTGTCCAACCCGGCCAGCAGCAGACTGACAAGGCTGAGCCGCTCGTCAAAGGGAGCCTGCAGCAACCGTGCGAACACGGCGGGCTTTGCCTGCCCGGCAAGAATTTCCTCCACGCCGTAGTCGTCCCGGTACTTGTAGTACAGGTCCAGATAGGCCGAGAAGTCCTCGGCGATCTTCGGGTGCTGGATGTATTCCCGGATCAGCTCCTCGTCTGCCTGCAAGCCCAGCGTTTCGTAGGTGTCCAGCAGGTTGGAAAGATCCTCCCAGCCGCGGGCGGTGACGAACTGGGTGCCGTCCACGTCCGCGTTGATCTGGTAGAAGCTCTGGGGATGCAGTTCCAGATAACTCAGGATGGCGCTGTGGATATGCACAGCGCGGGCGTAGTCCTTCCACACCGGCAGGTCGGGCTCGATATCCATGCGGCGCACGCGGTCAAGGGTTACGATGTCAAAATCCCGGACGGATTTGTTGTACTCCGGCGGGTTGCCTGCCGCCACGATGACCCAGCCCGCAGGCACGGCCTGATTGCCAAAGGTCTTGCACTGCAAAAATTGCAGCATGGTGGGGGCCAGCGTCTCGGACACGCAGTTGATCTCGTCGATGAACAGAATACCCTCCGAAAGGCCGGTGGCCTCCATTTTGGCGTAGATGCTGGCAATGATCTCGCTCATGGTGTATTCGGTCACCGATACGTCCTTATCGCCGTAGTGGCGCTGTCGGATAAAGGGCAGACCCACGGCGCTCTGCCGGGTGTGGTGAGTGATGGTGTAGGCCACCAGTGCCACCCCGCACTCCCGGGCCACCTGCTCCATCACCTGCGTTTTGCCAATGCCCGGAGGCCCCATCAGCAGGATGGGGCGCTGCCGGATGGCGGGAATGGCGTATTCGCCCAGCGCATCCTTGGCAAGGTAAGCTTTTACGGTATGCTCGATTTCTTCTTTGGCACGTTTGATATTCATAATGGTTCCCCCTCTTGTCAGGAGTTGTTCAACTCGCGGTACAGGTCATCCTCCTCGGCCAGAGCGTCCGCAAGGGCGCTGGCCGGGCGGGCTGCCGCACCGGTAAATTCTTCTTCGTCCAGTACCACCTTCATCGCCCACGGCGGCACGTTGGCGTCATCGAACCGCTCCCCCAAAAACAGGAAGGCGGTATCGTAGCCGGGACGCCGCGCCGGGTAGGTGCCCATGCCGTCGGTGAAGTACAGCAGGCCGCGCAGGTTCGAAAACTTCTTTTCGGCGCAAAGCTGATCCACATACGCAAAGGCCGGGCGGAAGTCCGTTCCGCCGCCGCCCCGCAGCTCAAAGTGGTTCATAGCGTGGATGAGCTCGTCCTCGTTGCGGATCAAAATATCCTGCCGCACAGCGTTGTCGGCCTGAATCAGGTGCAGGTTCATGCGGTGGAAAAAGTTTTCCCGCCCTTTCAGCAGGGTGTAGGTTTCTGCCAGAAAGGCGCGCACCAGCTCGCCGGAGGTGGAGTAGCTGGTATCAATGACCAATGCCAGCTCCTCGATTTTTTTGCTTTCCCGGCTTTCCAGCGGCTCGATCAGGGGCAGGTTGCCGTACACCGAAAGGCCGTAGGTGTAGAAGTTCAGATCGAACTCGTCCGGGTCCAGTTTTACCTCCTCGCGCAGGACGCAGAACCGGCGCAGAAAGTCCTTGTAGCTGCGGCGGCTTCGGTTGGCAGCCTTCACCTGCTGCTTCAAGGCATCAGTGCCCTCGCCCGCCTCTTTATCCCGCAGGTCCAGCTCGGTCTGCATCCGCTCCCCGATCTTCTGCCACGTTTTCTGCGGCAGAGGGGTGGGAATCTGCTGGGGCTGCTCCGGGGCATCCTTCGGCCACAGGCGGTGGTCGTCGGTAACAAATTCCCGCTCCAGCTGCCGCAGCACGCCGGGCGTCTGCCGGGTGAGCCAGCGGTACACCGGTGCTGCCGCCACCACCTTTTCCTCAGCGGTGATCTGCCGGTAGGCGTTCTGCCGCACATAGGTCAGCGGGCGCATCACGCTTTTGCGCTGTAAGCTGTCAATGACGTTTTCCACCGCGATATCACACGCAAGGCTCCACAGCTGCGGCTCGCGGCGGCCTTTCAGCCACAAATGCCGGAATACGCAGTGGAATATGGTGTGCAGATACAACCGGTTGAGATATTTCGGGTTCTCCTGATAAAGCTGCAGCAGGCGCTGCGGCTGGTAATACAGGGTCTGGCCGTCCGTAGCCAGCACCCGGCAGCGCTCGTCCGGGGCAGGGGTCAGGGCGCTGAGTGCCATATCCAGAAACCGGAAGTCCAGATACAGCCCGCTACGCACCACCGCCAGCACCTCGCCGCCCATGCGTGCCTGCCACTCTTCGTGGGTCTCCGGCCGCTGGGATTGGAAGGGCTTGCGGGGGTCGAAAAATTTTTCTTTTGGCAACGTGTGGTCACCTCTCAAAAATCAAAATCGTACCGCTGCTTTTTGGGCTGGGGAGCATATTTTTTGTGCTCCGCATCTGCCAACAGGGCGGCAGCAGCGGCGTTTTCTGCCTTGGCGGCAAGGGCGGCGGCAGATGCAAAAGCGGCTTTATCCAGCACGTCCAACGCCAGCAGGGCGCGGATGCTGTCGGTATCCTGTGCCTTTAAAAGGCGAGCGAACACCCGGTCGGTGTTGGCTGCCAGAAACGCCCGGTAGTGCCCGGCGGCAGCTTCGGTCAGCTGCCACGGGTACCGCAGGCGGCCAAAGCAGAGCATGGCCATAACGGCGGCGTCATCGGCATCGTGCCCCTGCGGGAAGATGGCGTCATATTCTGCCGGGAGGAATTTATTGTCGAGAAAACACTGTCTGTAATGGTATCCCTGCCCGGAAAAGGTGTGCAGCAGGATATGGGCGGGGGTCTCCTCGATATCCTCCCAGTAGGCGGGGTACCACAGCGCCGCCAGCGGCGCGGGGGCATCGGCGGGCCAGAACTGCGCCTGCACGGCCTCGGTGATGTTGTTCACCAGTGCAAACAGCCCGGTGGGCTGCTCCGGTGCGGCCTGCATCCGCAGGGTCTCCAGCGCAAAGCAGTTCAGAAACACATCACTGCCCACGGTCAGTCCCCCGCTGCCCACCGTGAGCAGGCGCAGGCTGCGGCAGTTGTAAAAGGCGCAGCTGCCGATGACCTGTACGCTGTCCGGCAGGGTGGCTTCTTCCAGAAAGCTGCCGCACACCGGGTGCAGCTCCTCTTCGTCCGCGGCCGGGGCGTCAAAATCAAAATCGTACCGGCGGGCGGGCTTTTGCCCCACCGCCTGCCCAAACGCCCGGGTCAGCCGCACCGTGCCATCTGCGCCTACCGCGTAGCGGCACAGGGCATCCGCCGCAGGCAGGCTGCGGGGCTTTTCCGAGAAGCAGTAGTCGCCCAGCTCGGTCAGGGCAAAACTGCCGCCCTCCGGGGCGGGCAGAGTGCCCGGCAGCACCACACAGGGCGCTGTGCCATACACCCGCACCAGCCGTGCTGTATCTGCCGAAAGGGGCAAGATATCCAATATCAGTTCGTTTGCCTGTTCCACCATGCTGCGACCTCGTTTTTCTGCATTCATTCAGCTTTCAGTATACCGCGAACAGGGGGTGATTGTCCAGTGCAGAGAAAGATTTGAACGGGTCTGTGCAACGGGGCGCGACACCCGGCAGCTCTGCCGGTATTCCCCTTTTTGTCACAACCTTGTTCAAGTCCTCTGTTCTTCCGGTGCTGCCGAAGGGAAATTGCCGTATAAAACAAAAAAGACAGCTATCAAACGCTGTCTTTTTTGTGGTGCAGGAATGCAATCCAAATCCGAGCCATTTCCCTCGGATGCAACTTCTGTCGCTTCTCCAAAGGTGACGGTCTGTGTTCCTTTTTTATAGTTGAAGGTAATGAGAACCTTATCGTCATACAGGTAAATTGCATTGATGAGCTTGACGCCGTTCTTCTTCAGCTGGGTCTTGTACCGAGCACTGTCGTAGCGGTTTCGGGCAAAACGATCGAGTTTCCAGACCACAACGATGTCAAACAGCTTCTTGTCTCTGTCTTTTATCATCTGTTGGAACTGAGGACGGTTGTCTGTCTTGGCAGAGATGGCACGGTCAATGTAGTGCTTGACCACCGTAATGCCATTCTTTTCGGCATAGGCCGTGCATTCCCGAATCTGACCTTCGATGGATTCTTCACGCTGGTTGTCCGAGGAATAGCGGGCATAGATCACAGCGGTCATGGCAGGCACCTCCCATTCTACATCATTGAACGGTGGAACGTTCATCTCAAACAATGTTTCGTATAATGGATATACCATATTTTACAACGGTTTGCAATGGGAAAATCAGCGAACAGCATTTAATTCTTTTCGTAAATCAGATGCCCACCGACCTATGGTTTTCGCCATAAGCTGGTGGGCATCTGCTGTTCTGGTTTATAATTCACTGATGGTTGCAGTAATGGGCTGCATGAGGATCCGCCTGACCGGGTTATATACTGCCAGCACCACCGCCGCCAGCACGACTACGACAATCACGGCAAGACAGCCCCACGGCACCTGCCACGCTGCACCGAAATAATGGGTGATGAGCAGGATATACAGCTTCCGATTCAGCACAAGACCCAGCGCAATGCCCACCACAAGACCGGACACCGCATAGGTGCCAGCTTCGGCAGAGATCATGCGTTTCAGCTGTGCATCATCCATCCCGATGGCACGCAGGATACCATACTGCTTCATTCGTGCCGACACGCTCATGGAAATGCTGTTGATGATGTTCAGCATGGAAATGCCGCCAATAATGGCAAGAAATCCATACAGTACGATCCGTGCCGCATAATAAGTCCCACGGTCCTGCCGGTTGCTTTCCCGCAAATCCTGCACAACGATCTGATCACTGGAAAAAGCCGCCAGCGCCAGCACGGTCTCGTCACTGGCGGTGCGGTCCAGCTGCACCCCGATCATATTGTAATTCTGTTCTCCTGCTACACGGCGGAACAGCGTTTCAGGCGCAATAATGGTCACATCGTCCGGAAATATTCCCTGTGAGAATGCGCCCACGACCGTCAGCGGCACACCGTTCACCGTGATGGTATCCCCGACACGGATGGGGTTTGTTTTGTTGTACATCGTCATCACTTCATTGTCTGCACCGGAATTTTTTGCCATTCTTCCCTTGACCACCATGCTTTTGCTAGATTCCAGCATAAAATCATCGTACGAACAGAATGTGACCTGCTCGACATTGTTCCGGTCGCTGCTGGCAGGTACATGGACAAGACCCGTACAGCCCCATACACGTGCAACACCGGGCATCCTTCGCAACTGCTGCGCCATGGTATCCGGCAGCACCCGTTCGTTGTCATAACCGGTGTATATCACATCCGCCTGCCATGGTGCCAAACTTGGCAACAGCAGAGAAGCAAACTGCAAAATAACGATAAATCCCAGTGCAAGCACAATGCTTAATGCAAAGCTTGCGGTAATCAGGAACCAATTCTTTTTGCTTGCGGTAGCATGGTATATGCCCAGTGCAGTTTCAGTCCGACCGGAGCCAAGATTCGCTGCATGATGCACAACTGCCGCCTGTTCACTCCCGGAAGCCGCCGCCACAGGCGGGACCTCTGCAGCCTGCTTGGCCGGAGCCTGTGCTGCCAGCAGCACCGTTACTACGCCCACCACAGCACCGGCACACAGACCGCCCATACTCAACCGGAATACCGGCGTTGTCGCAAACTCACCGCCAATGCCGTACCGCAGTGCGCCGCACACCGCCCAACTGGAAAATGTCCCCAGAACAAGGCCGATCGGGATCGCAATCCTGCACCAGTTGAGTGCTTCCATCCGGACAAAATGAACGACCTGCTGTTTGCTCATTCCGAGACAGCGCATCATACCAAAGAACCGGGTGCGCTGCGCAATATTGCTGTTCATGGTACCGGAGATCATCAGCACACCGGCAAGCAGCACCAGAGCAAACAGCACACCCGCCATGCCGTACACCGTCCGGAACGCAGTGCTGTTGCTCTGTCCGGCAGAACCCATCACATTCAAATTTTCATGCACGGCATCCTCGCCATACTGCTGCTGTAGCTGCGGCAGAGCTTTTGCCGCCTTGGCAGCGCTGGTATACTGCAGATCGTACACAGTCTGCGGCAGAGCTTCTCCCTGCCCAGTCAGAAGCGATTCAAATGTCTCCTGCGGCAGATAAATATCCACCAGTGCAAATTGCATTTCGTAATAGCTTTCGTCCACACCGCCGATGCCAGTCACAGTCAGTGTCCGGCTCTGCCCGTCCGGCAGCTTCAGCGTGACCGAATCTCCGATTGCCACACCAAAAATCCGGGCGGCACCTTTTCCAAGCAGCACCTCTCCGTCCTGTTCCGGAAAAGTCCCCTCAAAGGCTGCGGAACGGTTCACACGCAGAAATTGCGCATCACAACCGTAAAGAACCACCCGTTTTCCGTTCAGGCGGTAATCCTCTTCTCCGCCCTCATTGAACACCGCTCCTACACCTGCGCACACCACGTCCTGCTGCTGTGCCAGCTGTTCTGCCTGACTCTGTGTAATTCCGGCAATCTGCAAATGCCAACTACCATCTTTTCCTGCTGCGCGATTCATTTGGGTGCGCAGCATCATATCCGCTACACTGAAAATAGCACTGACCAGAAACACCGCAATGACGATGCACAAAATCGTCATGCGGTTCTGCCGTCTGCGTACCTTGGCAGAAATCGGGATCAGGCTCAGATAGCTTTTCATTTCTGTGCTGCTCATTCCCGGCACCTCCCAAAATCGGTCAGGCAGCCGTCCGATACCTGCAGCACCCGGTCTGCCGTCTGCGCAATGCTGCGGTTGTGGGTGATCATCAGGATGGTCTGCTCGTATTTCCGGGATGTTTCTTTCAGCAGGGCAATGACCTCGCTGGTGTTCTGGGTGTCCAGATTGCCGGTCGGCTCATCCGCCAAAATCAGGGAAGGGCGGGTCATCAGGGCGCGGCCGATGGCTACCCGTTGCTGCTGCCCACCGGAAAGCTGGCTTGGCAGATGCTTCCGACGGTCTTTCAGATTCAGCACGGTCAGCAGTTCTTCCAGATATGCCCTGTCCGGCTTTTGGTAGTCCAGCAGCACTGGGAACAGGATGTTCTGCTCCACGGTCAGCTCCGGGATGAGGTTGAATGCCTGAAAGATAAAACCGATATTGCGGCGGCGGAAGATCGTCAGTTCCCGGTCTTTCATGGCAAAAACATCCTTGCCGTCAATCAGCACCTTGCCGGAAGTCGGCGTATCCAGTCCGCCAATCAGATTGAGCAGGGTGCTTTTGCCGGAGCCGGATTCGCCAACGACCGCCACATATTCGCCTTTCGGCACGGAAAAGCTGACATCTTTCAGCGCATGGACAGCAGTTTCTCCGCTGCCGTAGGTCTTGCAGAGATGGTTGACTTCTAATAGTTCCATAGTGTATCCCTCACTTTGCAGATTCCTTCGATTCAGACGGATGATCTCTGTCTGTGCAGAAAAGGATAACATGTCAACCTTACTGCAAGCCTACACTCAGCCTACAATTTTGTAGGAATCGGAAAATTCAGAGTAAAGGCCGTGCCCTTTCCCAGCTCGCTGTCTACTTCAATGGTGCCGTGATGGGCTTCCACAACGGCTTTTGCCAGCGGCAGACCCAGCCCGATGCCCTGTGTATCCTGTGAAAAGCGGCTGCGATAAAACCGTTTGAAGATATGGTACAAATCTTCTGGGTGGATGCCGCTGCCGTTGTCGCGCACTTTGATCTGAACCATGGACGGCAGTGCATTCCACTCTACCTGAATCGTATCTCCGCTCTTTGTGTGGTCAAGGGCATTCTTTACAAGATTGTCCACAGCTTCCTGCATCCAGTCACGGTCGCACCAAAGTGTAACCGCCTCTGAGCCGGACAGAACGAGCTTTTTCTGTTCCTGCTCTGCACGATAGTGATACTGCCGCGCGATGTCCTGCACCATTTCAGCAACATTTTCGTTTTTCTTCTCCAATATGACCGAACCGGCATCCAGCCGGGTGATTTTGAGCAGATTCTGCACCAGCGTTTCGATGCGGTCCAACTCCTGTTCGGACAGGTCTGCAAACTCTTTGACTTCCGACGGCGAAACCGCTTCGTCCTGAAGCAGACCGTTGTAGATATTCAACGCCGCCAGCGGTGTTTTGAGCTGGTGCGAAATATCTGCAATGGTATTTTTCAAAAAATGCTTCTCCCGCTGCTCGTTGTCTGCGTGTGCGCTCAGAACTGCCGCCAATGCATTAACGGAGTGAAACAGACGGTAAAGTTCTCCCTCCCGGTCGCAGTCCAGTCGTGCATCCGGGCTGCCATCCAGACAGCTTTGGATTTGCTGGACTGCCTGTTCCAGAAGCGCGCTCTGCCTTTGGAAATAGCGAAAAAGCACGCCCCAGAGACAGCCGCCCAGCAGCAGAAAAAGCAACAGTAAACCGAAAGAAAACACATGCGTTGTATGCCATACGATGCCCTGCGTGAGAGCCAATGCCACTGCCCAGACCGCCAGCACGGCTTGGAATAAATTCCGGATCTCCCGGTTTGCGAATACTTTCATACGGCACCTTTACCCATTCCATTTATAGCCCATCCCGCGGACAGTCAGCAGCATCTGCGGTTTGCCGGGGTCGTCCTCAATCTTCATCCGCAGCCGCCGGATGTACACTGTTAAGGCACTGCTGTCAATGTAATCCCCATCGCAGTCCCACAGTGCACCCAGAATTTGTTCCTTGGATAGCACGGCATTCGGATGCTGCATAAAGAAGCAGAGCAGCTTGTACTCTGCGCCGGTCAGTTCCAGCAAGATTCCGTTTTTGTACGCCTGCCCCTGCAACAGCCGGACGGTGATGCTGCCCGATTCCAGTACGGGTTCTCCTGCGCTGGACGCATTTGCACGGCGAAGCAGTGCATTGACCCGCGACAACAGGACACCCAGCTTGAACGGCTTGGTCAGGTAATCATCCCCGCCCAGATCCAGCCCCATGATGATGTTCATTTCCTCATCCGAAGCGGTCAGGAACAAAATCGGCACGTTGGATGTGCGCCGCACCTTCTGGCAGAAATCGAAGCCAGAGCCATCCGGCAGGGAAACATCCAGCACCAGCAGGTCATATTTTCTGTCTGACCACAGCACCTCGGCTTCTGCCAGCGTCCGGGCTGTATCCAGTGCAAAGCCCTGTTTCTTGAATGCAAAGGTCAGCCCACTGATCAGGCTCAGATCATCTTCCAAAAGGAACAGTTTTCTCATGATTCCCTCTCTTTTCTGCGTTTTGTGTGTCCTACAGGTTCAAAAGCATTATAAGTTTTTTCTGCGAACATTACAATGCGCGAAACGGAAATTGTTTCTTGCCGTGTGTTAAACATAAGTCCTACTATCACTGCTTTACTGCAATAAAATTTGCAAAACCATCTTGACGCGCTCCGCAATTCATGATACCCTTTAT
>OGHB01000624.1_pt1 | contig 19017 bp, 11 predicted proteins | sample 1571451 | NCBI WGS metagenome assembly OGHB01 (sample SAMEA2582071, study PRJEB24529) | metagenome | biome: Human gut stool | place: China | collected 2011
GCGTCGTGTAGGGAAAGAGTGTAGATCTCGGGGGTCGCCGTATCATTAAAAAAAATATTTATTTCCCAGATACATACACATAACGACGCCGCTAATAGCAATAAGGCTATGCCAAATATCCATGCGGCGAAAATCTGCCACGATACATAAATGAAGAACATAGCGATCACGCAGAGCAGCAAACTGAGTATTCCTAATATTTGCATGGAACGGGTCAGATAGAGCCTTTTCCGCAGGTTCGCTATCTGGGCGATATCCTTGGGGTCATGGGTTTGCTGATGCTTTTCTTTCAAGGCGCGCACTACGCTGGCGTATGAAAGGAAGCGATTCGTATAGGCCAGCAATATCAATGATATGGCGGAAAATAATAAAGAAGGGGTCGTTAAGTCCAACATAATTCTATACTTTAATTATATGTATAACGTTAATTTGAGTATCTTTGTTCTTAATCATCGTCGCAAAGATACGAATTATGTTGTGTAAAACGAGGGGGATTGTCTTGCATACGATCCCTTACAATGATAAATATTCTATTATATATATGTATACGGAGGCGTTTGGCCGGGCCTCGTATCTGGTTAGTCGTAGCCGTGGGAAGAAAAGCACGGTGTCGAAGGCTTTGTTTATACCTTTGTCCGTTCTGGAAATGGAGGTGGAGCACTTGAATAAGCGGGACTTGCACCGGATTAAGGAGACCCGCATTTGTTTTCCGCTGAATGATGTTTGTTGTGATCCGGTTAAGAATGTATTGGCGCTTTTCCTCTCGGAGGTTCTTTTTAGGGTCGTGAAAGATACGGAGCCGGATCCCCGTTTATTTGATTATTTATGCCTGTCGTCTGACTGTTCCTTCCACACCACTACTCCTGCAGGTTCGAGGCGTGCACTGCCGATCAATGATTATGTCCGGTCACCGGAGAGACGGCACGGTCCAGCCACTCAAAATCATACTTTCCTTCTTCCGGCTCCATCATGGCCCAAGCGAACTCCGCAAAATGGGTGAACTTGATTCCCATCTCCGACATTTTCTTCAAATCACGTTCCCATTGGGAGGAATCCCATTGCTCGGGGTAATAGTAAGATCCTAGAGCAAACAACTCTTCCGGAGGAAAAGATTTATCGGCCGGAGATTGAGCAAAGGATACCAATGAAAACAATAAAGCTAAGACTAATAAGGACTTTTTCATGGATATTATTTTAAGTTTCATCGCTATAATAAATAACAGGTTAGCGCAATGGTCTGGCTTTTATTCCGCCGGAGGTCATTTTTACAGGTTTGATAGTACCGTTTTTATTAAAATACATTCGGTCAATGCAAGTAATGCGGTAGTTCCCATCGGTTTCACCCAAAGGGCGGCGATGATAGACAATATACCATTCATCCTTTCCCGGACCTTTGATAATGGAATGATGTCCGGCACCATTAGCTATTTTAGTGTCCTGCTCCAGAATCTTTCCGACTCTTTTGAACGGACCAAAAGGCGAATCCGCAATGGCATACGCTACACAATAATCGGGTCCTGTCCAGTCGCCTTCTGACCACATGAAATAATATTTGCCATTGTGTTTAAGCATAAAAGGTCCTTCTATATAATTTTCCGGAGTCACTTCTTTATAAGTTGTTCCGTCTTCAAAAGGTACGATACTGATTAGATCAGATCCCATCTTCACCATATTGCAATGTCCCCAACCGCCGTAATACATATAATACTGACCGTCATCGTCCTTGAAAACAAACTGGTCAATAGGTTGCGCTCCGTTCACGATCTTGCCAATCAGCGGCTTTCCGAGCGCATCCTTGAAAGGACCTTCCGGACGATCGGCTACAGCCACACCTATACCTCCCACTTCACTCTCATGATATATGTTGTTTGCTCCAAAATAGAAATAATATTTCCCATTTGCTTCTATCACGGCAGGTGCCCATAAAGCATTCCTTAACCAGCTGATATTTTCGACAGAAAGGACTTTCGGGTGTTTTCTCCAGTGTACCAAATCTGGGGAAGAAAAGGCATCCATGTACAATTGTTGTTCGAAAGGAGCTGAATAAGTCGGATAAATCCAGTATTTATCACCGAAAACGACTCCTTCGGGATCTGCATACCAACCGTCAAAAACCGGATTAGTACTTGTCTGTTTTTTGCCCGTATTTGTTTGAGCAAATAAGGTTACTGAACAGCAACACATAATCATGAAAAAGAATACTATTTTGGAATTCATGTCTATAAATATTAAAGTTATGCCACAAAAATGATGAAAAATCAATGAAATAAAGGTTGATTATTTGCCAATAAATAGCGAGAATCAACCAAATTGCCGGAAAAATAATTATTTCATATATTGCTGCTTGTAAAGGGCTGTTTTGATTTGTTTTTTCACTTTCTTTGTTTGCAGGTTCAACACTTTTGTTATATATTGCCGTCCCATTTTCGTTGTATCTGTCTTGAATTTCTTAATTGGTCATTTAACAGGCTATTATTTATATATATTATAAGTATTACTATGCGAATTTTATTGTATTTTCTCCTTATTCTTTTAGTGGGTTGCTCATCCGGTCAGAATAAAAAAACACATGAGCGGGTAGACCTCGATTCCGTACCTGTTTATACGAATCCGCTTTTGTCAAGAGGAGGAGACCCATGGGCGGTATTCCATAACGGAATATATTATTATACCCAAAGTATGAGCGACCGCATCACTTTATGGGCAACAGATGATATAACCCGGTTGGCGGAAGCATCCCAGAAAGATGTGTGGGTACCTCAAAATTCGTCAAACGCATTTCATCTTTGGGGACCTGAAATACATTACATTAATAATAAATGGTATATTTATTGTTGTGCGGATGATGGAAATATTGATAATCGTCAGATTTATGTGCTTGAGAATGAGTCTGCTGACCCGATGAAAGGGGAATTTGTCATGAAGGGAAGAATATCAACTGATGAAGATAATAATTGGGCAATTCATGCCAGTACTTTTGAACATGGAGGAAAGCGTTATTTAATCTGGTGTGGATGGCAGAAACGTAGAGTTTATCAGGAAAATCAATGTATTTATATTGCCGAAATGGAGAACCCATGGACACTGGCTTCTGACCGTATTTTGATTTCCGAACCAGAATATGAATGGGAATGCCAGTGGATCAGTATAGATGGTAATAAAACTGCCTATCCGATTCGTGTCAATGAAGCACCGCAATTCTTCTATTCTTTGAAGAAAGATAAGTTATTGATTTATTATTCGGCAAGTGGTAATTGGACTCCTTACTACTGTGTAGGACTGCTGACTGCCGATACTGACAGCGATCTGCTGAATCCGGCTTCTTGGAAAAAGGCACCGGAGCCTGTGTTTAAGCAAGCACCGGAAAATCATGTATATGGACCCGGTAGTATCTGTTTTATTCCTTCACCTGACGGTAAGGAATGGTATATGCTTTATCACGCCCGCAAGAGTTTGTATGATATGCTTGTTTTGGATAGCCGGACGCCGCGTATGCAGAAAATAGAGTGGGATAAGGAAGGAATCCCTGTTTTAGGAATTCCGCAGAAAGAAGGATTCCCGCTTCGCAAACCGTCAGGCACTCCTGAACGCAAATGAAAATAGGGGGCGTACTTTTTGCAATACGCCCGTTTTATTCAAAAAGAGCCCGTTTCTTTCTTTTCTTATTTAAATGGTCTTCTTTTTCACGAAAAGAAAAATTCTCATCTTTTATTGAATGTTTTTTTTCCTTTTTTTTAGTGCGTATTACTTATGTTTGCAACGTAATCTATTAAATAAATCAACTAATGTAAAACGCGCAATGAGAAATGAAAATCTATTGTCCTTTCTTCTTATAAAGAGAAGAATCTTAAAATTACTGGCTATAAAATATGCATACAGTTTAATTGTTTTATGCGGAATTAGTTTTATGGCATGTTCAGATGATGATCCCGTAAAAAAGAATCCTTATCTGCAAACGAGCACCCGTGCTATGCTGAAAGAGGTAGTGGAAGTGGTGTTTAACAATATCGACAGTAATACTGACGTTACTGTCGACTTTGGTGACGGAACAGTCAAGGAAGGGAAAGCAGCTACGCCTATCACTCATGCTTATACACAAAGTGGTGACTACACGATGTTAGTGACAGCGGGTGAGCATGCAGTACAGAAAAGGATCCGTATTTACGACTTATTGGCACTGACAGAAGCCATGAAGCAATTCAGGGATGCAGATAACAAAATGGTATGGGCTATGACGCATCGCTCTCATACAACAGACAAGACTATTCCCGAAAATTCGGTATCTGCTGTAGAAGCTGCCATCAATGCAGGAGCGGATGTGATTGAATGTGACACTCATCTCACAAGCGATGGAGTAGTTATGGTGTGCCATGACCAGACAATCAATGCTACGACTAACGGCACAGGGGATATTACGAAAATGACTTATGCTGAAATTCAGCAATATAATCTGTTGGACCGGAATGGAAGGGTGACCGATGAGAAGATGCCCACATTGGAAGAGTTTCTGAAAGCAGGGCGTGGAAAAATATATTTCAATCTGGATTATTCTCCACGTACAGCCTCTACCCAAGAGGTGATGAATGTTGTCAAGGAACTGGATATGATGGAACAAGTCTTTTTCTATTGTAACAGTAGCCAGAAAGCAGAAGAAGTGCTGGCTATTTCTAAAAAGGCACACGTGTACACATGGGCACAAAACGCTTACAAACCTTTGGTAGGGCTTCCGGGTAATTACTTCGTGCAATATTCTTATGCTCCTGGCGGACAAAGTACTCCCATAGGAACTGCTGTCAGTGAGGGAATGATTCCTACAGTCAATATGCTTCATGTATTATCCGGATTGATACCTGAATATGATATAAATACGACTTATCTGGATGAGCTTCTTCAGATTTATCCTGAAGTACGTATGATACAGACAGATGCACCGGAAGTATTAATCTCCGCTTTACAAGCAAGAGGATTGCGTTAACTTTATCATCTAACATAAAATCATTTATTTATGAAGAATATTCATTTCAAAACGTGTACCTGTCTGTTAGGTATACTGCTGATACTGTTTTCCGGTATACAGGTAAAGGGAGCTTCTTTGGAAGTTCAGCAGGAAAGTAAGGTATCAGGTACGGTGACGGACGAAAAGGGCGAACCAGTTATTGGCGCTTCCGTAGTAGTCGTAGAATCGAAACAGGGTACTATTACAGATATAGACGGTAAATTTTGGGTGAACGTACCTAAGAATGGACACCTGAAAGTGTCTTATATCGGTTATGAAACACAAGAAGTGGCTGTTAAAAACCGCCAGTTATTGAAGATCGTATTGAAAGAAGAATCGACCGCTTTGAATGAAGTGGTAGTGGTGGGTTATGGTACGATGAAACGGAAAGAAATGACTTCGGCTATTTCGCATATAGGTGCGAAAGATCTGAATCAGATATCCAGCCTCGATGCCTCCATGCTTTTGCAGGGGAAAGTTTCCAGCGTTTCGGTTTCTAACACAGCTCTGGCCGATCCGAACAATCAAGGAAGTATTCAGATTCGTGGTGTCTCTTCCCGTAATGCAGGTTTAGGACCGTTAATTGTGGTAGACGGAGTGCCGGGAGGTGATATGACGAATATTAACCCTGCCGATATTGAATCGATTGATGTATTGAAAGACGGTGCTGCTTCTGCGATCTATGGTACGCGGGGTAGTAACGGGGTTATCCTGATTAATCTAAAGAAAGGGACCAAAGATGGACAGGTTCATACAACCTATAGTACTTCCGTTACTTTTAATAAAGCTAAAAAAGAACTCGACATAATGAATGCGGAAGAATACCGTGCTTATCGCACAGTGTCTAATCCGCTTTCCGATATGGGAGCTGATTCAGACTGGTTTGATGCCGTTACTCAATTGGGGGTGACTCACATGCATACATTGACATTTTCCGGCGGTAATGCGAGAACCAACTATCGGGTGACCGCCGACTATCGTAATGCCCGTGGTATTGATTTGCGTTCCGACCGTCGTGAATATGGAGCACGTGCCAATATTAACCATACAACCAAAGACGGGCTATTCACGTTCTCTGCTAATATAACTCCTCGTGTTATCGACCGGAACAAATCAGCCAATGTATATAGCAATGCTATTAAAAACAATCCGACAATGCCTATTTATGATTCGGAATCGGCTAATGGGTACTATCGTTTTCCCAGTGGAACGGAAGGTTCTAATATCGTAGAGCAATTGAATGAAGAAGAGAATGGTACGGAAATTAAGTTGCTGGAATGGAATGCTACGGCTGCCGTTAATCTGCTGCCTCTGTTTAATCCGAAGAATCCGGACATGGTATTGAAGTCGCAGGTCACTATTTCTCAATATCAAGTTGATAAATTTAACGGATGGTTTACACCGTCTACTTATGGTTCTAACGTAAATGATGGCGTCACCGGAAAAGCCAGCCGTGACTTCGACAAAAGTACGACTAACAATCTGGAATGGGTAACAAATTTCTCTACACGTATCAAGAATCATCAGATCCGTGCAATGGTGGGGTATAGCTATAATTATGGTGTAAATTCCGGAATGTCTGCTGAAAACTGGAATTTCTCTTCGGATGGATTGACGTATAATAATCTGGGTTCCGGGCTGGAAGCGGCAAAAGATGGAAAAACAATGATGGGCTCCTATAAGAATGACCATAAGTTAATCAGCTTCTTCGGACGTGTTAATTATGATTGGAAAGAGCGCTACCTGTTTACTTTCTCTTTACGCCACGAAGGGTCTTCCCGCTTTGGCGAGAATCATAAATGGGGTAATTTCCCGGCTGTATCTGTCGGTTGGCGTATCTCGGATGAGAAGTTTATGAAAGGACTTTCATGGATTGATGACTTGAAAGTACGTTATGACTATGGGGTGACAGGTAATCAGGAAATAGGAAATTATAATTCTCTGGCTACTTACCGGGCTTTCGGTTGGTATCAATACAATGGTAACCGTTTTCATGTATGGGGACCGAGCAAAAATACGAACTCGGAATTGCGCTGGGAGAAAGGACATAATCAGAATGTGGGTTTGGACTTCTCACTCTTCTCACACAAAGTGACCGGTTCATTTAACTATTTCCATCGTAAACAAAGTGATTTGCTCGGAGATTATTCTGTACCGGTACCACCTAACTTGTTCTCCACCATCTATACCAATGTAGGTACATTGCGTAATACCGGTTTCGAACTTGATGTTACAGTAAATGCTGTCCGGACAAAGGATTTCACTTATAGTTTCACATTAGTGGGGGCTACTAATAACAATAAGTTTGTCAGTTTTTCCAACGATATATATAAAGGACAAAAATATTACTCTACCTGTAGCATGGCGAATCCGAATAATCCGGGATATTTGCAGCGGATTGAAGAGGGGGAACGTATTGGTAACTACTTTACATATCGTTATGCAGGAGTGGATAAAAAAGGTGACTGGCTGATTTATGATAAAAAGGGGAATGTGATTCCTGTAGCCCAAGGTACGGAAGAGGATAAGTCTGTGACCGGAAACGGTTTGCCGAAATTCACCGGCTCTATGACGCATAACTTCACTTATAAGAACTTTGATTTGTCTGTTGCCTTCCGTGGTGCTGCCGGGTTTGACATATTCAACGTGCATGATTTCTATTTCGGATTGCAGAGCATGACTACCAACCAGTTGACGACCGCTTATTCGAAGAATGCACATATCACGACAGGTAAGAATGTGATTACCGACTACTTCATTGAACCGGGTGATTATCTGAAGATAGACAACGTCACTTTAGGATATACCATGAACCTGAATAAGAAATATATTGAAAAGATACGTTTGTTCGGTACGGCCAACAATCTTTATACGTTTACGAAGTTTACCGGTGTAGATCCTTCTACCTACGAAGTGAACGGACTGACACCGGGTACTTTCGGAGGAGGATATAACTATTATCCGTCTGCTTTTCAGTTTATTTTAGGATTACAAGTAAGTTTCTAATAAAAGACGATTATGAAAATAACAAAATATATCATTGGATTAGGGATAATGGCAGGTACAGTCATTAGTTTGCCATCCTGTACAGATCTGTCGGAAACGGTGTATGATCAGGTCATGTCTCAAAACTATTATAATACCAAACAGGATGTTATCAACGCCGTTTTTCGTCCGTTTGAGCATATCTATGAATCCATTGTCAGACGTCATGAACACGAAGAACTGACAGGGGATCAGTTGATAACGCCTACTCGGGGAACTTGGTGGTATGATGGCGGTAAATGGGAAAAATATCATTATCATCAATACGATGACATTAATCAGGAAGACTGGACAAACGAGTGGGAAGGCATGTATGGCGGTATCGGTCAATGTAATCTGGTGTTGGATGATTTGTCTCAATTGAATCCTTCTAAATTTAATTTAAGTGACAGTGAGTTTGATAGTTTTAAAGCGCAACTACGTTGTATGAGAGCTTATTGTTATCTTCGCCTGCTTAATAGTTACCGTAATTGTATCTTAACTACGACTTCTGACCAAGCGGTCAATGAACAGCCGGAAAACCGGAAGCAGGTATCTCCACAGGTTATGTTTGATTTTATCGAAAGTGAGTTGAGAGATGTCTGTCTGGTAGCTTTACCTTCCAAAATCGGACAATCTGGTAATGGCGGTCAACAAGGACAATTTACCAAGGCGGGAGCTGCTGCATTGCTGGTACGTCTTTATTTGAATGCGGAAAAGTGGATTGGACAGCCCAAATGGCAGGAATGTATCGATATGTGTGAGCGTATCACCGGAGGAGAATTCGGTTATTATGCAATCGCTAATAACTGGTACGAACCTTTTGACTGGAATAATGAAATGTGTAATGAAGTAATTCTCGGTTTTCCCGGTTCTTATGGATTGACTAGCTGGCATCTGCAAAATGACAAGAGAACTGTTTACGGACGGGCCCTTCCTTATGGTTGTGAGAAATACCTGAAAATTGAAGGAAATGGCAGCCGAAATCCCAAATATGCACTTTCGCCAAGTTATAATAACCAGCAACCACGTGCATTGTTTGATTATGAATTGGGCATGGTTACGCAGAAATTCGCCAAATATGCAGGCGATAAACGTTATAAACAATATGTAAATACGAGTAATAATACACGGGAAGGTATGTTCTTCATGGAAGGGAAAATAGCTAATTCCAGTATTAGTGGGGGATATGCCAAGAATCCGGATAATCAATATGTCCTTTACCTACTTGATCAAGTGGGACGTTTTGAAGGTAACGCAGAATCCGGTTATATTGCCAACCCGAATTATCAGGAGTCTAAACTGGGAAACGGAGATTTCAACTCGGGGCTTTACTGTGTGAAGTATCCTTTCTATCCGTTTGATGGAGGATATTTTATAGAGTCGGATTATACGGAAATCCGTTTGGCGGAGATTATTTATTCGCAGGCGGAATGCCTTCTTCGTCTCGGACAGGCAGGCGAGGCCGGCAAGCTGTTGAACAGCGTGCGTAAACGCAACTATGAAAACTTTACTGCAGATATCGCTTATCAGCCGGAAGGTAACGTGGTACTTGATCTAAAAGAAATGCTTGATGAATGGGGGCGGGAATTTCTTGCGGAGAGCCGTCGTCGGACGGATTTGATCCGCTTCGGAAGATTTCAGGATGCATGGTGGGACAAGAAACGGGATGCAGATACTCATTATGAATTGTTTCCGTTTTCACAGACCCAATTGGAGCAGAATGAATATCTGAAACAGAATCCCGGTTATCCGGATATTGCCCGTTAAGCGGTGAACTGTAGTTATTTCAATTTAGTGTACAAGTTTAAAATGAAGAAAAATGAAAAATAAGTTGCTCACAATATCAAAGATTGGGCTTCTGGCCTTCACTATTTTAGTGAGCCAGGCGTGTCAGGAAGATTATGAGATGGTTGATCCTCCGATGATTACTGATTATGATGATGATCTGGATGAAGAAGTTGTCTTGCAAAAAGGACTGGAAAGTTATTTTGTAACTCAATTCGGTGAAGGGGACATGGATGGTACTTCATGGGATCAGGCAATGGATGTAGCTGGTTTTCGCAAATTATTGAGTGGATCTATCGATCTGTCCAAGAGTACTATTTACATGAGCCAGGGAAAATATGTGATGTCCGAGACCGGAGGACTCGGGGTGATTATCCGCAAAGACATTAAAGCGATCAAAGGAGGATATAGTTTGTTGAGCGAAGGGACAGATCTGACTAATCGTCGTATTGATACGTATAAGACAGTGATCAGCGGAGATGTAAACGGTAATAATCAGGCTGATTCCGGTGATTGCGGACTATTGTTGGTGAAAGGAGGGATTATTGGGATTGAAGGAGTTACTTTTCAATATGGGTACCTTTCTAATAATGATGCCAAGTCTAACGAGTGTGGTAGCGGAATTTATATCAATGGTAACGTCAATAGCACCTCTGTCGAATTAACGGATTGTATTATCAGGGATTGTAAAACGGAAGCTGTCAACGGGCAAGGAGGAGTAGCGGGAGGTACAGCTATTCTTATTGCTTCCGGGAGCTCGAAACTGAACAATGTGAAGTTCCTGGATAATGCGGCGGATAGCCGTGGCGGAGCAATACGGTGTAACAGCAATAAGGCTGTTGTGTTTATGAATAATTGCCTGATAACTGGCAATTCAGTAAGAGAACTTTTTGGGGTCGGTATTCAGATATCATCGGGACATATTTGTATGAATAACACAACCATTGTCGGAAATCCGGGAAAAGGTGCTGCTTTAAACGGGGGAGGTAGTTTCATGCTCGCTAATAGTACGATTGTAGGGCATGATATTGATCAGGAGTATGGCGCCTTTCGATGTGAAACCTCTATTGATGGTGATACTAAGTTTATTAATAACCTGTTGATTTCCGAGAATTCTACCGCTCCAAGCTTCATTTTGAACGGAGCGAATAAAGAAGCTTACTCCATGGGATATAACTTGTATCAGCGAGTTAATAATTTCACAATGGGCGTTTCTGATACTGCTTATCCTACCCTTGTGAATGGCAACCTGACGGAAGAGGGTGTTTATAAGTGGAATATTGACCAGATCGGACAGGTGGGTGGTTATGCTACCAAACAAGCTGTAATCAATGCTGTGAAAAGTTTCAATCCTGCTGCTTCTCCTGTGGTTAATTTAGGTGAAGTCTTTGTGGAATGGATTGGTGAAGATGCTTTCGGATTGGATCAGCGTGGCGTGACACGCAATCCTGATAAGATGCAAATGGGAGCTTATGATGCTGTATTGTCCAACTGAATCTTTAAAAAGTAATTGTGATATGAAAAACAAATTTTATATAATGACCGCTTTGATCATCAGTCTGACAGGATGTTCAAGCATTGAAGACGGAACACTGCCGACCGTTAACTTTCCCGAAGATCATATAATCCGTGTTGTAACAGAAGTGAAGGCTCCTGTGTCGCGTGCCGGATATGATGCAAGTAATCTGGAGAGTTTCGGACTGATCATTCATAACAGTGGAAACATTGCTTATGATTATAATTCGCAAATGGTAAAATCTAATAATGACTGGAATACGGCGGACGGGCAACAAATGCTTTGGGATAATGCAAGAACTCCGGTAACAGTAGTGGCGTATGCTCCTTACATTTCGGAAGCTAGTTTAGACACTCCGTTAGCTATCAACATACAAAGCAACCAAACTACTGAAGAAAATGTGATTGCTTCTGATTTCCTGTTGACTAAATCAATGGTTGATCCGAAACAGGATCTCACCGCAGATGGTAGATTGAAAGTTACTTTGGATCATGCCATGAGCAAGCTGATTATAAAAGTGACGGTAAATAATGGTATGGAAGATGCGGCGATCAGTAAACTGGGCGATATGGCTGTAAATGGTACAATAGTGGGTGGTATTTGTGATTTGTCAGTGCCGGAACCGGTAGTCATTCCACGGGAAGATGCTGTAGCTACAACTATCGCCCCCTATAAGGGTACGGATGGGTATGAATGCATTCTTCTCCCGCAAACAATAATAGAAGGCTTTTCTGTCAATTTCAGTTATGACGGAAAATTGTATATATGGACTGCCGAAGAGCCCATTGAGTTGCAAAAGGGAGTAGAGCATACGCTGACACTGAATGTAAATGAAACGGCACGGTTGGCTACCATGCAAATGAAATATCGGGCAACCGGTCAGATTATCGATCAGAAATAAAAAGGAGGAGATGAGTTATGAAAATTACTAAACATATATTGGCTGCATGTATATTAACGGGTATGGCAGCTTGTGATACGGATAAAGAGATAGCCGTGTTCAATGAAGACTCCGGTGCAATCAAGATCAATGCTGTTATTGATGCTGCATATACCCGTAGTAATCCTACAGGAACAAATGAACAGCAAATGCAATTTAATAATGGAGACCAGATTCTGTTGAGTTGCGAAGATGGTAGTGTGACTTATATGTTGGCTGGAGGGCAATGGGCTCCTACGGATAACTATTATCTTAGGTGGGGAAATGAACCTGTTACTTATTCTGCCTTTTATCCGGTGACTGAAGGAACAAGCGTAGCCAACTTCTCTCTTCCTATTAATCAGCAGAGTTTGGAAAATCTGGCGAGCGCAGACTACATGACTTGCACAGTAGAAGATGCTATAAATGAGGGATCAGGTGTCCTTCATCTGAATATGAACCGGAGAATGGCGAAAGTTATCATGACATTGGACGATATAGACTCACAAAGTAAAGCTCTAGGAGTTAAAATCGGTTCCTATCAGGGATATACGGACGGAAATGTTTCATCGGGAACTGCACTTGTTTCACCGTATGTCACCATTCCTGAAGGAGGGAAAGCCGGACAAAGCGGATGTAAATATACGGCGATCGTAGCTCCGGGAGCTGCAAATCCTAATAGTACTTTCGTTTCTTTAAATTACAAGGGGGAAGATCTGGTATTGCCGGGCATTCCTGCAATAAAGGCCGGATTTTGTTATGAATTTACTTTGAAAGTAGAAGGTTCGGTCATTAGATTGAGTGAACCGATTGTCACTCCATGGGAGACTGGTACAATCAATGGGGGAGATGCAACGGAATTGCAATTGGACGCTTATTATGTGAAAGAGCATGCTACAGGGAATGCTACCGGTATGGATTGGGATAATGCAATGGGAGTAGACGGGTTACGCAATCTATTGAGAACTAACACTAACAGTGCGATCACGACTGCGAATGCTAAGAAATTGGATGGTAAGAATATCTATGTGGCAGGCGGTACCTATTTGATAGCAGATCAGGAAGCCGGTCTGAAAATAGAGTATAGCGGATATAGTAAACAAGTCGAAATAAAGGTTGTGTGTGGATATGATCCTCAAAGTACCCGGAAGGATTTAAGCAAGCGTGATCCTGTCCGGTATCTGACTACTTTCACAGGAGATGCAAATAATAACGGCATTGCGGATGCGGGTGATTATTCCTTGTTTACATTAGGAAACCAGATAGATATTACATTTGAAGGTTGTACGTTCTCTTGCGGTTATCATCCCAATGAGAAAATAAATGGCTATAGCGGTGGATTCCTGATTGCGAATGGTAGCAGTGGCAATGCAACATTACAGTTGAATCATTGTATCATTGAAAAGTGCTATAATGCGGGAGTAAATGGTTCAGGTGAGGCTGGTGGTTCCGGTATATTCATGTATAAGGGGACAGCCAAACTAAATCATGTGCAGTTGAGAAACAACAAGGCATCTTCGCGTGGAGGCGCAATTCGCGTCAATGACAGTGGGAGTATTCTTTTTATGAATAATTGCTCCATTACAGGCAATGAAGGCGGACAGTTCGGTTATGCTATTCAAATGTCAAACGGTCATTTATGTATGAATAATACAACTGTTACCAATAATAGTGGTAGAGATGGAACCATTAACGGCGCGGGGAGTATGTTGATTGTAAACTCTACCATTATCGAGGATGGTGCTCAAAATAGCGGGGCTGTTATTCGTTGTGAATCCTGGCCGGCCCGGCAATCATTCTTGATGAATAATATCATCCTGAATAAAAATGCAGCTAATCCGGTTGTTGAAATGTCCGGTGATGATACTCGCCATTTGACATCCAAAGGGTATAATCTGATGGGCGGTACGATCATGCCTGCATCAACCAACAAGTTTACAACATCAGAGTTTGATAAGTATAACAGTACGATTAGCTCTTTAAATGTCGTATGGGATGCCAATCGTTCTGTCTATACTTGGGACGGGAATGTGAATGAGTTTACCCGGACTGCTTCCGACGCTGTTAAGAATGCGATCACAACCGGCTTTAAACCGGATAGTTGTCCTTTCCAGAATTTAGGTGAGGAGTTTGGAAAATGGTTGGAAGAGATGGATGCTTTTTTCACTGACCAGTTGGGGAATCCGCGTGATAAAAATGCGATGTGGCCGGGAGCTTATCAAGAATAATGATACAATTTATTTAAACGAATGACAATGAAAAACTACAAACTGATATGGTTAGGGATATTCTGTTGTTTGCAACCTCTTATATTGTTTGCACAACGGGGAGAAACGATCCGTAAGGCATTTTTAGATCCGAAGTCCGATCAGGTGTTAGTCGTGGCACACCGGGGGAACTGGCGGAGTGCACCGGAAAATTCCGTAGCGGCAATTGATAGTGCCATACAAATGGGAGTGGATATTGTGGAGATTGATATTCACAAGACTAAAGACGGACAATTAATATTGATGCACGATGACCGTGTAGACCGGACAACCAATGGTAAAGGATTGATTAAGGATTATACATTGGCAGAAATCAAGAAGTTGAAACTGAAAGATAAGGATGGAAATCTGACAGAACATATTGTTCCAACATTGGAAGAGGCATTGTTGGCAGGCAAAGGTCAGATTATGTTTAACTTGGATAAGGCGTATTCTGTGTTTGACGAGGTATACGCTGTGCTCGAGAAAACCGGAACTGCCAGTTTGGTGATAATGAAAGGAGGCCAGCCGGTGGAAACTGTCAAAAGTGAGTTTGGAGATTATCTGGATAAAGTGATTTACATACCGGTGATAGGACTTGACGGAAAGGATGGCGAAAAGAAGGTCAGGGACTATATGACACAGCTGCATCCTGCTGCCTTCGAATTGGTTTATTCGGATTCTTCCAGTCCTTTGCCTCGAAAAGTGAAATCGATTATTCTGGGAAAGAGTCGGATTTGGTACAATACGTTGTGGGCTTCTCTTGCGGGAGGGCATGAAGACGATCAGGCTTTAAAAGATCCGGATGGAAACTATGGATATCTGATTGAAGAGCTAGGGGCACGGATTCTCCAGACTGATCGTCCGGGATTCATGCTGGATTATTTGAGAAAAAAGGGATTGCATGATTAATCGTCTGAAGACAATGAGGTAAAATGTATTGTTTGGCACACAGATAACGTCGATGATATAAACAGACGTTATCTGTGTTGCTTTTATCTATTCTCCAAGTGAAAATAAATTTGAGATTTGGCTTAGGTTACTAAAATAGCTATATTTGGCTCACTGAATCGACATGAGTATATAATATGAAAAAGTCAATAATAGCATTTATCAGTCTTATTACTCTTTGTATTGAGCCATTAATGGCATCTGCAGAGTTTTCTTTTAAGAAATATCAAGTAGAAAACGGATTGTCTCATAACACAACTTGGTGTGCAATTCAAGATAGTTATGGCTTTTTATGGATAGGTACGAGTAATGGGTTGAACTGCTATTATGGTAGCGGAAATAAAATTTATCGGAATGTTCTAAATGACAAATATTCTTTAGGGAACAACTTTGTCGGTTCTTTGATGGAAGAGGGTGAAGACCTTTGGATAGGAACAAGTTCCGGACTATACATTTATGATCGCTCTGACGATCATTTCTTGTATTTTGATAAGACAACCAAATATGGAGTGTTTATTAGTTGCGAAGTCAAGAAAATTGTAAAAACGAAAAATGGCTTGATCTGGATCGCTACCTTGGGGCAAGGCATCTTTATTTATGATCCGGCAAAAGATGTTTTGACTCAAAATAGTATTCGGACTTTTTTTGCTTGGGATATTTGCCAGGGTACGGATTCTCTTGTCTATGTCTCTTCTATGCAGGAGGGATTATTGTGCTTTGATGAACAAGGAACTTTTCTGCAAAGTTATCCGGTTTCATTCGAATTGAATATTGGCAATCAGAGGATTAACTGTCTCCATAGTATTGAACATGAGATTTGGTGTGGCGTGGGGACGAATTCGTTAGGGTGTTATCAGGAAGGAAGTCGGGAATTAAAAATATATGATACATCTGCAGAGAGTTTCAGTTCTATTCTTTGTCTGATGGACTATAGCGAGAAAGAAATGCTGGTTGGTACGGACAATGGCGTTTATTTGTTTGACCGTGAGCGTAAAACATTTCGTAGGGGAGACTCTCCGTTTGGTTTATGGACTTTGAGTGATCCGACTGTACACGCGATGATGTGGGATAATGAAGGCACGCTTTGGGTAATGACTAATTCCGGCGGAATAAATTATATGTCTAAACAGTCGAAGCGTTTTTCTACTTATTCCCTGTCTTTGACGGGGATGGAAAAAGCAGATAGGGGGATAGGACCTTTCTGTGAAGATCGGGAGAAGAATGTTTGGTTGGGAACCCGGAATGGATTGTGGTTTTTCAATTCACAAACTCATTCTTTTTATGAGTATTCTTTGAAGAAATCGAATATAAGATACGATGTACGTAGCTTGTTGTTGGAGGGCGATAATCTTTGGGTGGGAACTTATGCTGAAGGATTGCATGTATTGAATCTGAAAACCGGGAATATTAAAAGTTATACTTATTCCCGTAATATCCCGAATACGCTTTGCAGTAATGATGTACTAAGCCTTTTTAAAGACCGTAAAGGAGAAATCTTTATCGGAACAAGCTGGGGATTATGTCGCTATAATCCGCAATCGGATAATTTTATAACTGTGATTAATGTCGGTGCTATGGCTTCTGTAACTGATATCTATGAGGATATGTACAATAATCTTTGGATTGCGACCTCAAATCGTGGCGTTTTCTGTTATAATACAGTTGGTGAAGAGTGGAAGCATTTTGAACATATCCGGGAGGACCTGACTACTATTACGAGTAACTCTGTGATAACATTATTTGAAGATAGGAAAGGTACGATGTGGTTTGGGACCAATGGTGGAGGATTATGCTCTTTTTCCAAAGAAACAGAAACTTTTGTTGATTTTGATCCGGAAAATGTCTGGTTGCCGGATAAGGTTATTTATTCGATAGAGCAGGATCAGGCAGGCAATTTTTGGATTTCCTGTAATTCCGGGTTATATCAGTTTAATCCTACAGATAAGAATAAGAACCGGCTTTTTACTATAAATGACGGTTTGCAGGGGAATCAGTTCACGGCGCAATCTTCATTGGCTTCATCGACAGGGAAGTTGTATTTTGGAGGAGTGAACGGCTTTAATGTTTTTGAACCGAAAGAATTTGCAGATAACACCTACCTTCCTCCTGTTTATGTTATGGATATCAGTTTTCCTAATTTGAATAATGAGCGGGAAGTGAGGCGGCTGCTCCAGCTGGATAAGCCTTTTTATACAGTTGATAAGATAAGATTACCTTATAAGAATAACAGTCTTACCATCCGTTTTGCGACACTTAGCTATGAAGATCCTCTTAGAAACCGTTATGCGTATATTTTGAACGGAGTAGATAAGGAATGGATTAACAACTCTTCTAATAATACGGCTTCCTATACCAATCTTCCTCCGGGGGAGTATGAGTTTTTGGTTCGTGGTTCGAATAATGACCATTATTGGAATGAAAAGGCAATTTCTTTATGGATTGTGGTTACTCCTCCCTGGTGGCGGACTACTATTGCTTATGTCGTATATGCATTGTTGTTACTTGCCGTCATCGTATTTCTTGGTTGGCGTTGGAATTTGTATGTCAGGCGTAAGTATAAACGTCGGATGGAGGAGTATCAGACTACCAAAGAAAAAGAAATGTATAAATCGAAAATCAATTTCTTTATTAATTTGGTACATGAAATACGAACTCCGCTAAGTTTGATTCGTTTGCCGTTGGAGAAATTGAGAGAAGAGGAAATCAAAGGGAAAGAGAATAAGTATATTTCTGTAATAGAAAAGAATGTAGATTATCTATTGGGAATCATCAATCAGTTACTTGATTTTCAGAAGTTGGAAAGTAGTGCTTTGCAGTTGAATTTGAAGAAATGCAATGTTAATGCATTGGTAAGTGATATTTTTAATCAATTCAGCGGTTCTGCGGAGTTGAGAGGACTGACATTACATCTTTGCTTGCCTCGTGAAGAAATTAATACGATGATTGATTCGGAGAAGATAAGTAAGATTCTCGTAAATCTGATGGGAAATGCGATGAAATATGCGAAATCCAGGATTGAATTGAAAGTATTATCAGTAGATGACGAGGTGAGGATAGTGGTTACTGATGATGGCCCCGGCATCCCGGAGGACCAACACGATAAAATATTTCAAGCTTTTTATCAATTGCCTGACGACCCGGTGGCATCATCTAAGGGTACCGGAATTGGTTTGGCATTTGCAAGATCCTTGGCAGAAGCCCATCATGGGAATTTGTTTCTGGAAGATAGTTCCGAGGAGGGGGCTTCATTTGTGTTATCTTTACCATTGGGAGTTGTAGAAACGGAAGATGCATCTGATGGATTGACTGAAACGGATGTTGTAGGTGTTGGAGAAGAAGTGACTTCTGTTTCTGAATTCGGTAATAGGAAATTCACAGTTTTATTGGTGGAGGATAATATTGAATTGTTAAATTTAACTCGAGAAGCTTTAAGTGTTTGGTTCAAGGTGATACGTGCCGGTAATGGAAAAGAAGCACTGGAAATACTTGCACACCAGGGTGTAGATGTTATTGTCAGTGATATTATGATGCCTGAAATGGATGGACTTGAACTTTGTAATCATGTAAAATCCGATAT